>OIYV01001115.1_pt1 | contig 13242 bp, 9 predicted proteins | sample 1588251 | NCBI WGS metagenome assembly OIYV01 (sample SAMN03283282) | human gut metagenome | biome: human-associated habitat; material: feces | host: Homo sapiens | place: Peru | collected 2012
GGAGCATAGCGGACTCGAACCGCTGACATCCACACTGCCAGTGTGGCACTCTACCGAGCGGCCGTAGAACACAGAAAACGATCTGTGTTCTACGGCCGCTTTTTTCATGCTTCAAACTCGAAAACTCCCATAACATCTATAATTATTATAATACCAGATATAAAAGTTTAAGGCAAGTTGACAGTGCGGGCTGGGATGCGATCTTATGCATTACTGTTGCTAAAAGTGCAAAACTGCCAGTTCATTGCCCCTACCCAAACAGCTAACAATCTATTAAAACGTGGAGGAATTATAAAGATGAATTGCGACAAGATAAACAGTATTACACAGAAAAACAACGGCATTGAAATTACAATTCATTTCCGCGAAGCAGACAATCCGGAATTGATTGAAAGAGTTAGAGGTATGCTTCTTTCTTCCTGCGGAAACGACTATTTTGTTTTCAAAAAGGTTTTAGATAGCGTTTCAACCGATGCGTCCTTATCTGAAAAAGCCGTCTAAGCGTTAATTTAAAAAGGAGGAACCCACCCATGACCAAAGTAATCGCCTGCGCCCATGAAAAAGGGGGCGTGGGAAAAACCACCACAACAGTGAACCTTGGCGTTGGCCTTGCCCGCCAGGGAAAGAATGTGCTTCTTTTGGATGCTGATCCGCAAGGGGATTTGAGCAAATGCCTTGGCGTTAAAAATCCAAGAGAACTGACCAGCACCATTTCCACCGTCATGGACTATCTTATTGCCCACTCAGACGAGGATGCTCATCCCGATTTTGAGTACACCGCTCCCATCAGACAGCATGCCGAAGGTGTGGACTTCATTCCCGCCAACGCCAGCCTTGCGGCTACGGAGGTCACGCTTGTGAACAGCATGAGCCGTGAAACCATCCTGCGGCAATACCTCGATATGGTGAAGGATAATTACGATTACGTCCTTATCGACTGCCGCCCATCGTTGGGCTTAACCGTCGTCAACGCCCTAACCGCCGCCGACAGCGTGATTATTCCCGTGCAGGCGCATATCCTTGCCGCCGACGATATGGACGCGCTGTTCAAGACCATTGGCAGAGTAAAGCGCAACTTGAACCCGCGCTTGCAGGTGGACGGTATCGTTATGACCATGGTAGACAGCCGCACGAACCTTTCACGCAACACCATCCGTTCCGTGCGGGACGCTTACGGTTCGCTGGTACGGGTGTTCAAGAGCGAAATACCCTTTGCCATCCGCGCCGCCGAAGTACCCGAAAAGGGACAAAGTATCTACGCCTACGACCCAAACGGGCGCGTAGCCAAAGCATACGAATCACTAACGAAGGAGGTCATACAGATTGGAAACCGCGAACACGAGCATAAAAAAAACGAAAATCAGCACGTTAGATGACCTGTTCGGCCTGCCTCCTACCCCTGCCGAGGGCAGCGGGGAGCAAATCCAGGAGATTGCCTTGTCCCAGCTTCATGAATTTGCCGACCATCCATTTCATGTGACAGACGACCAATCGCTGCGGGATATGGCCGAAAGCATAAAAACCTACGGGCAGCTTACCCCGGCATTGGCGCGGCCTTTGGAGGACAAGCCCGGCGAATACGAGCTTGTGTCCGGCAACCGCCGCCACCGCGCTTGCGCCATGGCGGGGCTTACGCACATGAAGGTCATCGTCAAGGAAATGACGCGGGATGAAGCCATCATCCAGATGGTAGATGCAAACTTGCAGCGGGAAAGTCTTTACCCCAGTGAAAAGGCTTTTGCCTATAAAATGAAACTGGACGCTTTGAAAAGGCAAGGATTTAGGGCGGATTTAACTTCCCGACAAGTTGTCGGGAAGTTGGAAATGGCCGATGTTATAGGAAAAGAGGCGGGAGAAAGTGGCCGACAAATACAACGCTATATCCGCCTAACTGAGCTAATCCAGCCCCTCCTTACCATGGTGGACGATAGGAAAATCGCGCTGAACCCTGCCGTAGAGCTTTCCTACTTGTCTCACGAACAGCAAACCGACTTACTTGACCTCATGGAAGCCTACGACAGCACCCCTTCTTTGGCGCAAGCCCAACGGCTGAAAGACGCGGCAAAGAATGGCAAGCTGGACAGAAACGGTATCGAGCTTGTTTTGCAGGAGGAAAAGCCAAACCAACGCGAGGTGTTCAAACTGCCACGGGAACGGCTGGCAAAATATTTCACGCCCGACACGCCGTTGCAGAAAATGGAGGAAACCATCGTAAAAGCCCTCGACTTCTATTATAAAAAGCTGGAGCGGGACAGGCAGGCGAAAGAATACAGCAGATAAAACTTAAAGCGTCCAACAATGGGCGCTTTTTTCGTGCGAAGGAGGTGACGATTTGAACTTTACCGAAGGAAAAGACCTTGCATACGAGCGGCTCATGCGACAAAAGCCTAATTACCGGCGCAAGCTGGACAAGACCAGCCGGGAACGGGATTGCCCCCATTGCCTTTACTGGAACGCAGTCCTGCAAAAATGCCCGCTCGACAAATGTATCGTATACGACCAACAGCCTGCACCAAGGGGGTAACAGGTAATTTGGCAGCACATCACCGGCGGCGCTCAACTCCGTCCCCTTCCCCCTACAACCCCCAACCCTTATTACCAGCCGAGAAAAACAATACCAGCCGGGAAATGAATATACCGCTCCTAAGCTGCTTGGGAGCTTAACATACGAGGCGCTCCTTGTCCGCTTGCGATTGCGGGCTACGAGCCCCCCTTCTTTTTCCAGGCAGGTAAATAAAACACAAGGAGTTATCAACCATGAACCACTTGAAGCGAACCCTATCGCTGCTGCTGGCGGTCGTTCTGCTGCTGGGCATCGCAGCCCCGGCGTTTGCGGCGACCACCACCATTTCCGACGAGGACATCCCGTATGACTTTTTTGAGTATTATTCAGACGGTTGGCATGACCTGAATACCCCCGTTCACAGAGATGCAAGCGGCAACTTCGCCTACTGTATCGAGCACATGAAGGACCCGCCCTCAAGCTCCACGCAGTACACGGATTTCAATGCCGCAGCAATCTTTTCGAGCACTACCATCACAGGCATACAGGCCATCATCGACCACGGCTATCCCATCACCACCGGGGGATTGGGCGCAAGCAAGGCCCACTACGCCACGGCCAACGCCATCCGTTTCTGGATAAAAGAGAGCGCGGGCGTGGGATATAACTTCATGGCCGATCCAAGCGATTCAAGCAAGGTGCGGGCAAAGAGCGACGCTACGGATTGCTGGGCGTTCTGTATGCAGCTGCTCCAATATGCCCGCGCAGGAGCTACCACAGGCGGCGGCAGCGGCGGTGAGATCGTTGTTTCGGACATTAACCTGACATGGCAGCTTGTAGGCGGACAGCTATCCGCCGAATTGACCGTAACCGCCCCGGACGGGTACACCATACAACCCAGCCACAACGTGAACATCAGCGGATATACGGGCGGGACATACGACGAACTGACCATCACCGCGCCTACATCCCTGTCAGGGGCGCAGGTATCGCTTTTCATTCAATCCAAGGCCAGCGCCACCGCCAACAGCGCGCTGCTGTATTGGTATGAACCTTCCTCCACCAGCAAGCAGAAGGTGGTCGTGGCGGAGCTTACCGCAGGCGGTACGCCGGACAGCGGATATGTGTATATCACCGGCAGCTTCTACGACCTCACGGTTCGTAAAACCGACAACTACACAGACGCCGCGTTGGACGGGGCTGTGTTCCAGCTTTCACAGGGCAGCACGGTCGTCGGCGTGACGCAGACAGGCGCAGGGCAATACACGGCAGGCGGCAGCGCAAGCACCTTCACCACCAGCGGAGGCACGGCGAAAATCACCGGCCTGCCCGGGGGCTCATACACCCTGACCGAAACCTCCACGCCAAGCCGAGGATATGTGGGCGCAGGCTCAACCAACATCAATCTCACCGACAATGGCGTTGTGGATATCGAGAACGCGCCCACGCGGGTCAATGTGGTGAAAACGGACGGATATACCAAGCAGCCCATGCCGGGCATCACGTTTCAGCTTAGGGATAGCGCGGGAAACCCGGTGCTGCTTAAAAAGGCGGTGGATGGCACATATCGCCCTGACGCCAATGGCGCAGATGGCTTTACCGTGGACAACCAGGGCAAGGCCAGCATCCTTTATCTCCCGGCGGGTAAATACACCATCCTTGAACCCAACGCCGAGGGGTACGCGGAGCTTGGCGGAAACAGCTTCACCCTTTCCGAAATCACGAATATCAAAGCGGTGAACGAACCACTTGCCATCGTTTTGACCAAGGTGGACAGCTTCACCGGCAAAACGCTCCCCAATATCCCCTTCACTTTGCTCAACGATGCGGGGCAGGAAGTGACCTTCTCAAAGCATGGGGACGGCGTTTACCATTACGACAAGGCTGGCACGGCGGGCTTTGTCACAGGCGCGGACGGGACTGCCGCCATCTATTACATCCCCGAAGGACAATATGTGTTGCGGGAAACCGCATCGTTGGGGCTTGGGTACGCGCAACCCAAGGATATTCCCGTGTCCGTCACGCGGAAGAACGGCATGAGCAACCCCGTGACGGTGCGCTTTCAGAACGACCCGACCACGCTGGAGTTTTCCAAGGCTGACGCGGTGACAAAAGAACCGCTTGACGGCGGCACATTCCGCTTGCTGGATGAAAGCGGCGCGGTGGTCAAGCTCAAAGATATCGAGCCGGGCAGCTATCGCCCGGACGCGGAAGGCGCGGAAACATTCGTGACCAAGGGCGGCGAGGCCGTGTTCCGCTACCTCACGCCGCAAAAATACACCATCGAGGAAGTGACCGCGCCCAGCGGCTACACCAATGACACGCCGAAAAGCGTTACGGTAACGGCGCAAAATGACGTTTCCAACGCCGCGAAAATCAATATGCAGGATTACGCCTTGACGCTGGTATTCGACAAGAGCGACGGCTTGACGGATAAGCCTTTGGACGGTTGCACCTTCATCCTCAAAGACAGCGATGGCAAAGCCGTTAAGCTCACGAAAGTGAAGAACGGCGTATATAAGCCAGACGCGGACGGTTCTGAAACCTTCACCACCTACGAGGGTATGGCCACTATAACGCAGATAGAACCGGGGGAATACGCCATCGGGGAAAAGAGCGTAAAGGACGGCTACATCAAGGCGGCGGACGTTACCGTTACGGTGTCTGAAACGAATATCTCCACCGCGCCCGCCAAGGCCAATATGAAAAATGGCGTGACCGCCATCAGCATATCCAAGGCGGACGCAGAGAACGGCGCAGCCATCGGCGGCGCGGTGTTCAAATTGGTGAACGACGACGGTGAAACCGTAAAGCTCTCAGCCATCACGGGCAAACCGGGTTGGCTCAAGCCCGACAGCAAGGGCAGCGAAACCTTCACCGTTCCCGCCATCGGCGCAACCATTGCGTATTTGCCCATTGGGGAATATGAGTTGGTTGAGGTCATGCCCGGCCCCGGCTATGCATTGCCGGAGGACGGCACACAAATCCTTGTGACGGACGAAACGACAACGGCAGCTCCCAAGCCCGTGCCGCTGACCAATCAGCCCCTTGCGGCGGAGGTCACAAAGACGGACGGTTTGACCGGCGAACCCCTTGCGGACGTCAATTTCAAGGTGTTGGACGCGGACGGCGCGGCGCTGTTGTTTGAAAAGTTATCTGATGGCGAATACCGTGTGAGCAAAACAGGCACAGCGGTATTCCAGACCGGGCCAAACGGCAAGGCGCGCCTGTTTGCCATCCCCGCAGGCAGCTATACCTTGTCGGAAACGGACAATCCCGGCTTTGGCAAGGTGGAGCCCGTCGCATTTACTGTGTCCAACGAAAATACGGGAGATACTCCCACCGTGGTCGGCATGGAAAACCAGCCCCTTGCGTTGGAAGTGTTCAAGGTGGATAAGGAAAGTCAAAAGCCCTTAGAGAAAGTGCCATTTAAGCTGCTCAACACGGAGGGCGAAGCCTTGCACTTTACCTTGGGCGATGATGGACGCTACCGCATATCCAGAGAGGGCGCGGACACGTTTTTGACGGACGCGGAGGGTAAGGCCACCATACTGTATGTTCCCCAGGGCGTGTTGTCGCTTGTGGAACAGCCGTATGCCGGGTACGGCGTGGCTGCTCCCGTGAGCGTCACGATATCAGATGAGAACATCGTGACCCTGCCGAAAATCGTCACGGTGGAAAATGAACCCCTTGCCGTGGAGATATACAAGCAGGACGCTTACACAAAGCAGCCCATGGCGGCAAGCTTTACTCTGCTTGACAGCACGGGCAAGGCGGTGAAGCTCGCCCGTATGTCGGACGGCACATATCGCCCGGCGGATAAAGCTCCCGCAACGGCAACCGCAACCGCCAGCGCGGACGCCGCCCTCACTGTGGCGGAAACCGTGGACAAGCTGACGCTGGATGCGAAAACCGGCAAGGCACGCATCGAGTATCTTCCGCAGGGCAAATATCAGCTAAAAGAGGACGCGGTTTCCGGGTACATCACCCTGACGGGCATAGAATTTGAGCTGACCAGCGAGCACACCAAAGCAAAGCCCTTGCAATTCACGGTTTCCAACATCCCCACCCGCTTCCTGCTTGAAAAGCAGGACGGCGTCACGAAGCAGCCCCTAAAGGGTGCGAAGTTCAAGCTGACGGATGAAAAAGGGAACGTCATAAAGCTCGTAAAGCAGGAGGACGGCACCTATCAGCCCGCCAAACAGGGCGAAACCGGCGTCGAGGTATTGGAGCTTTCCGGGGACAAAGCGCAGGCGGTCATCTGCTACTTACCCGCCGGGAAAGTGACTGTGACGGAGGTTGAAGGGCCGAGCGGTTACAGCATCGCCGCGCCAATCACCACAGAGGTTGGCACGGAGGTGGTGCTGCACACCGCGCTTGCGGCGCAGGCCGAGGATATGAAAAAGCATACCATAGCGGAAACCTCCCTTGCCGTGATCGACCTGCCCCTCGCCCTCAAAATCAGCAAGGTACACAGCAAAACGCAAAAGCCCCTTGCGGGCGCGGGCTTTGCGATAAAGGCTGAGGGCACGCTTTCCACGCCGCTCAGGTTCACTGTAAGGGACGGCGTATATTGGTACGACCCGCAGGGTAACGTCACCACCATACAGGCGGCAGGCGAACAATGCTCCGCGCTCATCTATGGCCTACCAGCCGGGAAGTACCAAATCGAAGAAACGGTTGTGCCGACTAATTTCTTCCCCGCGCCTCCCGTGGCGGTGGAAATCACCGTGAACACCACCAGCGAAACGCCCAAGGAGGTTGTCGTGACCAACACCCCGCAGGTGAAGCTGGGCATTGACGCAGATAAGTTCAACGTGGTCATAGCCATAGGACTGACCGTGCTGATCGGCGGCAGCTTAGGCATAGTCGCGCTGGTACGGCACAGGAAAAAGCGCGGGAGCCGATAATGCAAAAATAATATGAATACACGGCAAAGCCGCTCGTTCAAAAAACGGGCGGCTTTATTCATGCTTAGATGGTATCTAATTCATTTTTTAGCTGTGGTATATCCCTTGTGGCGGTCAGCCAAACGTCCTCCATGCGCAGGGTTTGATACTTGTGCGCGGTAATATCACGCAGGCCGCTTATCGCCCGCCATGGAATATGGTTATGCGCCATGCGGAATTCATCCGAGAGGTTTTTTACAAGCTCCCCAATATTGATAAGCGTCATGCAGACGGCTCGCTTTGTCCGTTCATCTGCAAGAAATGCTTGTAATTCAAACCCGTCAAGCATTTGCGACACCAGCCGCACTTCACCGCGCAGCCTGATGAGGATTTGCCGGTCTCTCTCATTCATACAGAGGCACCACCTTGGAAGGGATAATCATGGCGTCATGGGGCAGCGGCGCGTGGAGTACGTCCACAGATACGCCAAGCTGTTCTTCTAAATCCAGTTTTAATGCTGAGAGAGTAAAGAGGGAAACGGCTGCATCCTGAAACTCCACAAGCAAGTCTACATCGCTTGCTTCCGTTTGCCGCCCTTCCGCATAGGAACCGAACAAGCTCACGCGCTTAATCGGGTATTGACCGGCTATTGTGGCAACGCCTTGGCGTATATCTTCGATTCTCGGCATAGTACCCACCTCCTTCATGTTTATTATACCCTACTTTGTAAAAACCGGAAACTACCTTTCATTAGAAATAGAAAGGACTACGCACATGGAACAATTAGACAGACGCACCAAATTCCTCATCGTGGGCGGGGCTTGCCTGCTGTTGGTGATTGCGATCATCGTATTGGTGGTATCCTGCAACGCGAACCGGCAAAAGGAGCCGGAGCCGACAACCGTAATTGAGGTATTGCATACGCCGACGCTGACGCCGGAGCCAACGCCCATTCCCACACCGCAGCCTACGCCCACGACAACGCCCACCGAAATCACGGCCCCGGCGCTGCCCACTACTACGCCCACGACAACACCGATCCCCACGCCAACGCCGACGCCCAAGCCAACGGCGGGCGTGCCCACCTTACCAAGCAGTAGCACAACGCCCAAACCGCAGCAAACATCTTCCACCGCCCCAGCTTTTGACTTCGGCCTGCCCTCTGTTGCCAATGTGGGGACGCAGGTGGTAGTCAACCCATCGTCTAAAAACGTGTCCGCCGTAAACTGGAGCTTGACCAAAGATGGTTTTCTCGGAATACAGACAAGCGGAGCGTATCAAGGTACGCTCAACGCAAACGGCGGCAGTATTTCTTTCGGCGAGCCGGGCATATACACGCTCACCGCCACCGCGCAGAACAGCGCGGGTAAAACCGTGACCGTTTCTCAGCAAATCGAAATCATAGCGGTTGGCAAGTTTGCCTTTGGCCTACCGAAAACAGCCTACACCGATACCGTGGTTGACGTTGAGGTGCTGGATGGCGTGGAAGGGGCCGTTGCATGGAGCATCGTCAAGGACGGGCAGACCATGACGCTCACGGACGCTTTTTCCGGGACACTTGCGGACAACGGCGGCTTCATTACCTTCCGGCAAGCGGGAAAATACACGCTCACAGGCAAAGCGAGCGCGGGTAAAGCCTACAACGCTGAAATCACTGTGTATCCTTTGCTGCAAATCCCCTTTACGCTTCCCGCCACTGTATATCGCAATACAGACGCTGCCGTACAGATGGGCGAAATCCATCTTGACGGGCAGACGATCGCATGGAGCGTGGAAAAAGGCGGCGCGGCAGCGGAACACACCGGCACGCTCACCAATGAGGGCGGCGCACTTTCATTCCCCGCTCTTGGCGCATATAGCGTTACCGCCAGCGTTGCGGACACGCACACCGGGCGGGTGTTCTCGGAAACCCGGCAGATTCGCGTGGTGAACCAGCCGCCCAACGCCCCACAGGGCAGCGCCGCCGTCACCACAACGCGCAGCGGCGGCAAGGTGCTCATCGAGTTTGCGGCAACCGCCACAGACCCGGACGGGGATCAAGTCACGCTGGAATGGATGAGCCGGGGTGACGACTATTTCACCGTGGGAAGCCACATGGTTCGTGTGCGCGCAAGGGACAGTGTGGGTGATCATTCCCCGTGGACGCCCGTTTCCTTTGAAGTACCCAACACGCCCCCGGATACGCCGGTTGGCATTGCGACCATCCACAGGGACAATGTGGTGAGCCGCAAGGCGTATGTGACCTTCGAGGCCCACGCTGTTGACCCGGACGGCGACCCCGTGACCTACGAATGGGAAAATCGCGCCCCGGATGATTATTACGCCCTTGGCGCGTATACCGCCCGCGTCCGCGCGTGGGACAGCTTCGGAGCATACTCGGATTGGGCGGACGTACCCTTTGAAATCACCAACCAAGCCCCGGAGCGTCCCACCATCACCCGCACTCCCGCTGAACCGTTCATTTTACCCGGCAACACCGTTACCATGACCGCAAGCGCGGTTGACCCGGACGGGGACGCACTGGAATATGTGTGGGAAAACCGCCCCAGCGAAACGTATGCCTACCCTGACGGCAGGCAGATCGTGAAGGTCAAGGCCGTGGACGCTTTCGGCGCGGAAAGCCCCACGAAGCGCATCATGTTCCTCATGGGCGACCCCAACCGCGCGGGTAATCTCATGCTCACCGGCCCGGACAGCAGCCTTTCCGAACCCGGCATTGAGGACGCAACGCTGATTTACTACAAGTTCATCGTTCCACCCGTGGACGGCCATTACGGGCAGGACTTTGGACGGGTACGCGGATACAACAGATTAACGGGACAATGGGATCAGTTGGACTATGGAACCACCTCCAACGGTATCTCCTTTGAACGGACATTACAGGCCGGGATATACACCAAATTAGACCTGTATTATTTTACCAACCACGACTGCATGTATAACAAAAGCAACATTACCTACGTCGCCCTGTTCGAGTTTGACGAGCTGGACGAGTAACAAAAAGCCAAGGGAAACGGGCGCTTTTCTCCCGTTTCCCTCTTTCATGACATGGAGGAAGAACATGAAAACCATCAACGCGGGATATACCATCATCGACCGCTTTACCGTTGGCGAACAGGGCTTTGCGGTCGGTGAAAGCAAAACGGCCCCATCCCCGTATGTGACATGGCAATATCGTGCGGCAGACCCGGAGCATTTCTTTTGGGGGCACTATTTCAACGAGAAAGCGGCTGCGTATGAGGATTACAGAAAGCGTATTGACAATGAGGCACGGGACTTGGCGGTGAATGCTCGCTCGCGCCAATATGACAAAACGAGTTTGTTATGCCGCACGGACAAGCGCCGGGATGAGCCGGTAAGATAGAAAGGAGGCCCTCATGCCCAACAGAATACAGACACTTGCGGCGCTGTCACGGGAAACCGGGCAGCGCATCGTCAGCAGTCCCGAAGAATGGCAGGCGTTTCTTCAGGCGGCGGCGCGGCTTTACAAATACCCTTTTGAGGAGCAGCTTCTCATTTATGCCCAACGGCCCGACGCCACCGCCTGCGCCAAGATAGAGCAATGGAACAAAAGCATATACCGGCGATGGGTCAAGCCGGGCGCAAAGGGCATCGCGCTCATCGACAATACCGGCGCATATCCAAGACTCAAATATGTGTTCGACGCTGCGGATACGCGGGAAACCATGTATAGCTGCCCCTTGCGGCTTTGGGAATACCGGGCGGAATACGCTGAAACCGTGCTGGAGGAACTGCAAAACCACTTTGGCGAAATTGCAGCGGAGCAGGGCTTTGCCAGACAGCTTCACGGCATTATTGAAAACGCGGTGGAAGATAATTTAGGGGACTATGTTTCCGCACTCGCCGCCGTAGCCGATGGAAGTCAGTTTGCCGACACGGATGACATTACCATGCAGGCGCTTTTGCACATGGCGGTCGCTAACAGCGTTGAATACGTGACGCTTTCCCGGATGGGCCTGCCCACAGACCATATCACCGAGGATGACTGGCTGGCGATCTCGCTTTTTGACACCCTTGAAACCGCCGCTCAGCTTGGAGCCGCCGTAAGCGACATTTCAGAGATGGCGCTCAGGCAAATCGAGCGCACGGTAAAATCCATAGAAAAAGAGCGCGGCACATTTGCAAATCCCGCGCCGGTATTGGACAATGAACTTGAAAAAGAAATCGAAAGGAGTGCGCGATATGGAACTGACTTACAGGCAGGAGGCCAATTACCTCATCCCCGACCTGACGTTGGGAGAGCAGCCGAAGGAGCCGCTGGGCAAGTACGGGATGCTGCGCAAGAGGTTTTTGAAGGAACACAGGAAAGGGACTTACGCGGGGCTGGTGCTCAACGGAACGCTGCAAGCGCACCTTCTGGAGATCGACCGGACGGCGCGGACGCAGGTGGATCAGACCATGCGCCAGATGGCGGAGGCCGAGGGCGTGACGGAAGCTTTGAAAGCAGCCGACCAGATGGCTTGGGTGGGCAGGATGAACAACATCAAGAACCGAGCAGAGGAAATGGTACTGAACGACTTGATATACAGCTAACGGAGGAAAAATCAGAAAAGGCGGAGAGCGCAAAGCTCCCCGCTTTTTTATCTGAAAGCCTTATTTTCGGCGCTTTGAAGAAGGCGTTTTACACCAAAGGCCATGCTCCTGCTGACATCGCGGCGTTTTACCGGCAAAATGCCGATTACGACGCCCGTTCCCATTATATGAGCGAGGCGTTTGACGACGCATACACAGAGCTGCTTGTAGATGGCGTCCGTGTTGGCTATAAAAGGCAGAAAAACGGCTTGCTTATGTGGGAAGGCTCATATCTCTCCCGCACATCGGAGTCACTTTTTAATTGGAGCGTTATCAACGAGTTTACGGGGCATTTGCTTGAACAGGGCGAGCTTGTGCAAACGGAACAGGTCACGCTTTTTGACAGCGAGATTGCAGGCGGCGAACCTGCGCTTCCCACCATACAGGTACAGATAGGCAACATCCGCGAGGCGCAATCCGGACAGCTTTCGCTTTTGTCCGTATCCCAGCAGTCCATTGACGAGGTGCTTTGTAGCGCGGGCAATGAGGAGAACGGTAACCTCCGTATCTGCGCATACGTTCAGGCAGGCCATACGGATGAGGAACTGGCGGCATTTCTGCGTGAGGAATATAACACAGGCGGTCTTGGTATCCGCACCGCTGAGGGGCAGATCGCCGCGTGGTGGGATGAAAACGGCGTCCGCATAGCGCAGGGCAAGCGCGCCCGCTCCGAAAACAGCCGTCTGCTTACATGGGAAGAAGTCGCAAGGCGCACCCGTGAACTGCTGGAGCTTGGGCGGTATATGTCCGCCGATGATTTGCAGCGTGTCAATGAAAATGAGCGTAAAGAAGTTGCCGAGCAGCTATGGTATCTGGACAGGGATATAGAAGGCGGGCATTTACTGGAAGAAACGCTTTTCAAGCGCGGCTTCCCGGAAGATACCGCCCGTCTTGCGCAGGAGCTTGCGGAGCCGGAGCAGCGCGAAGCATACATAGCGGCGGTTTCATTGCTTTCTGAGCGATATGCGCAGGACAGAAATGTGTTACGCTTCCATAACCACAATATAGGCAGACTCGTGGAACGGCTTGACGCGCTTGGCCGTGACAACATCGAGTTTACAGCCGACGCGCCCATAACCCACACAGACGCGGATTATTACATCACCGAAGATGAGATAGACCGCATGCTCACCGGCGGCAGCGGCGTTCAAGATGGAAAATACCGCATCTATCTCTACTTTGCAGAACAGCATACCGCCGCTGAAAAAGCCGCGTTTCTCAGAAAAGAGTATGGCATCGGCGGCTTTGGGCGCAAGG
>OIYV01001116.1_pt1 | contig 13238 bp, 10 predicted proteins | sample 1588251 | NCBI WGS metagenome assembly OIYV01 (sample SAMN03283282) | human gut metagenome | biome: human-associated habitat; material: feces | host: Homo sapiens | place: Peru | collected 2012
ATTTTGTTATTGAACATCCAAAGTTAGTTGAAGCTATTGAAAATTTTAATCCACTGGTAAAGGAGCAATAATAACTCTAATTCTAGCATTTAATTAACAAAAAAAGAAGCCTAAGCTCCTATTAAAATTTTGTTTAAGTTTCTTTTATATAAATCCCAAATATTGGCTTTTTTAACATCTTCTTTAACAGTTATTGGTATTTCTTTTTTTACGCTACCGTCAATGGTTATTTCTAACTTGCCAATGATATCTCCTACTTTTATTGGTGCTTTGATTTTATCTACGTTTATGTTAAATCCATATTTTTTGTTATCACTAATGCTTTCCAGATTAGTAGCATCTTCAGTTAGTTTAATTCCTACTGTTTCTTTTTTACCGTTTTTAATTTCTATGCTGCCTAGGTCTTGGTCTTTAGGCATAACTACTTTTATTTTATAATTAGCAAAGCCGTAATTTAGTAGTTTGATCGTATCACTACTTCTTTTTTCAGTGGTTGGTTCATTCATAACAACGCTTATTAATCTCATATTATTTCTTTTAGCGGTTGCAGTTAGACAGTAGCCGGCATTTTTGGTAAATCCAGTTTTAAGTCCGTCTAGGCCATTATAATATTTAATAAGTTTATTAGTGTTCACCATCCAAGTTGAAGAACCGTCTGGTTTATTTAGGAATTCTTCATAGATACTTGAGAAGGTTAGTATTTCCTCGTGTTTTAATAGTTCTCTTGCTATGATAGACATATCTTTAGCTGTGGTTAAGTGGCCTTCTGTGTCTAGTCCGTGAACATTTTTAAAAGTTGTGTTGGTACAACCAAGAGATGCGGCTTTTTCATTCATTAGATTTACAAAACTTTCTGTGCTTCCAGCTGTATATTCTGCCATAGCCACGGCAGCGTCCCTCGTTGTTACTAAAAAGCAGTAAAAAATCTTTTAAATTTAAGCTACTATTACAGTAGCCAACTATATTTAATTTAAAATGTAACATTACTTTATGAATTTCACTATCATCACTATATTCATCTTCCAATCTCTCGACTAAAATTGTATCTATTATAGAACCAAATACTCTAAATACACTTTCATCATCATCTAATATAACATCGTGTACTTTTTTAAAAAAAGAATCAATATTTGACTTATAATCAATTTCTTTATTCATCGCTAAATAATTTTGTTTCTTTTTTTCTAATGCAGATAATTCTCCATTATATTTATCTCTTGCCTCATTATATTCATCTCCTTCTATTTCTTTCCTTGCCCTCATATTAATAAGTTCTGAACGAGCATTTTTTATTTCATCTATTTTTTTATCTATTTCATTTATTTCTCTTGAATAATCCGACTTACTCTCCGTTTCGGTAATTAAACTATATATCTCATTTATTAGATTGCTTTTTGTATCTAAAATATTACTTACAACTATTTTAAACACATTTAATAATTCATTATAATGAATTATCGGAGTATTACAACCATTTATTTTTTGTTTACCATATTTTCTGTAATTCGAGCAACCCCAATATTTACTTTCTACACCTGTTCGTTTATTTTTATAGCCTCCCTTTATAAAAGTTGCACCATCGTGATAACATTTAATTTTACCTGATAAAGCATATCTCATATCTGTTCTACTATGTGTTTTATGTTTAATAGAATTCTTATTTAATATATCGTTACATTTATCCCATAACTCCTCTGAAACAATTGGAGGACAAGTTTCATTGTCTTTATAAACTATCCATTCATCTGGTTTAAATCTTATTCTTTTTCGTGAATGATAATCAATTGTAGTTTCTTTATGAGCACAAAAGTAACCTTTATATTTTGGGTTTCTAATTATTCTTCCTATAACCGTTCCTGCCAATGCTTTATCTGTTTTACTTTTAATATTATATTCGTTGTATAAATAGTGTCCTAATTTTCCAGTTCCCATTTCTCCTTTTGAATATTCATTAAAAATCAATCTAATTAATTCAGCTTCTTCTTCAACAATTTCTAATTTACCTTTATTTTTTTTATATCCATAGAAATTATCATTACCTGGAACTACTCCCTTTTCAATGCTTCTCTTATATCCAAATCTTACCCTTTCTGATAACTTTCTAATTTCATCTTGTGCAATACTTGACATTATGGTTAAACGAAGTTCTGAATCTGAATCAAAAGTATTAATATTATCATTTAAGAAATATACTCCAACACCACAAGATAATAGTTCCTGAGTATATTGAATACTATCTACTGTATTTCTTGAAAATCTTGAAATTTCCTTTGTCAATATTAAATTAAACATTCCTTTTTTTGCATCATTTATCATTTTCAAAAAATTATCTCTTTTATTGACACTTGTCCCACTTATACCTTCATCTACATATCCAGGAACAAATATCCAATTAGTTTGAGATTTAATATAATTTTCAAAATACATAACTTGATTTTCTAACGAATTTAGTTGTTCTTCGTGATCAGTAGATACACGAGCATAGTAAGTAACACGAAGTGGTAAATCTAAAAGAGATTTGCCTTGTGATAACATATTTCTTATGGTGTACAGATTCAGAACCATCGTTTATTTCCTCCTTTAAATTGGTATCTTAACAACAATATTATTTGTTTCTTTTTTCTCTGGTAATTTTGTTTCTAATTTTAAAATATCTTCATCTATTTTTTTGATAATAGTAGTACATTGATAAAAATCTATAACATCCTTTTTACAAAGTTCATTGATTATTGCTTTTTGTATTATTTTTTTAGCAATATCAACAGAAGGACTATTATTCAATTTTTCTCCTCCCCATTTAAACATATTTGAATAAATGAAAAAAAGAACTCAAATATTGAGTCTTTCAAAACAATTTAAAAACTCAATATTTTAAATGAAGACATTATATTCCATAAAATGTCATTAAATATTAAGTTTTCAAATAACATTTTATGGTTTTAATTTAAATTTTGAATTTTTGTATTATATTTGCTAATTCAAATCCGCTCAACCTTGAATCAAAAGACATAATTATTATCTTTTTATCAAAATAAGTTTCATTATCATATCTAATAATAATTTCGCTAATGGTGTCTAGTTTTTCATTAAAATCCATTTTTTCAAATTGTGAATTCAATTTATTTTCTTCATCAGTATATTTTATTCCTAAAATATTTCCATCGGCTTCATAAATACTTTTAGTTTTAGTTATGCCGTTATATAACATTACAAAGTATTGTAATAATATAGTACCTGCATTTGAAGGTAATCCTATACTTTCCAAATTAAAGATTATCATATCTTCTTCAACCAAATCTGGATTAGCTTCATTTTTAGTATTTATTTGATTATTATTTAATAACCCAAATATATAAATTAGAAACTTTAATTTACTAATATCATCTTGATTTTCTATTTTTTCAATTAGTTTTCTAACATTATCAGTTGTTTCAGTAATATACATAATATCATTCCTCCCTTACATATTACTTTTAAGTTCTTCAAGAACATTTTCTATCAAATCATCTCCAAGTATTTTTGAAAGTTCTATCGAGCCATCATATTTAATTTTGTTTAGCATTTCATTTACTGCAATAAACTTTGGCACTTTTTCTGGTTCATCTTCAATTTTATTAGTAATTAAATCCAATACCACTTCACTTAAATAAGCAATAAATTCATTATTAATTTTTACCTGTTCTTTCATAACTTTTCTCCTTTCAAATGAATGAATTAAAGCCATTTTACAAGATTTTATATTTTTACCCTTATAACTACCTGTGACCTTATGTAATGTTTAATAGGCTTTAAATTATTGATGTTTAATGGTTTTTTTCTTCATTTCATTTATCACTTAAAAAAAGAAATTTTGCAAGTATTTTTTTATAAAAAATTATATAATTTCATCTTTCCATTTCTTGTTCATTACTTTCTTCTATATTATTTGTATTTTCTTGTTTATCTAAATCCAATTCACTATCAATTCTCATTTTTTCTTTTTGCAATTCTCTTATTCTTTCTTGATTAGCAAATGGTTTATCTAATTCCTCCTTTATATCAATAAGTTGCTTTTCGGTGTAGGCAATTTGCTCTTTTACTGTGTCAATTTTATTACTAAAACTTTTAAGTATATTTTCTAATTTTAAAATATTACCAATTTCATCAATATTACTTGTTTCAACTTTATATTTTCCAACACCTTTAATATATATAACTGGCTTATACCATAAACTATCTTTTAGTCCAACTATATCAAATCCACTTATTTCGCCTATTTTAGTTTCTTCATCAATCTTTAATGTTGAAAGACTTTTATAAAACATTGTACTAGCATCTTTTCTTGAAGTATATATTTTATCTTTAATTGTAATTTCAAAATTACCAGCAGATAAATCTCTTACATTTTTTATATCTTCATTTAAACCATTTAAATACTGCTTTTGATACTTTAATTGTCTTGGCAATTCTGTATTATATTTTGACGCCAATTCAATATGTGATTTATCATATCTATTTTTAGATAAATATAATTGTTTCAACTCATTTTCAACTTTAAATTTTTCCAATATTAATGGATTACCACTTGCAAGAGCCTTAACTTCTGCATAAGTAAGTGTATCTCTATCCAAATCTTCTGCTGTTCTGCCACAACCATTTGAATTAGCCATTATTTGATTAATAAAAGTAGCCTTGGTTTGAATTAATTGATATGAATAAGCATCAAAACTGCCTTCGGTAACATATCTATATATTTCTACTTCTGCATTTTGATTTCCTTGTCTTAATATTCTACCCTCTCTTTGTTCTATATCTGATGGTCGCCACGGGCAATCAAGATGATGCAAAGCAATTAATTTATCTTGAACATTCATTCCTGCTCCCATCTTTGAAGTTGAACCTATAAGAATTCGCTTTGTCCCATTTCTCATATCTTCAAAAAGTTTTAACTTTTGAGAATTAGTTTTAGCATTATGAATAAACTCTATTTCTTCTTCTGGTACACCTTTTACTATCAATTTATTTTTTATATCATCATAAACATTAAATTCGCCATCATTTTTAGGTGTTGATAAATCGCAAAAGACAAGTTGAGTTAACCTGTCTTCTTTATTTTCTAACCATATTCTATAAATGTTTTCTACAGCCATATTTACTTTTGAATCTGGTAAATCTGGCATACTTGAATCTATCATTCTTAAATCTAGTGCTGCTTTTCTACCATCATTAGTAACAAGTAACATATTATCAATTCGAGGATCACAATGATTTCTAATGATCTCACTTCTTTCAGCTAATTTTTCTACATATTTTCCTAATTCTTCACTTTTCGGAGCAACAACTGTTTTATAATCTCCACCCTTTAATTTAGGAACTGGTAAATTAAGCATTTTTGAAGTTTTTATATCAGCGATTTCTTTAAATAAAGTCATAAGTTCTGGTATATTAAAAAATTGAGCAAATCTTGCTTTTGTTCTAAATCCACTACCATCTGGTGCTATTTCAAAACTATGAACTATTTCTCCAAAGGTTGATGCCCATTCATCAAAATGTTCAAGTCCCATTTCTCTTAATCTATCAATCTGTAAATACTTTTGCATAGCATATAATTCACCCATTGAATTTGATATTGGAGTTCCAGTAGCAAATATTGTTCCTTTCCCTCCGTTATTTTCTAATATGTAACTAATTTTCATAAACAAATCAGTTGCTTTTTTACTTTCACTATTATTTATTCCAGCAACATTTCTTATTTTTGAAAACATAGGAAGATTTTTAAACATATGTGCTTCATCTACAATCAATTCATCTACACCAAGTTCTTCAAAATTCACAACATTATCTTTTGGAGCATCTAATAATACTCTCAATTTAGTTTCTATGCTAGTTTTTATTTGTTCAAGTTTTTTAACACTTAAACCATCTCCAGATTCTTCTTTAATTCTTTCAATAGCACTAGATACTTCCTCAATTTGATTCTCTAAATGTTTCTGTTCATATTCTTTACTCATTGGAATAAGTCCAAAACTTGAATGTGCGATTAATACTGCGTCCCATTCACCAGTAGCAATTCTTCCCATCAATTTTTTTCTTTTTGTTTTTTCAAAATCTTTTTGAGTAGCAACAAGGACATTTGCGGTTGGATATAATTTCAAAATCTCATTAGCCCATTGTCCTAACAAATGATTAGGAACAACAAACATTGGCTTACTAACTATTCCTAATCTTTTAAGTTCCATAGCACCTGCAATACATTCATAAGTTTTACCAGCACCTACTGCGTGAGCGAGTAATGTATTTCCACCATAAATTATTCGTGCAACCGCATCTTTTTGATGTGGTCTAAGCTCGATGTTAGGATTCATTCCGTCAAAAGTAAGATGAGAACCATCATATTCTCTTTCTTTCATACAATTAAAATTCTCATTATATAACTTTACAAGTCTATTTCTCCTATTCTCATCTTTCCAAATCCAATCTTTAAATTCTTGTTTTATAAATTCTTGTTTTTCTCTGGCATTAGCAGTTTCTACTGGATTTACAACTTTTCTTTCATCTTCAAGTGTATCATATATAGTTATAATTTGAAGATTTAAAGTATTTTTTATTATGGATAAAGCGTCTGCTCTTTGTGTTCCCCAAGTAGTAGTATTTTTAACTCCATACCCATATAAGCCACTTGCTTGAAATAACCAAGTGTTTGCTTCTTTTGCATACTTAATTTTTAGTTTACTTTTATTCCAACTAGGTATGTCTAATAATTCACAACAGAAATCGTGATAAACATCTTCTGGAATCCAAGTTGAACCTAATTTAACACTTATTTCATCATATTCTAACGGTGTTGGTTGTACTCTTTCAAGTGCTTCAATGTTTTTATCATATTTACCATCTTTATTTATAGTTTTTACATAATTCAATTTCTGCTTAACATTTCCACTTAAATACTCACTTGTTATAACCCAACCATTATTAAATTCATTTGTCTTTTCTGGATCTTGATATATTAATCCATCTAATTCTTCAATTATTTCATCATTATTTTTAGGGTATAATGTTTTCATATACTCAAAATCAACACACCCTCTATTATTAAGAGAATATCGTAGTGCATCTTCAGCATTATCTGCTTTTGTTATAATCTTGCTTTTTCTAATGGTTCTTTTAGTGAAAACATCTCCCTTTGAATATTTTGGTTTATCATCTTCTTCGTCTTTACTGATTTTATTTTCTATCGAAGTAAGTAAATAATAATCTGGATCATTATCAAAAGCACGAGCATTAACACTATCATTAATATACCCATATTTCTTTGAAAAATCATCATACTCCTCATTTAATTCTTCTTGGGCTTTTTTTAATTCCATATCATCTCCATCACGAAGTTGTATATCAAATACTTTTCTCAAAGCATTTTTAACTTTGCATAAACCAATTATTCTTTTAGCAGTCATCCCCTCTTGTATAGAATAAGGAACTAAACTTGAAAATATTCTTTGATAAATAACATCTTTCCCATCTTTATTTATAATTGTAAAAGCATTATTTTTTATATTGTCATCTGCATCTAAAACTTCATAATCATTATTTTCATCAGCAATATACACTGATTTCTCATATATATTGCTAGGTAAATTATCTATTGCTTTATTCATTAACACATTAACATCTTCATCCAAAGGATTTAATGTATTATCATATCCATAAGATGTAGAATGCAGTTCCATTTTTCCTAACATCATTTCTGGATTATCAATATAATAATTATTAATTACAATTCCATCATTATATTCACTTGTATAAATCCAGTTTTCATCTGATATATCTTGCTTTAATTCATCTCTTTTTTTTAGAAAAATAATGTCCGATGTAACTTTGGCATTAGCATTACTTTTAAAAGTATTATTCGGTAGTCTAATTGCACCTAAAAACTCTGCTCTCTTTGCAATATACTCTCTGACTCTCGTATCTCTTTTATCAAGAGTACCATCGGTAGTAATAAAAGCAATTATTCCACCACTTCTAACCTTATCAAGAGTTTTTTGAAAAAAGTAATCGTGTATCAAAAATTTATCTTTGTATCTTCTATCATATATTGTATTACTACCAAAAGGTACATTACCAATAGCAATATCAAATAGTTCATCAGATACTTTAGAATTTTCAAATCCAGTTATTTCTATTTTAGCAGTTGGATATAACTTTTTAGCAATTCTACCACTAATGCTATCTAACTCTATACCATATAACTTTGATTTCTCAAATTCTTCTGGTATTCTTCCAAAGAAATTTCCAATTCCACAGGATGGTTCTAAAATATTACCTTTCTCAAATCCAAATCTTTTTAAAGTTTTATATATCCCATCTATCGCAATATTTGGCGTATAAAATGAAGACAAAGTTGAATGTGCAGCTGCTTTATATTCCTCATCATTCAAAAGTAGTTTTAACTTTTCTCTTTCTTCCTTCCAATTCTCTTTTCTTTCATCAAAAGCATCAGCAATTCCACCCCAGCCTACATAATGAGATAATATCTCTTGTTCATCAACTGTCGCATTCCTATCCTCATTTTCTATCTTCTTTAACAATTCTATTGCTTTAACATTATCTTCAAACCTAGATTTAGCACCAAAAGTGTTATCAATCTTATCATCACTAATATGATAATTAACTGGTGGATATATCTCCTTACCATCTATATCATAATTATGTTCTTCTATTATATTAGTTTTTATTCCTTTATAAGTTGGAATTATTTCTGCGGTAGTAACTTTATATTCAATTTTTGTATTATTAATGTTTGATATTTCATCATCAATATTTTCTAATTCTTCTTGTTCAACTTCATCTTGACTAATCATTCTGGTACTAGAGATATTCATATCAAATTGTTTATCATCAAAATTATGCCAAAATATATGAATTATACTCGGCGTAAAACTAATAGAAAAATCTTTATCTTTGTATAGTTGTTGTAAAAAGTAATTATTCACTATCCCATCATTCAATTTTTTTTCATCAGTTTTATCTTTATTAAAGTATGTAAAACTATCTTCTCCTAAATTTTCCGCTAAAGGACTTGTAATACAAATTGATAAATTTCTTTTTTTAGATTTTATGTGTTCCCATCTTTGTAATTCTACATTATGAACTTCAAAAGTATTCTTATATTTAGTATCAAAAGAATTAAATATATCACATATCTTATTTGCAAGTTCTTCTTCTCTTGGAGTAAATAATGATAATTGTTCCTTAACATTATCAGAACTATGTTCTTCAATTAAATTATCTCTTATAACTTTCTCTTTTTCATTTTTTTGCTTAAAAGGTTCATTTTTTCTGTTAAATGACTTTTCATACTTATTGTAATAGTTGTCATAAATATTTTCTAATATATCATAATTAAATACACTATTGTTATCTATGCCAGAAATAATATCTTGCTTTTCACTTTCATTAATTATCCCATTTTCCTTAAGCAAAAAAAGTATTCTTGTTTGAATATAATTTTGAATATTTTCAAGATTATTAACATCGCTTATAAAATCATTATATAAGATTGTTGTTTCTCTATTTGATATTTGCATACATTTTAATATATTTTCATTTTCCATTAGATTTAGTTCTTCATAAACATTAGGTAAAGTATATATATTAAAATTTGATTTTGCCAAAAAAAGTGAAGCCATTGTTTTAGCAATAAACTTCACTTCTTCAGCTGTTGTATCCTTATAATCATCAACTATTTTTAAAAAAGATATTTTATAGATAATATCATAAAAATTATCACTAAAACTTTTAGAATTATCATTTTTAACACCTAATTCGGTTTGATAGTATCTAAGAATTGCATTATCAACATAATGGTTATAATTCCACTTATTATAATCTCTACCATAAGTTTGCTTTATATCAAACACATAATTTTTTTTATTATCTACAAGTATTGGTATTCCTTTACTTTTAGGTTTTATTCTTCTGGCAATTTTTTCACTATTCCACTCATCAAAAGTCATAAAAATTTTACCATTAGAATTATAAGAATATAGGTTAAGTACATTATCAATACTATACTTATCTAATATATTAGCCCAATATGTTATAAACTTATTCCAATTATATAAACTTGTTTTTATTTCATCTAAAGTATCATCTCTTGTTGATATAAATTCATTAAAAAAATCTTTATTCAATTTTTACACCTTCTTTCTTATATCATCTTTATCAATTAAAAAAATCTCTATTAAAGAGTTCCTGTTTTTTCTATTAACTTTTTCTTTATCAGAAATAGCATTATATCCAAATTTTAATTTAGCACTTAATTCCTCTAATGCCTTAATATCATTTGTAGATAGTGGTGGTGCTAAATATAATTGTGCAACAATACCAGTTTCATCTTTAAAATACTCAACATTAAAATCTATTTTTCCAAAAATTCTTATCACTTCGTTTATTATCACAATTAATTTATTTCTTTCTTGTGCTTCAACAGTATTAACCTTAGGCTCCTCTGCTTTAGGTTCTAACTTAATTTGATCAACTGTATAATACCTATCGGTAAACCTTTGCAAAACTCTTTTCTGTCTGTTTATACAACCAGATTTATAGCAACTGAACTTATTGTATAAAATTGTATCTCTGATTATAGGATGCCCTACAGAAGAAAAAATTATTGTTTTATAAACTAATTGTTTTATTTCATCAGCAGTCATAAGTTTTCTAGAAATTAAACTTGTACCTTTACTACCATTGTTATTTGTAAAACTCATTGAATAGTTTAATGATGTCGTTTCAACACCGTGTGTCCCTAGTCTATTGCTTATTTGTTCGGCAGTGTCTTGAGAATTAGTTTTTAAGAATTGTAAGCCACAATTATCTTGTACTATTTGGCTTGTTTCTTTACCATACAAATCATCTAATTGCTGAATGCTTTGCAAATAATAGACAAAGTACATTCCCCTACTTCTGCCTACTGACACCATTGATTTTAGGTCTTTTAGAGGAGCAGTATTACCAAATTCATCAAGTAAGAAAACTATTTCACACGGCAATTTTTTATTTTCTTGTTCATTACATAAAATAACTAATGTCTTATATATTAATGACACAATTATAGATACCAAAGTATAATATATTTGTGATTCATCTGGAATACAGCAATATAATACTGTTGGCTTTTTTCCTAGACTGTCAAAATCAAAGTCTGATTCAGATGTAACATTTTCTACATTTATGTCATCATATAATGACATTCTTTCACTAAAAGTTGATGTTATTGATCTATAAGTTGTTTCAGAAGTATTTAATAAACTAAATAACTTATCTTTACTTTTCATATCATAAGATTTTCGTTCCATATATTTTTTTAATTTCTTGTTGTTGCTATCAGACATAGAACTACTTTGAAATTTCTTGACCGAAGTTAAAGTAATTTGATTTCTCTTAATTTTTCCATCAACATAATCTTCAAGAAACAAAAATATAATTCCATATAATAAATCAGAAGATGAGTTATTCCAAAACTTCTCTTTAGCAGTTACATCATCCATAATCATACTAGAAATATCACTAACTAATTGATTGCAACTTGCATAATGAACAATTGATTTATTCTTATATTCTACATATTTATCTTCATCTTCCTCATTCTCACTTAACTTCAAATACTTATAATATAATTCATATTCTTTAATAACTGGTTCTAACAAGTTTAAATGGCTTGAATATTCTGGATTTCTAAAATCAATACATAAAACATCATAACCATTATCCTTAAACATTTGACTAGTTGCATTTAATATTTCACCTTTAGGATCAGTAATAAATACACTTTTCTTCTTTTTGGCAGTCGCTATGAAACTGCAATATGGAATTACAGAAGTTACAGATTTGCCACTACCAGTAGAACCAAGACATATCCAGTGGGGAGTTTTATTATCAAACCATACTTTTTTATTATCTTTACTAAAATAAATGGGAAAGCCACTTTCGTTTATACTATCTATTTGTTCTTCCCTAAAGTTCTTTTTTATTTCATTAACGGTTGACCATCTAGCACTACCGTGTTCTTTATTATCTTTTATTTTTTGTCTAGTTATAAGTGGTTCTATAAAATATAAAATAATAATTATCAATGATATAATAACTAAAACAATAATATATAATACTGGCATAGTTACCTTTCCAATTCACTTTGCTCTAACTTATTTTTTACATCCTTCAAAATATCTTCATCAATAACTTTATATTCTTTTTCAGTTGCTTCTCCCATTTGTAAATCGCAAAGTCTATCAATTATATCTTTTCTAACATCAGGATTACAAGTGTTTAGATATGGTCCAAAAGTTGTAAGAATAGGTCCATCTTCTGGACTTTTAAAATCATACACACTTATATCAGTAGGACCTTTTTTGTTATAATTTATATCAGTAATAATATCTGGAATATCTTCATATCTAGCAACTACTTCTTCATTTCCAAGATCAACATAAACTAACCTTGTTTCTTTTTTTAATAAATCTATTATTTCATCTGATGAATAAAATATGTTGGCAAATTCTTCAGATTGTTTGATTGCTTTTTTCATTTATTTTTTCCACCTCAATTAACTTTTTTAAAAAGTCTGTTTCTTTTTTTAATACACTAATTATTAACTTACTACATTCATTTTCTACAATGTCTTTATTATTTTTTATTTTTGTATTATATTTACTTATGTCTTTTAAATTATTTTTAATTCTGTTTTTAATTTCATTTTGTATATTGTTATATTTTGTAATTGTATTTTGCATATTAGCAAATTCTATATTTAATTTTGTAAAATCCATCATTACACCTTACCTTTCTAAATCTTCTTCTTGTTCTTTAATCAATTCAACACAATCTTCATCAATTGCAGAATATAAATCAGCATAATCAGCATCTTGTAGTTCTTTTAATGTAATATTGTTATCTAAATAGTTATTAATAATAAAGTCAGCAATAGAAGTAATGGATAATTTACCGCAACAATCATCAAGATAAAAATCATAAGCTAATTCTTTTATATCTATTATTTTTTCATCAGATAATTCTTTTTTATGCTCTCTACAATTATCTTCAATACTTCTATAAATTAAATATTCAGTTAACTCACTTTTATTTTCTTTTGATAATTTTCTATAATTAATTAAACTATTCATCTATAAAATTCTCCTTTCTTTCTATATAAATTGTTTTATGATAAATAAGAAATTCACATATTTCTTTATCACCATCTT
>OIYV01001118.1_pt1 | contig 13220 bp, 10 predicted proteins | sample 1588251 | NCBI WGS metagenome assembly OIYV01 (sample SAMN03283282) | human gut metagenome | biome: human-associated habitat; material: feces | host: Homo sapiens | place: Peru | collected 2012
GAACTTGGAAATAAAGACACCATTGCACCAGCAGTATCCAAAGGAAACGATACATTGCTTGATTGGGTAAATGAGGAAATCAAATCACTTGGTGATGAACAGTTCTTCCACAAAGATTACGAAGAGACACTTGTAGACACTTACGGAAAAGACTACGAAGAGGATTTAGTTGTAGAAGGTGGAGCAGTACAATAGATTCAAGGTAGTCTCACGGGATTAAAAGAGAATACTAAAAGTAAGAAGAAATGAGCTGGCCGAAAGGTCAGCTTGTTTTTGTGTATGGGGGAAATAAAAAAGAAACGAGCAACCTTTTCCAGTCATAAGACCTTACTCAGTAACAAAACCCATTTCTTGACTACCAGTGTATAGTACGGAAGAGGGGAAGTCAATAGAGCAATAAGTTCCCAATTAGAGTCTTTTCGTGGTAATTCCATTTTCAAAAATGTTCATTATGTTATAATAACTGTGTGTAACTGCATAGAACTGGAATCATTTCAGTCCTTTTGAATAGGTTTGCGGAGTTTTGGAATGGAATACTTATACAAATATGATAGAACGAATCCGAAAAGCATCGAAGAGTATGCGAGACAATTAATCGGTCACACATTCAACGATGTGAAAGAGTGGAATCTGCACAGTGAAGTGCGAGAAGATATGCTTTACGATGACAAGTCTCGCAAAGGCGGATTGGGCAATTTTATCGAGGAAAAGTTTTTCGGATATAAGGCCAACAGCGACTCACAGGCGGATTTTCCGGAGGCGGGAGTAGAACTCAAAGTAACTCCGTATGAAGTTACGAAGACCGTTTTGTTACGCCTAATCATTTGATTGCATTGTCGAAGCGCCTGCGAAAGATAAATTCCAGCGATGCCGATCATATTTATAAACGAACCGCGGAAGATTAAGACAATATATCTGCTTAACAAACAGCACGTAGTATCACATTTAGATACGTCAGACAATCTAGAATCAGATGTAGAAAAATGGCTCGAAGATATAAAAGCTTGTTGCTTATAATAGAAATGGCAACCCGACAACCAGCCGGTCCCAACAAAAATAATTTCAAAAAATCCGAGTCAATCGCTTGACATCCACGGGTATAGGTAAGTCGTAGGAGTATGTTTAGCACACAAATCTTATCCTGATAAGTGCATGTAAATTTGTTTTGAATAACAACAAAATGACGAATAGTGTTGTATATACTGATGATGTAGAGGACTGCAAGTATGGATATAGAAAATAAGATGAGCGATATACAAAAGGGATATAATGTGAAATCTGAAGTTGAATATCTTAAAAGCAGAGTGAAGAAACTTGAAGACGAAAACATTCGATTAAAAAGGCTATTGAATGAAGCGGGAATCAGTTACGAATGTTCCTGCAATCAGATTCCGGATATTTCACTTGAAAAGGCAAGATTGTTCTTTTCATACTTTTGGGGAAGGTCGGACGTATATGCTAAAAGATATGTCAATAAAAGTACAGGTGTTTCTGGATATTTCCCGCAATGCAGCAACTTTTGGAGATATGGAGTATGCCCTAAAGCGAATAGGATAAAAGTGCAATGTAAAAATTGTGAGAACAAAGCATGGGTTAAACTGGGGGCGAAGCAAATTGAAGCGCATCTGAGAGGGAGCGCAGAAGATTGCTCAGATGTAATAGGTGTTTATCCTCTGTTTGCAGACGGAACCTGCAGATTTTTGGCTTTTGATTTCGATAATCATAATAGTGACAATGACGATTTTGGGTTTGAAAGCAATGATATAAACTGGATGTCTGAGGTAAATGCGCTTCGAGAAATCTGTACTCTTTTTGATATACCGGTTCTAGTTGAACGTTCCAGATCAGGGAAAGGAGCACATGTATGGATATTCTTTGAAAAACCAATTGACGCAGCCATTGCGAGACAGTTCGGATTCACATTACTTGAAAAGGGGGCTGAGTATGTTAATCTGACATCGTTTAGGTATTATGACAGAATGCTGCCCGCACAGGAAGAATTAAAAGATGGCGGTATTGGAAATCTTATAGCGCTTCCATTGCAGGGAAAGGCCGTGAAAAAAGGGAACAGCGTATTTGTAAATAATACGTGGGAGCCATATGATAATCAGTGGCAGATTTTAAAAGATACAAAGAAGCTTAGCGAGGCGGATGTGAAGGGGTTTCTTGAAAGAAATAAATCAAACGAGGAAAATACAGATAATTCTTGTGCGGATAAACCTTGGCAAAGAAATAAACACTTTCTGAAATCAGATTGTGACGGCACAATTCATGCGATTATATCTAACTGCATATATATTGACAAAACAAATCTGAAACCAAGAATACAAAATCAAATAAGAAGAATTGCAGCTGTCTCAAACCCTACATATTTCAAGAATAAGGCAATGGGATTATCTAATTTTAATAATTCCCGATACATCTATATGGGATACGATGATTCTGGCTACATCTGTATCCCTCGAGGGCTATTTGATGAAATTGAAAGAAAATGCCAAGAAGATGAGATAGATTTAACTGTCCTGGATGAAAGATGCGAAGGTAGGAAACTGAGTGTTTCTTTTACCGGTCAGCTTAGAGAAGAACAGCAAAAGGCGGTAGATTATTTCAAGGATAAGGATACTGGTATACTCAGTGCAGCTACAGCGTTTGGTAAAACAGTTGTATGCAGTAATATCATTGCAACAAAGAAGGTAAGTACACTAATTTTATTGGAGTCTTCTGCTTTGATTGAACAATGGCAGGATGCACTGGAAACATTTCTGGATATAAACGAGGAATTACCGGAGTATTTAACAAAAACAGGCAGAATAAAGAAAAGAAAAAGTCTTATTGGAGTAATACATGGGAGCAAGGATACTTCAACAGGGATAATTGATATTGCAATGGTGGGATCGCTAAAGAAAAAAGGCGAATTCCATGAACGTCTTAAATCTTATGGAATGGTTATAGTAGATGAATGCCACCATAGTGCATCAGATACCATGAGTGAAGTATTGATGGAAGTATGTGCTAAATATGTATATGGTGTTACGGCGACACCATTCCGGGGAGATGGCCTTGAAAAGATCAACAATATGCTGCTGGGGCCTATAAGATTTCAGTATACAGCAAAAGAAAAGGCTGAATCACAAGGAATTGACCACATTGTAATCCCAAGATTTACAAGGGTTGTTAATCCACATGGACAGAATAAGATGCATATAAATGATGCGTATGAAATTCTGAGAAGCAGCAGTGTCAGAAATGAGCAGATTTGCGAGGATATTCGTAAATGTATTTCTGAGGGAAGAACACCTGTTGTGCTGAGTAAATTTGTAGAGCATGCGGAATTAATATATGACAATATAAAAAATTATGCCGACAAAGTATTCTTATTAACAGGTTCACAGACGAGAAAACAGCAAAAGATGATTCGTCAGGAAATGAATAGCATAAGTAATGATGAATCAATGATTCTTGTTGCAACGGGACAACTTGTTGGAGAGGGGTTTGATTTCCCTAGGTTGGATACACTAATTATGGCTACTCCTGTTGCGTGGAAGGGTCTGGTGGAGCAGTACGCAGGCAGATTAAACAGAGATTATGAAGGGAAAGAAAATGTAGTTATATTTGACTATATTGATTCGAATATTAGAGTATTCGATAATATGTATGCGAAAAGGCTTAAAGCTTATAAGAGAATAGGATACTCTCTTCAGGGTGAACCTGGTATTCAGAAGCAGAAGGCAAATGCAATATATGATTACGAATCGTATGCTGAAGTATATTGCAGAGATTTAGCAGATGCGAAGACAAGCATAGTGGTTTCAAGCCCATCGCTTAGATACAGAAAGGTCAATACGTTTATAAGTGATATGAAACCTTTGCAGGAAAAAGGCGTAACAATTACAGTGTTGACATGGAATCCTGATTCGTATAACTTCGGCAGTTCGATTCACAAGATGGAGATTCTTAGAACTCTAAATGAAGCCGGCATTGAAGTGGTATTGAAGGAAGAAAATTGTCTGCATTTTGCGGTAATTGATAATTCGATTGTATGGTATGGAAGCTTGAATCTTCTCGGAAAAGAAGATGTTGAAGACGATATAATGAGAATAGACAACGATGAAATTGCAGCGGAACTGTTCGAATTGAGTTTTGGGAGAAGTCAGTGATGGATATCAAAAAGTTGATTGGAGAGACAACCGAATACGACAAGAAACAGTCAGTAGAGATACGAAGACCAAAGAGTTGGCTTAAGAGTGTGAGCGCCTTCGCTAATGGTGATGGTGGATATCTTATTTTTGGAATTGCTGACGACGGTACTGTTGTTGGTTTGCTTGATGCTGAAAAAGATGCCGAAGCCATAAGTGAAAGAATCAAAGCAAGAATGGATCCTATACCGGAATTTTTCTTGAGTTTTGAAGAGGAAGAGGATAAAACTCTTATTATACTTAAAATAAGAAAAGGGGAAGAAACACCATACTATTATTCCGGGGATGGAACACTCGAAACATTTGTACGTGTTGGAAACGAAAGTGTCAAAGCAACAGCAACGGAACAGAAACGCCTTGTTATGAGAGGAAAGAATAGCTCATACGATTCTCAGGTATCTTCTTATGTTAAAGATGACTTTGCATTTACTAAACTTCGTGCAAGATACAAAAAGTGGACAGGTAAGAGTTTTGAAGATAAAGATATGATATCCTTTGGGCTTGTAGAAGCATCGGGAAAGCTGACAAATGCAGGGGCTCTTCTGGCAGACGACAGCCCGATTAGGTGGTCAAGATTATTCTGTACACGCTGGAATGGACTGAATAAAAGCGGAGGTACAATAGATGCGGTAGATGATGCTGAGTTCTCTGGAAGTCTTATCTATCTGCTTGAGAACGGAGAAGAATTTATAAAACGTAACTGTAGAAAGATGTGGAGAAAGACTCCAAACTCCAGAGAAGAAATGCCGGAATATGTAGAGCGCAGCTATCATGAGGTCCTAATCAATGCACTCGCTCATAGGGATTATCTTGTCAATGGCAGTGAAGTGCATATTGATATCTTTGACGACCGTATGGAGATTTATTCTCCAGGAGGTATGGCGGACGGTATTGCAATTCAGGACAGAGACCCACTGTCAGTTCCATCAACAAGAAGAAATCCTCTGCTTGCGGACATATTCGAAAGGCTTGGATACATGGAACGAAAAGGTAGCGGATTTGGGAAGATTATTGATGCATATGAGTTTCAGGTGAATTATACAGAGGATAAAAAGCCATATTTCCGCTCTGACAGAGCAGGCTTTGTCGCTATTATGCCGAACCTGAATTATAATGTCCCTCAAGGTGTCCCCCAAGGTGTCCCCCAAGGTGTCCCTCAAGATGGTACAATCGATGAGAGGATAATAGCACTTATAATTAAAGATTCGTCAATTTCAACGGAACAAATGGCAGCGTTTATAGGGGTTAGTGCCAAAACTATAAAAAGACATATAAAGAAAATGAACAACATAAAATATGTCGGTAGCGGCTACAGCGGTCACTGGGAGATAGAAGAATAAAACTGAATAAAAACCACTGTCAATAGCTTGACATCTTGCGAAACAGGCGCTGAAGAGTTATCAGCGAGTATTGGGTAAATACAAGCCGGACGGAAATCCAATTCGATATGGCTTATTGTCCGGAAATGAAAAGGATTACGATGCGGATTATCTCTTTTCCACCATGCAGATGATGTCCAAAGCGGACGTGTTGGAAAAGTTCAGACCGGAGGAATTTGATTTTATCTGTATCGACGAGACGCATCGCGCCGGCGCGGAAAGCTACCAGCGGATTTTGGAGTACTTTAAACCTCAGTTCCTGCTGGGTATGACTGCGAGTCCGGAGCGAACGGACAATTTCGATATCTTTGATTTGTATCCTGGATTCCCGAATAACCACACTAGCATTCAGGAATCCAGCAATAACTATTGCTACTTTTGGCGAGCAAGCAATGGATTAACACCAAGATCACGATACAGCTGTTCCTGTTTCATCAGGACTTCGCCTTGCGCCGGAGCCTTTCCGGGCTCCAGATAACATTCTATGACGTCGAGCTCATCAAGCAACTCGTGCATCGTGTACTTTGAATATAAATGACCGTCTATCATCTTCTTGTTAATGTATGACAAATAGATCAAAGCAACAAATTCGACAAATAGCTTCCCTTCAAGTGAACTTTCCGAAGAAGTCAGTGTTCTGCGAAGGTTCAAGCGGTCTTTATAGTTCCAGAATGCCTTCTCAGCTATGTCGCGCATCCGGTATAGCTTCAACGCTGTAATCGGATCCTTGACTTCATTGCTGAGAAGCACGAAGAATCCGTATCGTTCATGAGTTTGATCTATCTTGTCCTGACGGTACGTAACTGAGATACCGCGCTTAGGAGTTTCCTTAATCTCGAAGTACTTCCGGTACTCCTTTTCATGCTCCGACACACGATGTCCGGATAGTATTTCTTCGCGGTACTGCAACATTCTGCGGTTGAAGTTCTTCGCATCATCGACCTGTTTCTCGGGATTGTAATAGAGATGCAGGTACATGCGGCGGTCTTCATGGATGGTATCACCTTTGTACGGTCTTTGCTGCTCATAATCCCAGGCAATAGTCTTGCTAAAGACATACAGATCGAAGTCGCTGTCATAGAACTCGAAGTGGTCTTTGGTATCGCCGATCTCACGGATAAAGTCTTTGGCATACTTAAGTGTTGTCGATGTTCCGAGCAGGAACTTGTAGTGATTCTTGTACAGCGCATTGATATTGTCGGTACTGCAGAAGCCGCGATCCATGACCAGCTTGGTCTTGCTGTATCCGAGGATATCCAGTTCACGGATTAATTCTCTTATGGTCTTGATGTCCGGAATGTTCCCGGCAAGCTTTCTGTAGTAGAACGGAAGACTCGATTCCTCACCGAACAGGATGGCAAGATTGATTTGAGGCAGACGATCTCCGTCCTTGTTTTTTCCATATTTGACCTGACGAAGAGTCTCAGAATAACTGGAAATCGATGTCGTGTCGTATGCCCAGTATTCCTTCTCGGACCTGCGTTCACCCTGAAGGCGGAAGAACTTCATCTTCTGTTCCTCGGTGATGCTTTGGAATAATTCACTGGACCTCTGGGAAGAGATATCTTTGCCATACGGATGTCTGTGGAGCTTAGCCCACTTGCTGAACCTGTACAGGGGGTTCTCATCTTCGAGGATCAAATAATATGCTATCGAGAGTATCTGCTTGTATGTATTCGGGAAACAGGTTTTGAGATCAGCCTGGACACCTGTGAGTTCGCCAATTTGATCAAACAGATAGGTCGCTCCATAGAATACTCTCTCGGTTCGTAAGGCAGGGACAGGCCCTTGCTTTTCAGGAATTGTATCAGATTCCTGTTGCAGCCGCTCTTTGCGGCGTTTTCCACGGCCATCGGTCGGTACGACCTTGCCGGTATCCGGATCAAGTTTGCCAATCAGGACTCGCTTGGAACGAGGTTGTTTCTTTTCCTTGTCCCAATACGAAGTTGATTCATAAACATATGTGATGCCGGTTCGCTTGTCTAATCTTTTGATTATACTGGACATTTTGCCCCCTCCATAGTGTGGTTATATTATACCGCACTATGGACGAGATGACAAGTAAAAATGCAGTTAAATTCAATATTCCCAAGGGTTTCAGGCCGTATAGTTAGTGTTAAACTAGTGTGGATTCGCGGGAATCCAGGTTTCAATATCATATTCGTCAATCAGAGCCGATATGATATTCTTCTTTCCTTCTGTCAGAGGTTTTACGTGATAAACTTCTTTCTTCTTCCGTGTCATAACAAAACCTCCTATGGTAGTTAACTAATACTACCATAAGAGGTTCGTTGTTACAGACTTTTTCTCACACGCGGGGGTGCCGGACAATTTCTTGGAAATTCGTGATGAACCAAAGTAGCTGTGATATAATGACCCTGTATAACCGTAAAAAATATTTGAACAGAGGAGCAGCGTAATATATGCAAAAGAATGAGAATCGAAATTCAAATATAGAAGAGCTGCGCAAAGGCTTTCGCACTGCTTTTATCGATGGAGAATACAATTCGAATCTGGCATACCGTCCGGAATTCCTGTCGAACAATGCGGCAGAGGGGAAGAAAGTGCTGTCCGCGATTGAGAGCGAACTTCTTCGGTGCGACGAATTCGCCATTAGCGTGGCGTTCATTACCAACAGCGGAATTGAGCCTTTTATGCAAACGTTCAAGGAATTAGAACGCCGAAATATTCCGGGACGAATTTTGACCACGAATTATCTCAATTTCAGCGATCCGAAAGCCCTTCGCCGTCTGTCAAAGCTGCAGAATCTGGAAATTAGGATGTATGTCACGGACGATGAATCGGAAGGTTTTCATACCAAGGGTTATCTTTTCCGGAAAGATGAAATGTACCGGGTAATTGTGGGCAGCTCCAATATAACTTTAGGGGCGCTGACACGGAACCGGGAGTGGAATACCAAAATGGTATCCACCGAACAAGGTGAGTTCCTTACCGAAATCCGTCAGGAATTCCAGCAACTGTGGACCTCGGAGCGGACGCGGAGTTTCGAAGATTTTATTGATAAATATGAACTGCTGTACAGGGAAATTCAGAAGCAGAAGAAGGTGGCGACCCAAGGGAAGGCCATCGATTTGTTGGGATATCAGCTAAAACCAAATTCGATGCAGCTGAACTTCATCCAGAACCTGCAGAAGCTTCGGGAAGAAGGAGAGAGTCGAGCGCTGCTGATCTCTGCCACCGGTACCGGAAAAACCTACGCCTCCGCATTCGCGATGCGAGATGCGGCGCCGGGAAAAGCCCTCTTTGTGGTGCACCGGGAACAGATTGCGAAACAGGCGCTGAAGAGTTATCAACGAGTATTGGGAAAATACAAGCCGGACGGGAGTCCAATTCGATATGGCTTATTGTCCGGAAATGAAAAGGATTACGATGCGGACTATCTCTTTTCCACCATGCAGATGATGTCCAAAGCGGACGTGTTGGAAAAGTTCAGACCGGAGGAATTTGATTTTATCTGTATCGACGAGACGCATCGCGCCGGCGCGGAAAGCTACCAGCGGATTTTGGAGTACTTTAAACCTCAGTTCCTGCTGGGTATGACTGCGAGTCCGGAGCGAACGGACAATTTCGATATCTTTGATTTGTATCCTGGATTCCCGAATAACCACACTAGCATTCAGGAATCCAGCAATAACTATTGCTACTTTTGGCGAGCAAGCAATGGATTAACACCAAGATCACGATACAGCTGTTCCTGTTTCATCAGGACTTCGCCTTGCGCCGGAGCCTTTCCGGGCTCCAGATAACATTCTATGACGTCGAGCTCATCAAGCAACTCGTGCATCGTGTACTTTGAATATAAATGACCGTCTATCATCTTCTTGTTAATGTATGACAAATAGATCAAAGCAACAAATTCGACAAATAGCTTCCCTTCAAGTGAACTTTCCGAAGAAGTCAGTGTTCTGCGAAGGTTCAAGCGGTCTTTATAGTTCCAGAATGCCTTCTCAGCTATGTCGCGCATCCGGTATAGCTTCAACGCTGTAATCGGATCCTTGACTTCATTGCTGAGAAGCACGAAGAATCCGTATCGTTCATGAGTTTGATCTATCTTGTCCTGACGGTACGTAACTGAGATACCGCGCTTAGGAGTTTCCTTAATCTCGAAGTACTTCCGGTACTCCTTTTCATGCTCCGACACACGATGTCCGGATAGTATTTCTTCGCGGTACTGCAACATTCTGCGGTTGAAGTTCTTCGCATCATCGACCTGTTTCTCGGGATTGTAATAGAGATGCAGGTACATGCGGCGGTCTTCATGGATGGTATCACCTTTGTACGGTCTTTGCTGCTCATAATCCCAGGCAATAGTCTTGCTAAAGACATACAGATCGAAGTCGCTGTCATAGAACTCGAAGTGGTCTTTGGTATCGCCGATCTCACGGATAAAGTCTTTGGCATACTTAAGTGTTGTCGATGTTCCGAGCAGGAACTTGTAGTGATTCTTGTACAGCGCATTGATATTGTCGGTACTGCAGAAGCCGCGATCCATGACCAGCTTGGTCTTGCTGTATCCGAGGATATCCAGTTCACGGATTAATTCTCTTATGGTCTTGATGTCCGGAATGTTCCCGGCAAGCTTTCTGTAGTAGAACGGAAGACTCGATTCCTCACCGAACAGGATGGCAAGATTGATTTGAGGCAGACGATCTCCGTCCTTGTTTTTTCCATATTTGACCTGACGAAGAGTCTCAGAATAACTGGAAATCGATGTCGTGTCGTATGCCCAGTATTCCTTCTCGGACCTGCGTTCACCCTGAAGGCGGAAGAACTTCATCTTCTGTTCCTCGGTGATGCTTTGGAATAATTCACTGGACCTCTGGGAAGAGATATCTTTGCCATACGGATGTCTGTGGAGCTTAGCCCACTTGCTGAACCTGTACAGGGGGTTCTCATCTTCGAGGATCAAATAATATGCTATCGAGAGTATCTGCTTGTATGTATTCGGGAAACAGGTTTTGAGATCAGCCTGGACACCTGTGAGTTCGCCAATTTGATCAAACAGATAGGTCGCTCCATAGAATACTCTCTCGGTTCGTAAGGCAGGGACAGGCCCTTGCTTTTCAGGAATTGTATCAGATTCCTGTTGCAGCCGCTCTTTGCGGCGTTTTCCACGGCCATCGGTCGGTACGACCTTGCCGGTATCCGGATCAAGTTTGCCAATCAGGACTCGCTTGGAACGAGGTTGTTTCTTTTCCTTGTCCCAATACGAAGTTGATTCATAAACATATGTGATGCCGGTTCGCTTGTCTAATCTTTTGATTATACTGGACATTTTGCCCCCTCCATAGTGTGGTTATATTATACCGCACTATGGACGAGATGACAAGTAAAAATGCAGTTAAATTCAATATTCCCAAGGGTTTCAGGCCGTATAGTTAGTGTTAAACTAGTGTGGATTCGCGGGAATCCAGGATAAAATGTTGTTTCATCTACACGCTCATCACCTTTTTCAAATTGAGCAAAGATAAAATTGTAATCCTGATACCACTTCATGATTCACCTACATCAAACCGGCATATCTTTATAAACAACGATGAGGGTTTTCTTTGTCTCGAACATATTTTAGATTCTCCTTTCTATTTCACTGTTGACAACAGAAAACTGTCAATTGACCGCGGCGTTACGTGTCCTCCCAGCTTTTCATCCACCAGCTTTTCATCCAGGTATTTCTGAAGTTCAAGCATCCGGCATACAAAATCACCATATTCAGGATCATACTCCACAATTTCCGAAAGAATCTTCTTATCCGGTCTTTTAACGATTTTTCTGATTGCTTCCTTTGCTCTACTGTCATATATAAAGAACTTTTCCGGACAATGAAAATGTAAATACTTAGATGCTAGAGACCTCTTCTCCAACCCTGTCATCTCTTTAAAAGCGTCCATAAGAAACTTGTGCGTGCTCAATATCTCCGGAATGCAATCAAAGATAACACCGGTGTTATTTTTTAAGGATTCAATTCGATTATCAAGCTCATCGCCTATCTCCAACATCTTTGGTGCAACGACATCATAATAAAAATCATCACCCTTGTAATCATCTGCGTTCTTTCTTCGCTCAATCGCAGCGGCATAGCTTCTTCCAATCAACAATATTTTTCCACTCAAAACATCTGCATCTTTATGGTGTGGATATTCTTCGCACATTTTATAAAGAATTTTGTTTCCAAATTCCCATCGTGAATTCTCCCGATTAAGGTATTCCTTATATTGATTTTCAGTTCCTTCAACTACCATACTCTATGCCTCCTTTACGCCAAAATAATCTTCCGCAATCTTATCCAGCTGAGCCGCAATCAATGCAAAATCTTTATTCAGATCTAACGTCTTCGTCGCTTTTCCAACTTCTTTTACGCGCTGCGGAATTAATGCCGCAGCATTGTCTTCAAGCTTTGACATTTTCCCCGGCTGCATCAACTTGTCGTAGCGTTCTGTGAGCTGCTTCAGGGATCTGTCTTCTTTTGCATCAATGATTGGTGATGGCGGTAAAAGAACTTGCGTTATGTCGGATGTTTCCGGTTCAGTTTCTGCTTTTGCCTTGGCAATCTCAGCAGTGATTTTGCCTGCATTCTGAAGAATCTCTTTATCGTCAGCCATCAAGAATAGATCCAGTCGTTTCGCCCAATCCTCCATTGTCATCGGAATATGACGTTCTGCACGGTCCCCTGCCAAATCCAGATAAGCAGATACAATACGCTCCAGTGAACGCATTTCTTTCTCTGAAAGATAATTCTTCGCAATGCTCACATCGCTTTTTACAATCTTCCCTTCCGGTGCTGTATGTCCATGAACCGCATAATGCATCTTGTTTTGGACCTTTGCAAAGAACTGCTTTGTTGTTTTTGCTGTTCTGTCATAATCGAGAGCTGTAGCATAGATATCCGTTATCTTCTGATAAAATCTACGCTCCGAAAGACGGATTTCACGAATCTGTTCAAGCAGTCGGTCGAAGTATTCTGACGGGAACCTTCGGTTTGAACTATCCGGAAATTCCGGATAGTTGCATCTTCCTCAAGCTCTGAGTCGGAATAAATTTTCTTAATATGCTCATTGATTGTACGAACATCCACATCATACAGTGTGGCCATCATCTTCTGGGTCAGCCATATATCCTCATAGCGCATTTCAATGCTGTCCTGCTGGTCACCGACAGAAGCAACATAGGTCAAGTATTCCGCTGCACTGGAACGGATGGCTATTTCATCTTTTTTCTTTTTCAAATAGGAAGCCTCCTTTAACATCCCAAAATCGTTATTCTGCCTGTGCATCAATGATTGGTGATGGCTGTGATATGCTTTTGTTTTCCATCATCTATAATCACTCCTGTTCTTTCTTCTCGAAGCGCGGTTATGGCTGTAAAAAGACTTGCGTTATGTCGGATGTTTCCGGTTCTGTAAAAACAAAAACGTGTGTAGTACATCTCCGTTCTGGCTGTCCCGTATCGGCATCCTGCCGTCTCTCTGCCGCAGAAATAGCTATGACCAATGAAGGAGTCGGTTCCACAAAGAAGTGGGAACGTATCGAATCTTACAGCCCGAAGTTCGTGGAGAACAGCGTCCTGCAGGTTCAACGCCGGAGGCCTCTATATTGCATTACAGCTCTCTATTAATTGCATTATAGAT
>OIYV01001123.1_pt1 | contig 13203 bp, 10 predicted proteins | sample 1588251 | NCBI WGS metagenome assembly OIYV01 (sample SAMN03283282) | human gut metagenome | biome: human-associated habitat; material: feces | host: Homo sapiens | place: Peru | collected 2012
GAATTTAAAAGAAGTTTATGAGATTTTTTATCCGGGCAAATGTGAAAAACTTCCGTCCGTTTGGAAAGTTCCTCCAAAATATCGTTCGAAAAAAGAGTTTTTTGAAGAGCTTCTTCCCATAGAAATACGATGGCTCAATTGCAAAATCTGGAATGATAAAGCGCGAAGAAGCAGATTCCTTTCGGATTGCAAAAGGGAAGCACGATATCTTGCAACATTACGCACATATTTGTTCGAACACCCATGGACTATTTCGCGGATAGAAGGAAAAGCAAAGGCTCTTTTAGATGGGCAACTCTTATATGGGCAACTCTCTGAAAAGGGCATGAATGAGGCCTTTTTACAAATCATAGATGAAGAAGGAATCGAGATTTCCAGAAATCTTAGGGAATATTTGTTTGATACCGAGACGAACCAATTAAAAACAAAATGGGAGAATGTTCTGACGTTTTATGCTCTTCTGGCTATTTTCCCTGAAGAAATTAATCAGATTTATGTAAAGTACATATATAATCAGGAACAGCATATGCGTCTTAAGGAAGAAGAGGATGGAAATAGCTCAACCCAAAAAGACAGTGTATTATTTCAACATGAATATCCACCGGATATGTGCATTGTATCGCCAGGAGAAAAAATAAATCATACGTGGATCATGAAAAATGTAGGGGATACGCTATGGGAGAATCGGTATTATGAATGTAATCAGCCTATGATGGAATTAGATGAAAAAAATAGAATTCTCCGTTTTCCCCAATTTGTTTATCCGGGGGATAAAGTATATCCAAGTGTATCATTTGATGCGCCGGACAAACCCGGAACTTATGTTATAACCTGGAAGATGAAAGATAGTAATGGAAATGATGCTTTTCCGGATAGATTGGGAATCGGATTACATTTCACGGTAATGGATTTTGAGGACGAGAAAGTATCCAAGGTGAAAAAAGGTGGAAATTATAATGTCATAGAAGAAATACCCCGGCTTCCGGTCACAGTTATTTCGGGAAATCTGTATTCTCATACCTGGATTATTCAAAATACAGGAACAACGATATGGGATGAATATTATTTGGAGTGCATCAACGGAGATAACTTTTCATACGCAAAAAGGGAATTATGTGTACCATTCAAAAAACGTGTCATGCCCGGTGAAAAGATTTCCGTCAAAGTGGAATTTGCAACCCCACCGATTGAAGGTGTCTATTCCATGGTCTGGCAAATTATGAAAAAAGATGGAACCCCGGCGTTCTCGAAAAACAGAAGGCTGGAAGTTCTGCTAAACCTGATATAAAAGCAGTTTAAAGGCGTGATTAAAGATAAATACCTGAATAGTTACGTTTAAACTACGAAAAAGGGGGATTGAACAGAAAAATGGTAGAAAATAGGAATGAGATACAAGAAATTTGGTCGGGATGGAAGATAGAGTCGGAGATTGGCTCCGGTGGATTTGGGAAAGTATATAAAGCGCGAAAAGAACTTTTGGGTCAAAAAGAGAAATATAGTGCTATAAAAGTGATCCGGATTCCTAATGACCCAGCAGAATTAAGCGATATGCGGGCTTCCAGAATGGATGAAAAAAGTATTCGTGAGTACTATAAAGCAAGTGTGGAACAATTAACCAATGAGATTGAGCTGATGGAGAGAATGAAGTCAGCCAGCCATGTTGTGGCGATTGAAGATTATGATGTGGTGGAAGAACCAGAAACGATTGGGTGGAGCATCTATATTCGAATGGAATTGCTGACGAATCTGAATACATTTATTCAGGAAAAGGGAATGTCCACACAGGATGTAATAAAGATGGGGATAGATGTTCTGACAGGATTGGAATTTTGCCATCAGGCAAAGTTGATCCACAGAGATATTAAGCCTGACAATATTTTTGTTTCAGATTTTGGAGAATATAAGATTGGAGATTTTGGAATATCCAGAGAAATAGAAAGCACAAGTGTGACGCTTTCACAAAAAGGAACCAAGACCTATATGGCACCGGAGATTGTCCGTATGGAACCTTATGGACATCTTGTAGATATCTATGCATTGGGTCTGACGCTTTATGAAGTATTGAACAATGGACGTATGCCTTTTTTACCGCCATACCCTGAGCCATATTACCCGATGGATCGGGAAAGGGCAATTGTGAAAAGACTTAGTGGTCAGGAACTTCCGGAGATTCAAGGGATAGGACGCCTCAATGATGTTATAAGAAAAGCTTGTGCTTACGATCAAAAAGACCGTTACCAAAGTGCAGCAGAAATGAAAGCTGATTTACAGGCTCTTTCAGAAAAGTTTTATGGAGAACCGGCTGAAAAGACTATGCATATTGGCTCAGAAGATCTGGAAGAACTTCAAGAGATGCTTCGTAAATTGGAAGAAGAAAAGAAGAAAGGTGACCCTGAGAAAAATCCAGGCTCAGAACCGAAACCAGGACCAGAGCAGAAATTAGGTCCAACGCCGAAACCTGAACCAGAACCGGAGCCGGAACCAGAATTGGAATCTGAACCAGAACCTTTGCAAAGTATTTGTCCGCAATGTGGCGGAACTTCTTATCTGTTCTTTAGCCAGGGGTATTACTGTCCTTCCTGCGGAGAAATTTTTTTGGAGCAGAATACGGCAAAGACAACAGAGATGAAAAGAATGTTTCAGGAAAGTGAAAGAAGTACTTTCAAAGAACGCTTGCGCCTTTATGAAAACCTTCTCCAAAAGGATGAGAACAGTGCACAATTACACCTTCGCATTGGGCTTTCCTACATTGATGTTTCTGAGTATGAAAGAGCCAGAATCCAGCTGGAAAGAGCACTGGATTTGGATTCAAGAGATGGAGCAATCTATCATTTCTTAGGAACCTGTTATCTGCATGCGGGACAATATGAGCAGGCATTGGAAATGCAGTCCAAGGCTCATCAGCATTGGAGAAAAGGGGAATGCTCTGTCAGCACAGTAAACCGATTAATGTATCGAAACTATGCATTAATTTATGAAGAAAAAGGAAACTCCGAAATGGCATTTCGCTATGCCCTGAAGGCATGCCGGAATGGCTGTGATGCAGATGAGTTGATTACGACAAATAAAATCGGCAGTACCTATGCAAAAGAACAGATTTTAAAAATCCTGAAAAAATATGACGGTCAGTTATCTTTCGGCAATCGTGGTCATGCATTTGAAATTAAGGATAAAGAGTTACGGTCGTTTTGTAGTATAGGAGAGGGGCGTAGAGTATACCTCCATGTTAAGCCGTCCATATTATCAATAACATCCAGTGTGAAGCGCAATTTGGGAGCACAGGAAGGTGTGGTTTTGACAGAAGACAGAATCTATTGCATTTCGTCTAAAAAACCTACCGGTGTTTACTATTTGAATTATACATATCTGGCCGAAGACAGTCATCAAATCGTGGTTCAGGGCGGAAATTTGACAATTACCAAAATGCTTTATAACGAGGCGGGCCAGTTAACGGATTGCGTTATGCATACCGGTAAAGATGCTAAAGTAGTCAAAAGTATTTTGGAGGAGATACAGAACCTTTATCGATTAGAGTAGAGAAAGGAAGGGAAGATTATGGAAGACACCTATCAGGGAACCCTTGGGAAGATGTCTACCGGCCATAACCGGGCAGAATTTCCTACGGGAATTCATCTTTATTTACTTGGAGAAAAAGTGGAGAGTCTGACCCTTCCGATTTATCCGGAAGGCCGCTATCATTTTGATGGAAAAGAAGACCTGCTTTATATCGAAGGATCGGAAGAAAAATGGCGGGCTTTCGCAAAAGACGATGCATCCTTTTATGTGAAAAATAACGAATATAAAAAAATCGCCTTACAAGACAGGGCAATGACAATCCTGAAACAAGGGGATAGCTTCTTTTTTCTGTATTGTGAATATTTCAATAAAGAAAGTCGGATTTATCACAATTATTTTACGGGGAAGAAAGATAGGCTCTGTATTGGGAAAGATCCGGCCAATGATCTGATCTACTATAATCCCTTGATTTCAGCTCTTTCCTTTGCATTGGAACGTAGGGGGAAAGCATGGGAAGTGGTTGATTGTAAAGATCGTTTATTTCTTTATATCAATGGAAAAAGAAGAGAACAAAAACGTTTATATCCAGGAGATAAGATTTCTTTTCTTGGTCTGCATATCATTATAGGATATCAGTTTTTTTCGATTACCGATGGCAATAACAGGATTCATGCTCATAAGGAGAGCTTGAAACAGGTGATTTTCCCCTATGACTTGATGAGCGGCAGAGACAGCTCTGGCGAGCATGTATCACAGAAGCTGATTCACAGGTCGCCGAGAAGACGGCTTCCTATGAAGCCGGAGGAAATCAGATTTGAGTCGCCGCCTATGTCGTTGAACCATGATCAGATACCACTGATGCTGCGAATGGGAGGTTCTATGGTATCCTCTGCCCGTGGGATGCTTATGGGAAATATGACTTCGATGGTATCTTCGGTACTCTTTCCGATTTTGAACTCCAAATATACGGAAAAGCAGAAGAAAGAGTATGAAGAACGGAGAGTAGAAAAATATACGCAATATCTTCAGGATAAAGAGAAAGAAATTCAAGAAGAAAAATTAAAAGAAGAACATTATCTTACTTATAATTATCCATCGACAGACCAGGTATTGGATTTTCCTGACAATTGTCTCAGGCTTTGGGAGAGAAGAAGTCAGGATGATGATTTCCTGAGGATCCCTGTCGGGCATGGACAAATTCCTATACAAGCGGAATATAGTTATCAAAAAGAAAGATTTCAGCTTGACGAGGATGAACTGGAAAAGAAAATGTACGAGATGGTACATCGGGAGATTCTTCTGGAAGGGGTGCCAATTTTACATTCTTTTCTGGAGGAACCGGTTTGTGGAGTGACCGGACAACGAAAAGATACCATGTCCTTTATACGTAATGTTTTAATCCAAATTGCTATGACTCATAGTTACGATGAGGTGAAAATATGTATTCTGGCCTCTGAGGATATGGTAAATGAGATTCCATATATCCGCTATTTACCGCATATGTGGGATGATGGAAAGACCACCCGTTTTCTGGCTACGGATTCCTCTGAAGGATTTGCATTAAATGATTACTTACATGGGGTGCTGGATGAGGATATAAAGGCTGGAACGGAGCTGGATAAAATTTTAAGAAAAAGGCCGTTTTACCTGATCATTGCCTTAGATAAGAAGGTTTATGAAAGTATAGATGTGATTCGGGATGTGGTTCGGTGTGAAAAAAATGTAGGGGTAGGAGTTTTGACAGTGTTCCCGGAAGTGCCGAAGGAGTGCACAAAGATATTTGAACTCCATGCACAGGGGTTACATCGAGTGATTCATATTAAGGATGCTGAAAAAAAGGATGTTTTTTTCTCCGTAGATGCATACGATCCGTATAAGGAACAGAAATCTATGAAGGCAATCGCGAATCTGTATCTGAAGGTAATACAGGATGGATATACTCTTCCGAAAACCTTAACATTTTTGGAAATGTTTCAGGTAGGCAAAGTGGAACATCTGAATCCTTTGGAGAGATGGAAAAACAGTAATCCTATGAAAAGCTTGTCAGCACCTATCGGGATGGCTACAGACGGGACGTTGTTTACGTTAGATTTGCATCAGAAAGCACAGGGACCACACGGACTTGTTGCCGGTATGACAGGTTCGGGAAAAAGTGAGTTTATTATTACATATATTTTGTCATTGGCAGTGAATTACCATCCGGATGAAGTTGCATTCCTTCTGATCGATTATAAAGGAGGCGGACTGGCGGGTGCCTTTGAAGATAAAGAACGAGGAATTCGTCTGCCCCATCTTCTTGGGACGATTACCAACTTGGATGGCGCCATGATTACAAGATCATTGCTTGCTATCGAAAGCGAGATGAAAAGAAGACAGCGGATATTTAACGAAGTGAAAAGCAAGACAGGAGAATCTTCAATCGATATCTACAGTTATCAAAGTCTGTACCGCAACAAGGTATTAGAAGAACCTATGCCGCATCTTTTTATTATAGCAGATGAGTTTGCAGAAATGAAACAGCAGGAACCGGAGTTCATGGACAAATTAATCAGTATTGCCCGTATAGGCCGAAGTTTAGGAGTCCATTTGATTCTGGCTACTCAGAAGCCTTCCGGTGTGGTAAATGAACAGATTCGAAGTAACACCAAATTTCGTGTCTGCCTGAAGGTACAAGACAAAGCGGACAGTATGGATATGCTGAAAAGACCGGAGGCAGCAGCGTTGAAAGACACAGGACGTTTCTATCTTCAGGTGGGATATGATGAATACTTTGCAATGGGACAATCTGCCTGGGCAGGAGCCATGTATAAACCACAGGAGACAGTAGTCCATCATAAAGATGCAAGCGTACAGGTATTGGATATGATGGGGCAATCCGTTTTAACGCTTCGAAAAAAAGAAAAAGCAGAAGGAACGGGAAAATCCCAGTTGACAGAGATTGTGCACTATCTTTCCGAAGTCGCAAAAAGAAACGGTCTGGAGCCTAAGTATTTATGGATGGATCCGCTTCCGCAAAAATTGGATTTGGAAAGTATACCAATGGATCATGCACCAATAGAGAATCTGCCAATTCCTCTTGGAATACTGGATGACCCGGCTCATCAGCTGCAGAAACCAGCGTATCTGTATTTGCGAAAGATGCAGCATATGTGGATTGTAGGAAGGGCAGGCTCCGGAAAAACAACTTTGCTACATACGATTTTACAATATGTAATAGAGCATTATAAAGAATCGGAAGTACAATTTCACCTGATTGATGTTGCGGGACGTGGATTTGAGATGTATGAGGATTCGCCTTATTGCGGAGTGGTGATTCAGGAAGAAAATGTTGCAAAGTTAAAGGCTTTTGAAGAATTGTTACAAGAGATTATTTCGGAGCGGAAAAAGCTTTTTGCACAATATGGAATTACTCGTTATGAGGAAGCATGCCAGAACAAAGAAGTAGGAGAATTGCCGTTAATTCTTGTATGTATTGATAACGCAGGAGCATTAAAAGCTTCAAAACCAGGAGATACATATTTTTATAATCTGGCGGATCAGATTAAAAGCAGTACAGATTATGGCATTCGTTATCTGGTTTTTACCGATCATCTTAATGAGCTGACAGCACGAATCAAACAGGAACTTCCGCAGCGTATTGCCTTACAATTAAAGGATCGGTATGAGTATGATGATGTTCTGGGAATTCGCAACAAATGTCTGCCGGAACAATGCGCAGGACGAGGCATGGTAGTTCAGGAAAAAGAGGGGCTGGCTTTACAACTTTGCATGGACCATCCGTGGGAAACAGCGGAGCAGCGCTATCAGCTTTACCGGGAAAGAATTGAAAAGAGCAAAGAAAAGGGAGATTACAGATGGAGGAAGACGTTCCCTCATCTGGATGAAACAGAGACATATGAGGAGTTCTGTAAAAGGTTCCAGGCAGGAAGATTTCCATTGGGTTATAACCTGAAGACTATGAAGCCAGTGGCTTTACCACTCCGTCAGTTTTCTACATTGCCGGTTTATTTTGGTAATCCCTTGGGTGTGGAAGATATCTTTGAAAATATTCTGGATGCGGCAGAGCAGCAGGGAATGGAGATACATCTGTTGGAGGCAAAATCTTCCACTATGATGAGAATGAAAAACAGAGATAAATGCCGCCGGATACCGTGCAAAAAAGAAAGTACCGAAGCATATCTTAGCGAATTGACGGATGAGCTTCTGACAAGAAGAAAAATTTATCTTGATTTTTGTGAGAAGGAAGGGCTGGCACCGGGTCTTTCAAGAAGTGGACTGGCAGCTCATAGTTATATGGAAGAAAAGACAGGAGCTATTTTGATTCTGATTGAGCGATTTGTAGATTTTGTGAATCTTTTGGAGAATCAGGCATCAACCATTGCTCAGATTTTTCAGATTGCCAAGCGATGTAATGTTTATTTTATCGGTGGATTCTACGCTAAAGATGCAGAAAAAGTAATTGGAAATGAGGCATTTAAGCGTTTCCTACAAGATGAAATGGCACTGCTTTTCGGTGGATGCTTTGACCAGGCAGGACTCATTCGTGGGTTAGCCCCGGAGTTCCTGAATATAAAAAAGGAAATTCCATACAATCGATTTGTATTCCAGTATCGGGGAGAAGCTTATTCCATGCAAATGCCTTGTGGCATCTTAAAATCTGCCTATTTAGATGAAGATGATAAACCGGTGGTGTAGCAGATGGATGAAGAAAAGATGGAGCTGATGAGAGAGTGTGACCGTATGTATCAGCGATGGGAAGAAGACCTAAGGGAGCTTCACAGATTTCTTGATGGAGAAATCTACATGAAATACCAGAAAGTTGTGAAAGAAGAACAATTGGTGATACAGGAAATCAAACAGAATTTATAAACAGGCAATGGGATAACGGTTTAAGTCTCACTGTTATGAGGGGAGAAAATATTATGGAACTTAGAATAGAGATACGGGGAGTAGAAGAACATGTATCTCTCATCGAAGAAGAACTTCGTGAGCTCAGGAAATTCGAAGACCATTTTGAACGGTATGAGATGGTTAATATGATGGACCCTGGCGAATCGAGGGGAGAAAGAGAACGAATTCGACGCTTGAGAGAAAGCGTTGAAGCAAGACGGTACTTCCTGGAAAATCTTCCAGAGGAGTATCGGAAGCTGGATAAACAGTTGAAAGATTTCAAGGCTATGTAAAAAAGAAATGGAGGAAAATGATATGGATCAGACAAAAATTAACATTGAAGATGCCAAAGCCCTTCGGGTAGAAATGGAAATGGAATTTGCAGAGGTGGAGCAGATTTTGAGAAAAGTCCACGAAGAATGCTCTGGGGATCCTGCACAGGATGATGATGTGTTAAAAGCAATTCAAGAAGCAGGACATCAGTTGGAAGAGAACTGGGGAAAACTGGAAGATGTGTGTAAGGAGGCAATTAATGTATTCGAAAAGTCAATAAATGCATTGGAAGACTGGGTTAAGAAGCAGGTAGATGCAGTAGGAGATTTTGTATCTAAGATTACAAATTAGGAACTCTGTAATCAAAGGTGGAAAAGAATAGTCAGGAATAAGCAGTGACTTAGTACCTGATATGGCAGGAAGGAGAACATGGATCATGGCAATTATTAAATATACCAAATCACATTACGAAAAGAAGATTACTATTATGGAGGAATATGCGGCACAGTTGGACGGACATATTCAAAATCTGGAGAATTTGAAGGAAAAATTAAAAAATATATGGGACGATGAAAATGGATTAGCTTATTATGCGGAGATTAATAAGCTAATACAGTCCTGCAAAAATGCTAACAATCAAATCAGGAGAATGCGTGTAATCTGGATGGATTCAAGCGAGGATATGACTAAGACTGAATCATTGATTGCAGAAACGGCAGACATGTTAAAAGCAAAGGTAAGTGCGTTGTCGATTGAAGGAGATTCATAAATTATGGAACATATTATCATACAGCTTTATGTACCGGCAATTGGTGAAAATTTTGACCTGAAGATTCCTTTGTCTATGATGATACTGGATTTGGTAAAATTGTTAGGACAGGCTGTAGAAACTTTATCCAATGGAAGATATTGCGCTTCCGGCAAGGAGATTTTATGTTTGAAAGATAAGGAGCAGATATTGGATTATGACCAGACCCCTCAGGATTATGGGATGCAAAATGGAGATCTGCTCCTGATGATGTAAAGAAAGAGAAGGAAAGGGAGAGAGAATATGATTTGTAAACATTGTGGAACACAAAATCCAGATAACACCAGAATTTGCAAGCAATGCGGGATGCCACTTGAGGAGAGTACTGCACAAAACCAGGTAAAACAGGAGGAGTCCAAGAACAAGACATCGAAAAATGTCATGAAAAAGAAAAGCCTTTTGTTGATTATTGGAATTCCACTGCTGGCATATGTGATTGGACAGGCGGCAGGAAAAAAACTCGGAGAAAATATGTTAGGCGACTCTAATTCGTCTACAACTGTGGAGAATAGTGTGGAAGATGACACACAGAAGGAGGATAATCCAGAGTACACCAAGATATTTACAGAAAGAGGTATTATCAAACCTTTGACGATTACTCTGGGAATGAGCAATGCAAGCTTTGCGAAAGTGGGAGTAACTGAAGAAGGACTGGAAACAATTGATTGCATTGACATAGCCTATGATGCAGATACGGGTATTATCTCAAAGATGACGGATGTCGGATATATGGATGTTTCGAGTTTTACACAGGAAGCATTTGAGAGCATGAAGACTGAAATACAGGAAGCATTTCAGGGATATGAGGGGGAGAATTTTTCGGCTACCTTTGAGGATGAGCCTATTAATTCTTATTATAAGTTTTGTTTAGAATATAAGAATCTGGAGGATGAAGGTGTAGTGAAAAATTTTGTAGACCAGGGATTGCTTACAACCACAGGTACGGGTACAGGTGTACTTGACTTTACAGCTACTGAGAACAGTCTTCTTTCACAAGGTTATATAAAGAAATAAGATTATGAAAAAAGCATATTATTTACAAACCTATCTGGTCAGTGATGTGGGGATGCTTCGGAAGAAAAATGAGGATAATTTTATTTTTCATGGAAGATACAATGAAAAATCCGAAGACCATATGGAATGCGAAAACCACATATGTATCACAGGACCAGTACTGTATGGAGTCTTTGACGGCATGGGAGGAGAAGCATTTGGAGAAGTGGCATCTTCTCTTATGGCAGGGACATGTCAGAAATATCTTCTGCACGCCGGGCATTTGAAAGAGGATGCTACGGCTCTTTGCCAGACCGGTAATGAACTTGTAGTAAGAGAAGAAAAACAGAGAGGGCTTTCCATGGGTTCCACTGCAAGCATGCTGCTTTTTGATGAGACAGTGGTTGCTTGTAACGTAGGGGACAGTCCGATTTATCTTTATAGGGATGGAGTACTGAGAGCAATCTATGAAGAACAGACAGAGAGAAAACTATATGAGGAATTGGGGCTTCAGGAGATTCTGAAAAAAAAGAAGAAATACTGTTTGACGCAACACATAGGCATGCAGGGGGAAGGTTTACAGATTCTTCCCCATCTGGAAGAACTCGAGGTACAAGACCAGGATGTTTTTTTAATCTGTAGCGATGGATTGACAGATATGGTAGATGAAGCGGTGATTAAAGAAACATTGTCCACTATTGATGCGGAGAGTGCACGGAAACTTGTAAGTCATGCACTTGAAAATGGTGGTCGTGACAATGTGACAGTGATACTGATTCAGGTAAGAGATTGTAATTAATTCGGTGTAAACCTGATTTGCAATGAATATGCAAGGTAATATTTAGAAAATAGTTCAGATTATTCTGAACTATTTTTTATTTCCCGTCCAAATGGATTACCCATGTCCTTTCGGGTATGGATAATCCTCCCTTCCCATGCTATGATAATAAAAATGTTAGAAGGAACTAACACAAATACCATTACGTGAAAGGAATGAGAAGGATTTTGAACGTAAATGAGATTGCAAGTCTTGGAAGTAATGTGAAACCGATGATTCAGAATGAGAATTGTTCGCTCCTTATGTTAAATGATGCGACGGGAGAGGGCGTGATGACGATTTATCGTGTGATGCCCGGTGTGATGATTTGTTTTTCCGATATGCATATGGAACGATGTGCTTCCGAATTTGAACTTAAAAATGATACAAAGGTGTTCTGCATCGATCACTGCAGGGAAGGAAGAATCGAGATGGAAGTGAAGCCTGGCGTGTTCAGCATCATGCAGGAAAATGAACTCCGGCTGGACAACAGGGAGAACCACAAGGGAACGACCTATTATCCACTCAAACATTATCATGGGGTCAGCGTTTTCATGGAAGTTGCAGAGGTTCAGAAGACCCTGGATGAGATGTTTCATGGATTTTCCGTATCGATAGAGGAACTGCGCAGCCGGTATTGTACAGAAGATAAGCCTTATGTGATTCGGGGAGATGAGGCACTTGGGGCAATCCTTTCGGGATTTTACCAGAAAAATATGGACCATCCGGAGCTTGTGGAAGTAAAGGAATATTATCAGGTAAAGGTTGTGGAATTGCTGTTGTACCTGAACATGATGACCGTGGAAAGTCGAAAAGAAGTCAGACCATATTATTACAAAACCCAGATGGAAAAAATCAAAGCGATCCACGCGCAGATTACGGGGGATCTTAAGACAAGGTTTACCATTGAAGAACTGTCAGCCATGTATGAGATTCCACTGACAACGATGAAAAAATGCTTCAAAGACGTTTATGGGGATTCGATTTATTCTTATCAGAAAAGATACCGGATGAATCTGGCAGCGAACATGTTATTGCAGGATGAGAACAAGGGAATACAGGAGATAGCCGCCAGTGTGGGATATGAAAATCCGGGGAAATTTTCCTCTGCGTTTCGGAGTGTGATGGGGGTATCTCCGGCAGAGTATCGATTTAAGAAAGAGGGAATCATTTAATGGGAAAGAAGGAATCATTTAATAGGAAAGAAGGAATCATTTAATAGGAAAGAAGGAATCAGTTAATGGAAGATAAGAAAGCAGCAAAGAAAAAGGACAGTTGGCTGAAAGTATTGCTAAGCTACACCGAAGGAAGCGGGCGAAGGCTCGGAATATCCGTTGTTTTATCCATAATAAGTATCGTCAGTGGACTGATGCCATATTACTGCATTTACCGTGGTATTGATTTGTATATCAGAAATCTGAATCAGGCTCCCATGCAGGAAATTCTGAGGTGGTGTCTGTATGCCTTACTTTTTTACATTATTAAAATTGTCAGCTTTTCCGCATCCACATGGATTTCCCATATCGCAGCTTACTACATATTGGAGGGCTTAAGACTCCGCCTGGCGGATCGTTTTCTGAAGGCCCCCTTAGGGGATGTGGAAGGTCACAGCATTGGCGAAATCAAGAGCATTATGGTAGAAAAAATTGAAAATATGGAGCCGCCAATCGCACATATGATTCCGGAAGGGAGCGGACATATCCTGCTTCCGGTAATCAGTTTTATCGCCTTATTTACACTGGACTGGAGAATCGCACTGGCTTCTCTTGTGACCGTTCCCCTTTCCATGGTATTTATGACGCTTACCATGATAATCAGTGGAAAAAGCTTCACCCAGTATGACGAATCCAATGCACATATGAACAGCACCATAGTGGAATACATAGAAGGCATTGAGGTCATCAAG
>OIYV01001128.1_pt1 | contig 13180 bp, 14 predicted proteins | sample 1588251 | NCBI WGS metagenome assembly OIYV01 (sample SAMN03283282) | human gut metagenome | biome: human-associated habitat; material: feces | host: Homo sapiens | place: Peru | collected 2012
GAAAACCCAGAGGTTTTCGTACTTTGCGGGTTTTGCCGCCCGGGAGCGAATGCGAAAGGCGAAACCCGTAAAAACTCGCAAAAGTGGCGTTCAGCCACTTTTGCGACAGTCTCAGGCGCCGTTTCCGGCGCCCTTTATCTTTATCTGTAATATGTGTTGCCGCCTATAAACTCCCGCAGTATGGATGTTGGCGGTATCTCGTCCTCTATGTCCGCGTCCAGTATGTAATTCAGGAATTTCACTATATCCCGGGCCATGGCATAGTACTTGCTCTCAGGCGGCACCTCCTCAAGAAGGGGATAGACGTACTTCTTAAGCACGGACACCTCATAGAGTAGGGTAGTGTTGAACAGCGCGTCCGCATTCTCCTGATATGGGAATATCCACTTTTCCTCGCCGCGGCGCACGCTCGCCCACATGCCGAGGGTGTGCTCCATAGAGGCGTTGCGGGTCATATAATCCCGCACCAGGCGGCGCAGTATGCGTATATCCGTAGTGCGTATCCTGTTGTGATCGTCCAGGTTAAGTGTAGTCAGGGCGCTTACGTATATCCTGAATATCTTGCTTTCGTCCACCTCGGGGCTTAGCAGCATGGGATTCAGTCCGTGTATGCCCTCGATTATCACCGGCTCATCGTCGTGGAGCTGCAATATCCTTCCCTCCGGGGCACGCTTGCCGTTGGTAAAGTCAAACCTCGGCACCTCTACCTTCTCGCCCCTGATGAGCGCCGCAAGGTCGCTGCCGAAGCGTTGTATATCCAGAGTATTGATGTTTTCGAGGTCAATCTCGCCGTTTTCGTCCCGCTCTATCTTGTCCCGGTCGATGTAGTAATCGTCCAGCGACAGCATGACCGGATGACAGCCCTGCAAACGCAGTTGCGTGGATATCCTATGGGCAGAGGTAGTCTTTCCTGAGGAGGAAGGGCCCGCCACAAGCACCGCTTTTGCGCCCTTTTGCACTATCTTATCCGCTATATCCGCATAGCCCCTGTCGTGCAGCGCCTCGTTTATGCGCACCAGCTCCCGTATGGTGCCGTTCTGTATGTGGGTATTCAGGTCGTTCACCGTGGCGCATTCCATGAGCTTGCCCCACTCGTCGCTTTGGTGGAACACCGCATGAAGCTTTGGCAGGTCTACGTAGTCCGAGGGCACGTCCGGAGCGTCGTTGCGTGGCATGAGCAGCACCACTGCTCCGTCATGGACGTACTTTACCCGGAATACATCGGCATATGACGTATCCGGCGCCATCTCACCGTAGAAGTAATCCATATAGCCGTCTATCTGGTAAACGTCAAAGTAGCTGAACCTGCGCCACTTGAGCAGCTTCGCCTTGTCTGCCTGTCCGTCCTGTTCGTAGAAGCTCAGCGCCTCTTTTATGGATATTCGCCTGCGCTCCAGCGGCAGCTTGAGCCGCACCAGACGGCGCATCTCGGTTTCCACCTTGAGAGCCGCTTCCTCGTTGAATAGCTCCTCCATGCCGTCCACGGTTATAAACAGCCCCGGGCCCAGCGAGTACCTTACGCATACCCTCGCCCTTGGAAATTCCTTGCGCATGGCCAGAATAAACAGAAACTGCAATGTGCGCTCGTAAACCCGCCTGCCCATATCCTCGCCATAGCGGAGAAGATGTATCTGGGTATCCTTTTTGGGCGTGAAACGCAGATTGAATACCTCGCCGCCTATCTGAGCCGCCAGCGGCCTGTCGGACAGCATTATGCTGTCAAGTCCTTCCTTTTTTACCGCATCCAATATGGACCGGCCGCTTTCCAGTTCGCAGTTCCTTCCGTCTATGTCCAACCTCACGACTATTCCTCCCGGTACTGTTTCAAAATAATTTCGTATATCATACCATCAGCTGACAAAGGCACACAAGGTTTTAGGAGCCAAACAGCACGGCATAACTGCGTCGTCCTCATTTGAAATACAACCAGTATTCCTGCACTCGTCCTCCTTGTTCTGCCATACTCCTTGGCTTCTAAAACTCAAAGACCCTAAAGAGCTTGTTTTGAGGGCGATCCAAGGCCGAGGAGCGCAGTACTACTGGGCGTAATACAAGCGACGAGAACGCAGGAGCACCCCAAAACAAGCCTTTAGGGCTTGTGCGCTCTTGTCAACTGATGGTGTCTTTTCTCCTGAAAAGAAAAGAGAAAGAAGGTATATCCATCCCTCTCTCTCGACTTCCCTACCTCTCCATCCCCTCCCCCAGCTTCCTTTTTACCCTGGAGAGGGCGTTGTCCACGCTCTTTATGGGGCAGGGCACGGCATCGGCTATCTGACGGTAGGTCATACCCTGAAGGAAAAGCTCCGTTACCCTTCTTTCGAGGGGGGTGAGGCGGGTATTTATCACCCTTCTTAGGGCGGCCGCCGTTTCACGGCTTATGAAACGCTCCTCCGGGTCGCCGCCCGGCTGCTCTATCAGCTCAAGGAGCTCACGGTCGCCGCTTTCCGGGGTGCGGTAGAGGGATATGTAGCTGTTCAGCGGCTGATGCTTCTGGCGGCGGCTGGCGTTAATGGCGCTTAGTATCTGCCGGGTTATGCAGAGCTCCGCAAAGGAAGCAAAGCTTGATTTGTGATCCTCCCGGTAGTCCCGTATGGCCTTGTACAGGCCTATCATGCCCTCCTGAATAAGGTCGTCCCTGTCCGCGCCTATGAGAAAATAAGGCCGGGCCAGCATGCGCACAGTATCCTTATACTCCGCGCAAAGCTGCTCCATGGCGTCATTGTCGCCAGACTGGGCAAGCCGCACCAGCCTTCCGTCCTTATTTTCCCTTTTTTCCATTACAAGCTAACCCTGCCTCTTCTTTTCGAACATGAGTATGGCTGCGGCCACCGCCGCGTTGAGGGAATCTATATGCCCGCTCATGGGTATGGACACGAGAAAATCGCACTTCTCGCGGATGAGCCTGCTTAGACCGTCGCCCTCGCTGCCTATCACTAAGCCTATGGCGCCCTTCAGGTCCGCCTTTGTCATTTCGGTGCCCTCCATGTCCGCGCCGGCTATCCACAGCCCTTCGTCCTTGAGACGGTCTATGGCTCCCGCAAGGTTGGATACCCGGGCCACCTTCATGTACTCCACCGCGCCCGCAGAAGCCTTGCAGGCCGCTGCGGTCACGGATGCGCTGCGTCGCTTGGGTATTATCACGCCATGGGCGCCGGCGCATTCCGCGCTGCGGATTATGCTGCCCAGATTGTGGGGATCCTCCACGCCGTCAAGGAGTATTATAAACGGCTTCTCGTCCTTATCACTTGCGGCCCTGAGTATGTCGGATATGTCGCAGTACTCTACGCCCGGCACCTGGGCCAGAATTCCCTGATGGTTGCCCGGCTTGCCGCCGTGGCCGAAGGGCATACATATCTCGTCCAGCTTGTAGCGGTCCACCTCGCGTATCTGTATGTTGTTGTCCCGGGCAAGGTTCACAACCTCCCTAAGAGAGCCGTCCAGCTCCTTGCTCACCAGTATCCGGTCTATGCTGCGGCCTGATTTCACCGCCTCCCTCACGGCGTTGCGGCCCATTATTATGTACGGCAGCTCGTCGGGCTCGTTTGTGTTGGGCGCTTCCCGCCTGTCCTCCGCCGCTTTATCGAGGGGCTTATCCTTAAAGGGCTTATCCTTGAATGGCTTGTCCTTAAAGGGCCTGTCCTCGCGCTTATCGTCAAACTTCTTGTAGGGCTTATCCTGACGGTCGTCAAGCTTCTTGCCATAAGGCTTTCTGCCGTCAGGCTTCTTATAGGGCTTGGAATCCCGGGCTATGTCCCTTTCAAAATCCTTCTGGCCGTAGCCGCCCCGGTTGTAGCTCTTCCTTCCGTAATCGCCGTTGCTGCGCCTGTTGTCGTATGCCATGCTATTTCTCCTTATCCTCTGTAAAAAGGCTTTGTTTTATATTGTCCATAAGCTCGCGTATGCGGCCGTCCTCGCCGGACAGAAACAGGTACCCCAGCAGCGCCTCAAGGCCTGAAGCCGCCCTGTAATCCGACATTTCCGCGTGTTTGGGTACGGTACCCATATGGCTGTTGCGCCCCCGCTTGAATATGTACAGCTCGTCCTCCGTGAGTTGTTCCATTATCGCCATGGCCCCCGCTGCCTGGGCCTTTGCGCAGACCTTCCTGGTGGCCATTACATGCAGGCCGTGAGCCGTAGCGTCGCTGTCCTCTATGAGCCAGCTGCGCACGTAAAGGTCGTATACCGTGTCGCCTATGTAGGCCAGCACCAGCGGGTTCATGAGGCGGGGGTTTTTCCGCTGCTCCCCCAGTATGCGGTTTATCATGGCGTCCATATTCTGCCTGTCCTTCGCCTTTGCATATCAATTCTATTATATTATAAGCGACAAAGGTCCATTAGTCCAGCGGCTTACGCCCCAAATCCCCCTCAAAATAGCTGAAAATCCCTCGCGCTATGGCGTGGGCGAGCTTCTTTTGATGCTGCTCCTGCTGCAAAAGCGCCTCATCACCGCTGTTTGAGAGGAAACCGCACTCCACCAGCACGGATACCGGCATGCTCTCCCGTATCACATAATAGTCGCCGGGATTGGCTATGCGCCTCGGCGCCCCCAGCTCGTCTGTTATGCTGTCTATAACGGTCTTTGCAAGCTTCTCCCCCTCGGCGCTGCCCTTCATATAGAAAGCCATTGGCCCGTGTACCGATGGGTCGGTGAACTTGTTCATGTGGACGCTCACCACCAGATCCACCCCTTCTCCGTTCATTATTTTGCCCCTGGCGGCCATGTCCGCCTTCTTGCCCTCTGCCAGCGCCCTTTCGTCGCTGCGGGTGAGTATGGCCTCCATTCCCAGCGCCTCCAGTTCCTCCTTCAGGTACAGGCTCACGGCAAGGTTCAGCCCCGCCTCTTTTACTCCCGATACTCCCACCGCGCCGCAGTCGCTGCCGCCGTGACCCGGATCGATAACTACCCTATATCCCTTTTTTGGGGTGCTGACGGGTATGGTATCGCTGTTTGCCGCCAATATCACCACCGCTGCCAAGCCCAGCATCAATATAACTATCTTTCCTATCAAACGCCTCTTGCCCATATGACACACCTCACGGATAAAGCATATGTGATAAAAGCTGTGCTTATTCCTTTTGGGCGTATTTTTTGCTTTTCGCAGGGAAAATACCGATTATCCTGCAAGGCGAAAGCGGCGGCATTATGAGCTTTACATGTATATTCACTGTATATTCAGGGCAGATATCCACACTCTCAACATAGTTATCAACATTCCATCTGCCTTAAAGGGGGGGTTTTTGGCATTTTACCCCTATTCTCAACATCTGAATACTCAACATAATGTTCCTGACCCTATGCAGCGAAAATTCATAGCCATTATTTTTCGCGCTTATAGCATATGCGGCAAATTGCATATCTGACCATTGAATACCGCTATGGCATACGACAAAATTTGCCCTTGACATTTATGCGCAGTATGTAAATAAGAAAAAAGCCGCCCTGAATGGGGGCGGCGGTGTCGCTTCTGCGAACGAAATGTTTACCTGTCGAATTCTTTTTTCTCTTTTTCGTAGGGTATCTCGGGGTGCTCCTTCAGCATCCATTCCTTGAACTCCTCAGGGGTACCCTTGGTAAAGCCCGCCTTGTCAAGGCGCACAAAATCGTTATCCACGGCAAGGTCAAAGTAGCTCTTGGCCTCCACAAACTTTTTCACCTGCTTGAAAAACACCTCGTTGCTGAATTCGCCGTCTTCATAAAGGCGTATGGTGTTTCCTACCACCACCTTGCAGTCCCAGGACTTTTTGCCCTTCTGCACCCGCATCAGCTTGAACTGCTTGCCCGCCAGCATGGGGCGGAACAGCACGCTGCGGTATACGCTTATGAGCATGAGCATCAGCGAAAGGGACTTCCAGCGCAAGGGCAGGTCGTTTTTATAGAATATGTACGCGCCCACGGTGGAAAGCAGGAAGATGAACAGCCAGGGCCAGAAGCTCAGCACCTTATAAAATATCGGAGTAGTCCAGCGCTGATAGCGCCTTATATCCATCTTGTATTCGTTTTCAAACATTCTGAATCCTCCAAAGACTTGTTAAGGGAACATCAATATTTTAACATATTCCGCCCCGGTAGTCCATATTATTGTACTCATTCCAGAAAAAAGGGCCGTCCCCTTGCGGGACGGCCCTTTGTAAGCCTTTAAGCCTATTACGCCTTCTTGGCCTTGAGGTCCTTGGCGCGTGCGGAGAGTATGCTGTAGGAGGTCCAGAGGAGAACTACGCATACTACGTAGATCAGGATGTGCATGGGCAGGCTGGTGATGACCTTCCAAGCAAGGAATACGCCGATGCAGCCGCCGATCATGTTGCCCAGGGTGGCCACTACGTCGTAGCGGGACTTCTTGATGAACACGATGGAGTTAGCGGGCATGAGCAGAGCGCAGGAGCCCATGAATACGGGGAAGCAGACGGAAGCGGAGCAGCCCAGCAGCAGGCAGGTAGCCATGCAGGGTGCGTAGAGGCCGAAGCCAACGTCCATCAGAGCGCCCCAGAAGAAGTTCAGGATAACCGCTACCCAGAACTGCCACTGGCCTACGGTGAAGCCAACGCCCTCGCCGATGGTGCCGAAGGGGCCTACGCCGGCGTTCTTGCAGGCCATTATGATGGCGGTGCCGATCATGGCGCAGCCGAGCCAGATACGGATCTGGTTAACGTCCCATTTGGTGATTATCTCAGCCATGGTGTAGGCGCCGATCATGGCGGCTACGCACATCGCTACGAGGAAGATGGGCTCGCACTCAACGGTGTTGGTGAAGATCAGAGCCTCGAAGATAACGGGGAAGGTATCGCCGACGTTAAGGGTGCCGGGGATGTTGATGTCGTCAACATTCTTGAACGCCTTGTACATGAAGGTGGAAGGAGCAAAGGAACCGCAGCCCAGGGTATCCAGGAAGTTAGCCAGAACACCTACGAACAGACCCTGCGCCCAGAGCTTGCCGCTGGCCTTTTTGCATTCGCCCTTATGATTCTTGTTAACGTCAACGAGCAGGTCAACCGCTATACCTACGAAGCAAGCGGCCAAGATAATTTGAAGTGCCAGTACCATTAAATAATTCCTCCAACTAAAGATTTTAATTTGGAATTGATGACATTTTTCTTCTTCCGGCGACTATACGCCCCGCATTTCCCCTATGCGCGGGCATAATTGAGCCAGAATCAGTCACGTCACGTTAATATTGTAACAACAGTGTGTCTTTTTGTCAACGAACTTTGGATTTTCAATCTTCTTATGTCTATGTTTTTTTTCTTGCTCAAACTTATCCCGGTTTCAAATTTCGCAATATATTTGGGCGTTTTTCTCTTTATCCACAATATGATGTGGCCATAACGCCGAATTATTTTTTGCATTCCAATTTTGCATGATTTTCCTTTTTTTAGAAGAATTCTTTCTTAATTAAGCCCTTCACGATTTGCTGCGGCAACAAGCGGCGGTTTTATCTTCTTTGCGCGAAAGTTCCCTTTTTCTTTCATATGTATTGCCGCTATGGTATAATATTGGATATGAAAAGCACTGACAAAAGATACGTTTTATTCATATCCTGCGCCGCCTTGCTTGCACTGGCGGTATGGTTCGCACTCTGGTGTGGGTCCGCCCGATACGCCGTGCTGCCCATGCTGTATGCATCGCTGACTGCGGCGCTGTTCGGCTTGGGTCTGCTCAGGCTCATACCCTCCGCCCTCTCCTTTGAGGAAGCCCCCGTCCCCGAAGCGTCCCCACGGAATTCCCGCCGGGACAGGCGGCACCCCTGGGCCGCCATAGCCTGCCGTGTCATACTGCTGCACATGGCGCTCTATGCCATAGCCTACCTGTTCGACCTTGTCAAAAACGGATACTCCGGCGGCCTTTTGGATACCTTCCGGCATCTTTGGCTGCGCACCGATTCTCCCAGCTATCTGGGCATAGCGGAAAACTGGTACGTAACCGAGGGGGACGCAAGGTTCCATATAGTTTTCTTCCCGCTGTATCCAATACTAATAAGAATATTCTCCCTTTTCACCGGGGGCAGCGCCTTTGGTGGAGCGATGCTCGTCACCACCCTCTGCGCTATAGGCTCCGCCATTGGGGCCTATGAGCTTTTCGCGCTGGATACGGACAGGAGGACCGCCCTTTTCGCGGCTACCCTGCTTTGCCTGTTCCCCGGCAGCATATTCCTGCTTGCCCCCATGACCGAGAGCCTTTTCCTGCTGACAAGCCTCCTGTGCATGTACATGTGCCGAAAAAAGAAATACCTGCTCAGCGGCCTTTTCGGCTGCCTTGCGGCTCTCACCCGCTCCGTTGGAATACTGCTGATACTGCCGGTATTCATGGAAGCCGCGTATGATTATTTCAACGGGGCGGCGCTCAATAAGAAGGATATCCTCAGCCGCCTTGCGGGGTGCTGTATGATAGCCCTCGGCACAGCCCTCTACCTCATCATAAACAAGGCCGTAACGGGCAGCTTTTTCACCTTTATGACCTACCAGCGCGACCACTGGAGCCAGAGCCTTGGCCCCTTCTTCGGCACCGCCGCATACCAGCTCCAGTATTTCCTCTCCTCTCTGCACACGGGGGAGGCGGCCATGGGGCTGACGCTGTTCCTGCCAAACCTCATATGCTGCCTCGCGGGCCTTATCATACTGGCGCTTTCCGCCGGTAAGCTTCGCCCCTCCTACGCCGCCTACGGCCTTCTTTACTACGGGGTGACGGTGGGCTGCACATGGCTTTTAAGCGGCCCCAGGTATCTTGCGGTATGCTTCCCTATTGCCGCCGGGCTGTGCGCTCTGGTGAAGGGACGCCTTCCGCGCCGGATATTGGCCCTTCTCTCCCTCATCATGATGCTCATGTACATGTGGGCCTACGTGCTGGGGTACAGCGTGTATTAAGGCGTCACCTTCTCTATCTCTACCCCTGTATAGTAGTGCTTGAGTATCTCCTCATACCCTGCCCCCTCCAGGGCCATGGCTCTGGCGCCGTACTGGCTCATGCCCACGCCGTGGCCGTAGCCCTTGGTACGTATAGTCACCTTTTCGCCTATGGACAGGGTAAAGTTGGCGCTGTTCAGGTCGAAAAGCCTGCGCAGCTCCCGCCCGCTGACCGTTATCTTATTCAGCTTCAGCTCCTTTACCCGCCCGCTGTCGTAGCGGGACACCACCTTGACCTGTTCGCCCAGCCTGTTCTTTTTCAGCTTGGCGGCAGGCCATTTTTTATTTACTCTATTCGTAAACTCCCCGAGTGACACTCTCACCTCGGCGGCATACTTCCCTGCCGTCTCCTCCCCCGGGCTGTCCACCCCCACAAGATATGGCAGCGCCGCCGAAAACACGTTCTGTGCGTCCTCCGTCCGTCCCCCGGCGGAGGAGTGATACAGGGCTTCTATGGGCTCTCCATTGTACGCGGCGTACTCCCCCTCCGTCTCATATACCGCCTGACGAAGCTTATCCATATACTGCCTGGCGTCTCCCCCAAATTTTTTCTTCAGCTGCTCCGGGCTCCTGTAGCTCTGACAGCAGCCGCTGTCGGTGCATATATCCGCGCCGCCGCACCCGCTTCCCCCAAAGGCCGTCATGTGCCTTACGGCATATGTACGGGCGGCTACAGCCTGGGCCTTCAGCGCCTCCAGAGGAAAGGAGGCAGGCATCTCCGCCCCCACTACCCCTATGAGGTATTCTTCAAGGGGCATTTCTTCTGTTTTTCCGCTTGCCCTGTCGTAAAGGGATATGCTCAGCATTCCCTCCGGCTTTTCATTGGGCTGTCTCGATATGATGCAGCCCCGCACCGCGCAAAGCAGCACTATCGCGGCTGCGGCGGCAAGGCCCATGGCGCTCAGGCGCGGGCAATGATATTTGTCATATCTTCTCATGGCAATATATCTATGCGGCGGGGCAAACTAAAATACGTTGCGGCGGGGGCGTTTACGGTTTATAATGATATTGAGGAAAATATCGTTTTACGGCGAATTCTGGAGGATATGATGGCACAGGATACTCAAAAGCTTCGGGAGCTGCTTTCGCAATACATAGGCGACGTATACGCCGAGGCTTTGCAATATACCAACGACCCGGCCGCTGCCAAGGAGGTCACCCGCAGGGTTATGACCCTGCTCAAGCGCAGCCAGGAGGCCGGCCTTGCGGTGAACCCTTCCATGGCCAGGCGGCTTACCGAGGATTGCTGCCGGGAGCGGGAGTACTATGAGAACCGGAGGGCTACCTTCGTGAACGGCACTATAGCCGATATGCCGGATTTTGACACCGCCCTCTCCGAAATATCCCCCGCGGAGGTACGGGCCCGCGCCCGCAGTGAGGCGGAGACAAAGGCCGCAGAGGCCCACGCCGCCATTCGCGCCGCAGAGGCCATGGGCGCAAAGGTAATCACCTCAAAGCCCGCGCCGTCCCCTGGGGCCTCAATACATAGCAATCCCGAAGTGATAGACCTGAACGAGTTTGACGATGAGGACGACGAGCTGGATTACGGCGACGAATACGACGAAGAAGAAACTCTAGACGAATACGACGAAGAAGAAGCTCTAAAGGAAGAAAAGCCCCGCAGAGAAAAGCCCAAGGCCGGGAAAAAGCCCGCCGGCGGCTTTTCCATATTCCTGCTGGCGATTATGGTGCTGCTGCTGCTATTCCTCCTGATATGCCTTGTGGTAATGCTCATGAAGTGCGGCATAATACCCGGCGCAGACAGCCATTTTGTGCGCAGCTTCGCCATATGGTTCAACTCGCACCTTTTCCCGCTGTTTTAACGTACTGTTTACAATTTAGACTATATATAATGATATTATATGGTTAGGAGGTGATACCATGGACCCTGTAATGGATTATATCATGGGCTGGAGCACTCCCGCCCTCATCTGCCTCATATTGGGGCTGCTGCTCATGGTCTATGAAATGTTTACCCCCGGAATGGGGATTCCCGGCATCCTCGGCGGGCTGTGTCTGCTGGGCGCAATAGTGCTCAGGGCGGATTCCCTCACCACGGCGCTCATCACCCTCATATTCATACTGCTGCCCTTAATGATAGCCGCCGGAATAATATTCCGTTCCTTTTCCAAGGGCGCGCTGTCCCGCTCCGGCATAGTGCTCAGGGATTCCATAGACGGGGACTCCACCCCCTTAGGGGATAAGGGTGCGGAGAGCCTTATAGGCTTAGAGGGCCAATGCGTAACGGCGCTGAGGCCCGTGGGCGTGGGGGACTTTTCCGGCAAAAGGCTGGATATAGTAAGCGCCGGAGGCTTCATACAAAAGGGCGCAAGGGTAAGGATCACCGCCATAGACGGCGTAAGGATCATGGTGAAAGAGATCTAAGAGAGATATGAGTTACAAATTCTGTAAAAAGTGCGGCACGCTCTACAGCGAGTCGGACGGCGAATGCCCCCGCTGCACCGATAAAAAGCTTACCGCAGAAGGCATGCGGGACACCGTATACGATACCCGCATGAGCGAAGAGGACATCGGGAAAAAGCGCAAAAAAGACTGGAAGTACCTTATTATAGGGGTGCCGGCGTTCATCGCCTTCATATACGCCGTGTTCTTCCTGTATAAAATAATTATCAAATAGAATTTTTTAAAAAAGGAGAAAACCTATGGAATTCATCGCCCCCATTTTTATACTTATTCTTATAATAATAGTATTCCTTGCCATATTCTTCAGCTTTGTACCCATAGGGCTGTGGATATCCGCAACCGCCTCCGGATTGAAGGTGGGCATAGGCCAGCTTGTGGCGATGCGGATAAGGAAGGTAGTCCCCTCCCGCATAATCAACCCCGCCATAAAGTCCACCAAGGCGGGCATGAGCCTTTCCCTGAATAAATTAGAGGCCCACTACCTTGCGGGCGGCAACGTGGACAGGGTGGTAAACGCCCTCATAGCCGCGCAGCGCGCCGGCATACCTCTTGATTTCGAGCGCGCCTGCGCCATCGACCTTGCCGGCCGCGACGTGCTCAACGCAGTACAGATGAGCGTAAACCCCAAGGTCATAGAGACCCCGGTAATAGCCGCCATAGCCAAGGACGGTATCGAGCTTCGGGCCAAGGCCCGCGTCACCGTCCGGGCAAATATAGACCGTCTGGTAGGCGGCGCAGGTGAGGAGACCATCATCGCCCGTATAGGCGAGGGCATAGTTACCACCGTGGGCTCCTCCCAGAGCCACAAGGACGTGCTTGAAAACCCCGACCTTATATCCCAGACCGTGCTCAACAAGGGCCTTGATGCAGGCACTGCGTTCGAAATACTCTCCATAGACATAGCGGACGTGGACGTAGGCCGCAACGTGGGCGCCCAGCTCCAGATAGACCAGGCTGAGGCCGATAAGCGCATAGCACAGGCCAAGGCTGAGGAGCGCCGCGCCATGGCGGTAGCTCAGGAGCAGGAGAACAAGGCGGAGGTACAAGGCATGCGCGCCCGCGTTATCGAGGCCGAGGCGGAGGTGCCCAAGGCCATCGCCACCGCATTCCGTGAGGGCAAGTTAGGCGTCATGGATTACTACAACATGCAGAACGTGATCTCCGACACCCACATGCGGGACGCCATAGCGGGCGACAGCTCCAAGAATTCCTGATGTATGAGCCATATTCCAGGGCAAAGGAGGTGTGGCCATGAGCGGCCTGATATTTTTAGCGATACTGTTTTACGCCATATCCTACATTGCCAAAGAGGGCAAGGCTAAAAGAAAAGCCGGCGGTGCGGCGCGCCCCCAGCGCAGCGAGGCGGCCTCAGCACAGTTTGAGCGGCCCCTTCGGCAAGGCACGCCCTACGCCCCCAGAAGCGGCGCCTACCGCCCGGCAGCGGCTCCCAGACCCGAACCCGACGTTGAGCTCTGCACCCATGACCGGCCCGAGGCCTTCCAGCCAGCGGAGCCCTTTAAGGAGGCTTCCTCCGGCAGCATGAACTACGTCTCCACCGAAGGTGAGGGCACCGAAAGCGTGGAGTGCAGCCTGACCAGCCATACCCACCCCGGCGTTCACTCCGGGGCCGATGCCGCAGGAGCTCGTCCCCGCTCACCGGCAGAGCCCGCCTCTCGCCCCTTCCTCTCCGCCGCCGACCGCGACGCCTGCAGGCGGGCAGTAATATACGCGGAGATTCTGGGCAAGCCCAAGGCGATGCGCCGATAAATAACACGCATAGTAAGAGGAACGGCAAACCATTCCTCAGAGTGTCAAAAAAGTGGCTGAATGCCACTTTTTTGAGTTTTACGGGTTTTGC
>OIYV01001130.1_pt1 | contig 13155 bp, 20 predicted proteins | sample 1588251 | NCBI WGS metagenome assembly OIYV01 (sample SAMN03283282) | human gut metagenome | biome: human-associated habitat; material: feces | host: Homo sapiens | place: Peru | collected 2012
TATTAAATATGCAAAATAAAATAATTATATAATAAGTAAATATATTAAAGCAAAGGCTTGAAAGTACTGAAATGACTAGGTAGGACTATAATCATAGTCTATACATTTTACTCCTATTCCTTTTTGCACAAAACTTTGATGCCGCGACAGTTTTAAATATAAATAATCAATAATTTTGTCGTGAAGTATAGACAAATGTTTGTTCTTATTATAAAATATGTACAATAGTTCAAAAATGCAAAAAGTTATAATATATAAATACCAACAAATATACTAAGAATTAAATTTTATATAATAAAGGATGTGTTCTTATGGACGAAAAAAAGAAATGAAATTATTTTATTTGAAAACTAAGGAGTAAAATTAGAAGTAAACTTAAAAGATGAAACTGTGTGGCTTAATAGACAACAGTTAGCAGATTTATTTGATAGAGATATAAAGACAATAGGAAAACATATTAATAATGCTTTAAAGGAAGAATTAAAAGATGATAATTCAGTTGTCGCAAAATTTGCGACAACTGCTAAAGATGGAAAAAAATACAATGTAGAATATTACAATCTTGATGTAATTATATCAATTGGATATTGTGTTAAATCATCACAGGGTATTGTTTTCAGAAAATGGGCAAACAAAATATTAAAAGATTATATGCTAAAAGGTTATGCAATAAATCAAAAAAGATTAGAATATTTAGAAAAAACTATAAAATTAATAGATATTGCGAATCGTATTGATGAAAGACTAGAAGGAAATGATGCAAAAGAAATATTAAAGGTAATTGGAGGATATTCAAAAGCATTAAATTTATTAGATGACTATGATCATAGAACTTTAAAGAAATTTGAAGGAAATATAGACGATAGAAAAATTGAATACCAGGAATGCATAAACATAATCATTAAATTAAGATTTAACGAAGAAAGTTCTCTTTTTGCAGTTGAAAGAGATAAAGGATTGGAATCAATTATTGGTAACATTTATCAAAGTTTTGCACGGACATGATATCTACAAAAGTATAGAAGAAAAAGAAGCAAATTTTTTATATTTAATAGTAAAAAATCATGTATTTGCAGATGGCAATAAAAGAATTGCAGCAACTTTGTTTATATATTTTCTAAATTTTTACGGAATATTATATAAAAACGGTAAACAAGTAATTGATAATAATACATTAACGGCTCTTACTTTATTAATTGCTGAATCGAATCCAAAGGAAAAAGAAGTAATTATAGATTTAGTGATGAATTTTTTGAATAATGAATAAAATTGGAGGTAAACAATATGCTAAAATGAAAATAAAGAAAATAGGGGTGGATGCTCCAATTTACTTTGGGGTAACTGATGAAATTATATTAAAAGGAATTGGACACGATAGCGGATCATATTTTGCAGGAGAAAATGGGACAATAATTATGTGTGAACACGATTATATGAACAACTTTAAAAGACTAGGAAAATTAAAAAATGGAGATATTATAGAAATTCAAACTAATTATGGAGATTTTTATTATGAATTATATGATGAACAAATAGTGCTAGAAACAAAAACTGATAAACTACCGATACAAAAAAATGAGGAAATATTGATGCTTTATACTTGCTATAATATGACTGGGGCAGATAAAACACAATATAGATATGTTGTTTATGCAAAAAAGGTTTAAAATATTGATAAATATATGCTTTTGTGATATAAAGTATTTAACATATTAAGTTGTGGAGGAAAAAATGATTAAGAAAAAAATTTTACTATTAATTATAATTATTTTTATTTCTTTTTTAGTAGGTGCAATTATTTTTATGATAAATAATGATTGGCATTTTAGGATATTTAAGAGTACAAAAATAAAAGAAATTGATGGAAAACAATATTTAGGGATAGAATCATATAGCAATAGATCAAGAAAGACAGTTATTTATTATGAATTTTATAATACTTTTGCTTATAAAAAAACGAAAGAATATATAGAAGAATTTTATGATTATAATGATTATGGACAACCATTATATAGAGAATATCATAAAAATCCACAAACTAATTCTGTAATATACTATTATGACAATAGTGAAAATGTTATAGAAACTAAAACTTATGATGAAAAAGGTGCAATAGTTAATGTACAAAAAAGTAGCAATAAATAGGCTATAACTCTCATATTTTTGAGAATAGAAAAGTAGTATTGACTAAAATTGTAAGGAGAAAAGAATGAAAAAGAAAATAATATTAACAATTTTGATATTAATATTTTTGATAATAAATTTATATACGAGTTTTTTAACTTTTTTAGACTATATTGCAGAATATAAAACAATAAGAATTGAAAATCAAAATGAATATATTGCAAAGGAAATCAAAGAACATTTTGATATTAATTATGATATTAAAAAAGTTACATTCTGGGGTGGGATTCCAGATGGGTATTATTTAAAAATTTATAATATGAATGATCAAGTTCAAGAAGAATTTGAAGATAATCACGAAGATAGTGAAATCTTTGACTATTTTAGAAATATAAAAGCAGATATACCAATACATTTATTTTATTTGATTATAGAAATAATAATTGAAATTATTATTGTATATAAAATAAAAAAGATTCCGTTACAAAATAATAAGAACACATTTGTTAAGTAGATGGTAAATTTGAAAATTTTTACAAAATATGTTATAATGCGAGTAATTAAGTAAAAAAGCAAAATAAACGAAAGTTTATGACGCAAAGTCAAGGGTCTAAAAGTTGTTGAAACTCAAGATGGCTAGGCTGCACAAATGAAAAGGAGAGTGATTATTATGAAAAAGAAAAGAATAATAAAAATCACAGGAATAATCTTAATAATTATCTTAATTTTTATAGCAATTCATACTATAAGAAATACAATAATTATAAGTGATTTACAAAATAAAATAGATAACTATTCAAATAGTACAAATTATTATACAAAATCTGTTGCAACAGAAAGCAACGGAACAGTTGTTACTATGGAATATTACAAAAAAGATAAGAAAGAGGTCGTATTTTTAGAAAGAAATCTAAATGGAGAAATTTCAAAAATATCAATGTATAATAATGGAGAAAGAACAGATACATTCTGGGATAATAAAGAAAGCAAAACAGCTCAATTAGATAGTGGAACAATTATGGGAGTAAATATTTATAACTTTACAGAAACAGATAATAAATGGCAAACATTCTTAGGAAGTATTTTTGCAAATGTTAAATCTACTAACTACAATGGAAAAGAATGTTATATTATAAAAGGATTCCCATCATCTTTATCACTAACTTTTGAAGGTGCTGAAACCTATATAGAAAAAGATACTGGATTGTATTTAAAAACAATAGAAGGAGATAGAACTACAGAAAGAAAATATGAATTTGATAAAGTAGATGATTCTATTTTTATAGAGCCAGATATAAGTCAATATACTTTAAAAGAAAATGATTAAGTTTTGTCAGAGAACAGATAATATCTGTTCTCTGATTATTTAACAGGCATTTATAATTGAAGATTAAAAATATTTATTGGTGGGAGAGGTTTATATGGAGTTTGGAGGACTTGTAATAGAAGTATTAATTATTTTTGGCATACCAATATTAATACCAATTCTTATAATTTTATGTGCTGGAAAGTTATCATATAACGAAAAAATAAAAAAAGTAGTATTGTTTATTTTTTCAATAATATATAATGGCATTGTTGGTTTTATAAGTTCAATGTTATTTGTTTGTTTAACATTTTTAATTGGGGATATTTTTAATATGAAGATAACATTAATAATTATATTTTTTATATTTGCAATTATTTTAATTCCGGTAAATATATACATAATGAGAAAAGGAAAAATAAATCCAATAATATACATTGCTTTAAATGTTATAATATTTGTAGCAAGTTTTATAAATAGTATAATAGTGATTAGAGGGAGTATAGATTTATAAATCCTAATAAAATATAGTCAATTATGTTATAAATGTAATTACAGGAGTGGACTATTAATATGGAAAAAATAAATGCAAGAGAATTAAAAGACTTATTTATAGAAATTAAATATGGAAATAAGATAGCATTTGAAAAATTATACTTAATAGATAAAGAAAAATTGCCTAATAGAAATGAAAGTAGTTGGTTATATTCTATAACAAAAAATGAAACTGAAGAAAAGTATATTATGATGAAATGAAAATTGGATATTACATAGATACATATACATATAAAAAATCAAAGGCAATTAGTATATTAAGTAATATAAAGGGAGAAGAGTTAAGAAAAGAATTGATTAAAAACTTAACATTAGAAGATTCGCCTTATTTAACAGTTTCTCCAATAGGTACGAATATAGAAATAATAAATAGTAATAAAGCAATATTAACTATAACTTTTGAAGATTTAATACCTGATTATAATGTAGATGGTGGAAAATTTGAAATGAAAGTAGAAATAAATTCTAATACAGTAATAGAGCGTAAAGGTGGAAGGAATAAGATAGAACAATTAAAAGATGCAGATTTAAATATTATAAAAATAAGACTTGACAAAAATACTATTAATAACGAAATACCTATTGCTACATATTTTATGTCTAGCGATGGAAATTAAATATATAAATAAAATAGCGAATTGCAGGAGGAAAATATTCCTCCTTTTTTTGATAAATTTAAAAAAAGTGTTACTTTTTCTGTAATTTTATCAATATATAAATGTAAGATATCTTAAAATATAAAAAGGAGTTTAGATCTAAATTGAATAGTTGTAAAGAAATAAAGTATTATATAAAAAATAATGAACTTGATTTAGAAAAAATAATAAATGAATATTCATCTTATACTGCTACGATTATAGATAATATGGCAAGAAATAGTTTGAATGATGAGGATAAAGAAGAAATAGTTTCTGAAGTATTTTTTATATTATGGAAGAATAAAAACAAACTAAATGTTAATAAATACTTAAGTTCATATATTGCAGGAATAACAAGAAATGTAGTAAAAGAATATTTAAGAAAAGTCAAAATAAACTTTAATATTTCTGATTATGAAAATAGTTTATATAATTATGATAAAATTGACCTTCTTGATGATAATGTAGAAGAAATTAGTAAAATAGAAGAAAAACTGAAAAATATGAAGAAAATCGATAAAACAATATTTTTAGATTTTTATTATTCTTTTAAATCAATAAAGGATATAGCTAAAGAACAAAAGATTTCTGAATTTAGTGTAAAACAAAGGCTATACAGAATTAGAAATAAAATAAGAAAAGAGGGAAAATAGATGGATAACAATAAGATTTTTGAAAAAACAAAAATGAAAATAGCTATATCTAATGTAAAAGAGGAGGATATAGTTATGGATAAAAGAAAATTAAATATTGGAAAAGGTATAGGAATAGCAGCATGTATTACTCTTTCAATGACAGGAGTTGTATTTGCTACAACACAAATAATTAACAAATTTGGAGCAAATAGTAGTGATGGTATTCAAACTGCCATTGAAAATGGATATTATAGTGATATAAATACAGAATATAAAGAAGCAAATGGAATTAGTACAAGTATAGAAGCATTTTTGATAGATAATGATAATTTTGATATAAATTTTAATATAAAATTTGATGATAGTTATAGTTTACAAGATATGTTAGCAAATGATGGAAAAATAGATATAATGGATTTAAAAGTAGTAAATGAAAAAAATGAAAAAGTTTTCGCAACAAGAGAACTTGAAACAGAAGAAATGACATCATTATATAAAACAGAACAAGAGGCAAGGGACAATTATACTAGTTATAATGGCTCATATAGTGAAACAACTCAAAAAATAAATGATAATGAAATTAAATATTATTTAACAGCAACAGGAAATCCAGTAGAATTTCCTACATCTCAAAAATTAAAAGTAACATTTAATAAAATAAGAAATAGCTATTGGGAAAAAGGTAAAGAAAAATATAGAGTTTATGAAGGTGAATGGAGCTATGAAATAGACGTATCAAGTAAAATGGCAAAATCTAATATAGTTCAATACAAATTAGTTTCTATTAGTGATGAAAGTTATACATTTGATAGTGCTAGAGTTTCAAATACAGCCTTTAAAATTTATTTAAGTAATTGTAATGGTATTGCTCATAATGAAAATGAATGTGTTGAAATATCTGACGGAAGAAAATTTTATCCAGCAGGTAGATCAGATGGAGATGGAATGATAAGTGTTAAAGAAGATGGAATCGTAAGATATTATAATACATTTAATTTAACAAATTATGATGCGACAGATAACTTAAAAGTACATTTATTTAAAGAAAATGGAGATGAAGTAATTGCTGAATTAACAAAGGAAAAATAGTTTTATAATAGAAAAAATAAGTATAGATTCAGAAGATTAGTTATTTTTTAACTAATCTTTTGAATTTTGTGATATAATACATTTGAGATTTAATTAAAATTTGAAAGTGAGGAATTGTCTTATTATGAAAAATAAAACAAGTAAAAAATATGATATATTGATGATTGTATGGGGATTATCATTAGGTGTAATTGAACTTTGGCTTATACATTTAGGCTTTTTTGATAGAATAAATATTCCATTTATAAAAGCACCTTATGCAAAAAATTTATTAATTTTAGCAATAGTTTCATTATGCTTTAGAGTAATAACTTATTTTATTCAACAACCTTATAAACGAAAACTTGAGAATAAAAATAAAATAATGAGAAATAGACATTTGGCATTGATTTGTAGCATAATAAGTATAACGATAATGTTTTTTATACTATGGAGTATAGAAATGAGTAGTGATCCAGAAGGTTCTTTATTTTTAATACTATTTCTTACAATAGCATTTGTTTCAGTTCAAATTCCATTTTTATTACCAATTTTTTAATAGGCAATATTTTGAATAGATAGTTAGTTGATAATCATTATTTTTTGTGATAGGATAGATGAAAATAAAGTAGTATTTGGAGGCTAATAAATTTTGTAATAAAACAAATAAAAAGCAATAGAAGTGATAATGGACAAAATCATAAAAAATATTATTATTTTTTATTTTGTGAAAAAAATTTGAAATTTGAAACTTTTTTCTGAGTTATTGTTCTATATAGATGAATGCAAGTTAAAAATAGATAATGATTTAGATAGAAAATTGTATAATATTATAGATTATTCCTCAAATAATAAACTAAATAATTGAATTAAAGGAGAAAAAGAAAATGAAGAAAAAAATTATTATTTTTATAATTTGTATTATATTAGTAGTATTTTTATGTGGTGTAGTATTTTTTTATAAAGATAAAAAATCAGATAAAACAGAAAGTTCTGATAAGTATTCTGTTATTTTAGATAAGGGAGGAAACATTATATATGATATGTCTAAAAAAGATGAAATTACAGAAGTAATTAAAGATACAGTTATTCAAGGAATAGTTGAACTAAATCATAATGGATATATTTAATGGACAACATTTTGGAGAATTTGGTTTGGAAATGAAGGAATATACTAGAGCAAATATCAATAATAAAAATCAAAAATGTTTAGATTATTTTACATTAAAGGAATATGATACAAACTATATACAAGAGGGAGATATATTGATTTGTAGTGGGGATTTAAGTAAAAAAGGTTATGATACAGGAGAGAATGATTTTGATACTAAGGATAATTCAATTATTGTTTTAAAATCAAACGACTATGAGCAAATGAAAAGAGATGCGTTAATAGGAAAAAGAGCATATTCTTCTGTCGTAACTATTATTGGCGATGAGTATATAGAACAAGGATATGTGTATTTAAAATATAGTTTAGAAGATGATACTCATTCTGATACTGGTTATAATTTTCCATTTGCAATAAAAGCATATATAACAGATGATACTGAAATAATAGGAAATTTGCAAAGAGAAAAAAATGTAAAAGTACAATATGAAAATTCAAATGCACCTTTGGATGAATTAAAAATAAAATCAATAGAAGTCATTGCAGATTAGTGTGATAACTTAGATTTTATTCGTATTATACATTATATATGTAATAATATGATCAATAATATAAAATATTAAAAAATAGAAAAGAAAATAAAAAAATAATGAAAACAAAGCAAGAAAAGTATGGACAGTAAATATTCATTATAAAAAAGGTGAGCCAGATCCTAATAATGAAAAGAAATATAATACAAAATCAATTTTTGTTGATGTTACTACAGGAGAAGTTGTAGGTGGAGCAGATGAGTCTTATTGGGAAGAAAAAGATTAGATGTAATGTCTAATCTTTAATTTTTTTATAAAAAAATGCAACCAAACGATAGCTAATAAATAGCTAGTAAAGCCGTTAAGGCTAGTAGTTACAAGAACTTGTAGGTAGGACTCTAAAAGGGGTTTTATTATTTTGCTCCTATCTCTTATTGCACAAAACTTTGATAATATTAACCAAATGTAATACGTTTTTATAACAACATATACAATTTAGTATATGTCGTTTGTAGAAAAAAATCTTTATAATATATTGCATAATTTTAAATAAAAGTGATATACTTTTTTCAGTTAAATATTTTATTAAACGATTGGAGAATAAACAATGGATAATAGAAATGAAAAACTTACACACAATCTTATATATAATTCTATTTCTTTAAATGAAAATGAAAATATATTAGTAGAGGTAATTGGAGAAGATGGCTTAGAGCTTGCAAACGAAATTATAAAACAAGCTAAAATAATAAACGCAAAGCCACATCTAAATATAATAAATTACGAAGATTTAAGGAATTTTTTAATAAATGCAACTAAGGAAGATATAATTGAATATGGAAAAAAAGATTATGAAATAATGAAAAAAATGCAAGCATATATAGGAATAAGTGCACCAACATCAGATAAATCTTTAAATGGTGTATCTCAAGAAAAATTAGAATTATATAACAAATACTATACTGCTTTAGTACATTTAGAACAAAGAGTTAAACATACAAAATGGTGTATTTTAAGATATCCAAACGAATATTTTGCAAAAAAAAGTAATATGACACTAAATGAATTTAAAGACTTTTATTACAATGTTTGTAATGTTGATTATAATAAAATGAAGATTGCAATGGAACCTTTGAAAGAATTAATGAATAAAACTGACAAAGTGCATATTGTAGCACCTGGAACTGATTTAACATTTAGTATAAATGGAATTCCTGCAGAAAAATATTATGGAACATTTAATATACCAGATGGTGAAGTTGCAACATGTCCAGTAAAAAATAGTGTTAATGGTTACATTACTTATAATACTAAAACAAAATATAATGATATTATATTTGAAGATATAAAATTTGATTTTATAAATGGAAAAATAGTAAAAGCAACAGCTAAGGAAAACTCTAAAGAACTAAATGAAATTCTTGATACAGATGATGGAGCTAGATATATTGGAGAATTTGCATTTGGACTAAACCCATATGTTAATAATACAATGTGTGATACATTGTTTGATGAAAAAATAAATGGAAGTTTTCATTTAACTCCAGGAATGGCACTAGAAGAAAGTGATAACGGAAATAGGTCAGCAATTCATTGGGATATAGTTAAAATTCTTAGAAAAGAATTTGGTGGTGGAGAGATTTATTTTGATAATATACTAATAATGAAAGATGGAAAATTTATATTAGAAGAGCTCAAAGAATTAAACGCTGAAAATTTAAAATAAACATTGAAACAGAGTTTTATGATTAGAACTCTGTTTTATCAATTAAAAAATAAATCATCATAATTTGAATCGTTCAATATCCATGCATTATCATATTTCATTTTATTAAGATCATCTTTAGAAATTTTTAAATAATGGTCATATTCATGTATATTTGATATTTCATTCACTGACATTATACCTTTTTTGATAACTGGTATAGAATGTGGTGTTAAAGCCATTATAAAAAAGAATGTTTTATCAATTTTATTATTCCATGGAATAATAAATGAAAGGGGAAGAGCTCTAATTTGTGAAATTTTGATAAAAATAATCTAAAGTTATATAAATTTTTTAAAATATGTGGTTACAATTAAGTAGGGAATAGGGGAATAGGCTATTTTTAGAAATGTATAAAAGTATAAAAAAGAAATTTAAAATATTAAAAGAAATTTTAAAACAGAAAAATAAATACATAAAAAATTTACTCTATATAAAATATAAAATAAAAATTTCTTAAAAGTATAAACCTAAACTTAAAATAATTTAAAGTAAAAAAAATTAGTAATTAAGATTCAGAAATTTTAAAATTTAAAATTTTGTGTAAAGTTAAATTTTTTATATAATTTTTTATTAACGAACATTTGTTAATAATGCTTGTAAATAATTTTACATTATAATTTAATAATTTTTTATATAAGTATTATATAATTTTAGATTATAAATCCATAATATAATTCTATATTCGTGACATTCTAAAATCGATTTTAAGACATTTTTATATTTAATCAAACAAGTTATATGTTTATGATTAGATATTCTAATTTATAAATCTGGTATTTATTATATAAATTTTAGTAAATTGCTGATTTTCAGGCGTTTATTAAAAATACTCGAAAAAGGCTAAAAAAGCGACGCATGAGAATCGATTTTAAGGCGTTTTTATTTTTTAGACATATAACTTGTTGTTTGAATAATTAAGGAAAATACTGAAATATTGGGAGTTGTTACAATAATGAAAAAAAATCCAACCAAGAATAATTAAAAATAATGAGGCTTCAGAATCAAATTTAAGAGAGTTTTATAAGGAAGTAATATAGTTTGTTGTTAGAATAAACAGCTTAAATACTAGTAATAGCAATAGCAAGGAATTGCAAGATTTTGCGGGTAGGACCATATATGTATGGTTTTATATTTTGTTCCTATTCTTTTTTGCACAAAACTTTGATTTTGTGCAATGTTATGCATTTCCACAAAGCAATAAGAAGAGCTATATTTTAGCCCTTCCCTTTACTACTAACTATCATTTTGCAATAATTTTATAATTTGCTTTAATTATTATTAATTTTAAAAATTTTATAATTTATTCTTATTTCTATTTGTATTTATTTCTCTTACTTTTTGAACTACTTCAAATAGCCTTGCTCTTCCTGGTATTCCATATTGTTTTAGAGATGGACTTATAGCAAGACATATTGTTTTTTCTGTTCTACTACTATCTGCTACTACTAGATTTTTAATTTGCATTATATCATTTATTTTTATACTTATAAGCAATTGTTTGGCGTTGCTTTTAAAAATTTAAAAAGAGATGATATTTTTTATCATCTCTTGAAATTGTAATTTATCTCTACTTATAGCTATTTACTATTTTATTGTTGTTTTCCATAATCCATGTTTGTTGCAATAAGCATATAATGTTGCACCAGATATATATGGAAATCTAGTTTCCGTTGCTTGCTCTGGATATAATTTTACACGAGTTATTATATTTTCTGATACTTGTGCAATCCACATTATATAATGTTCCTTTTCCATTGGATGTTCTACTTCTCCAACACTTACTACTATTTCATCTTCTACTTTTTTGTATATTGGTATATGTTTTTCCGTTGCTGCATCTGTAGTATTAGCTTTCATTTCTTCCATTTTTCTACCACAACAAGTTATATTTTGTACATCTCCATCAATTAATTCTATTATATTGTCACATATTGGACATTTTAAAAATTTTGCATTTTCTTTCATTTAAAACTCCTCCTTTTATTAATATTATACTATTATATAAAAAATTGTAAACAAGAAAATAAGTTATTATTTTGTTCCTACTTTATACATTGCATTTTTTTAATCTAATACTAATACTTTTTTAGGACAAAATTCATTTGCTATCTCTGATATAATTGGAGATAATATTTTACACGGTCCACACCATGTGGCAAAAAAATCAATTAAAACTAGCTTGTTAGTATTAGTTATTTCACAATTAAAATTACTTGAACTTAAATTTATTTCGTTCATATGTCTTTCTCCTTTACTCCATTGCTTTATAATAAAGCATACAATGGCAATATCCTTTTTTATTATTTATTTTTTTGTTTTAAACTTTATTTTTAGATTTATTTTAAATTTTTATTTTCTAATTTCTTTAAAAGAGCCTATTCCCCTATTCCATACTTATTTTTTGAATTCTACTTTGTATCAATTAACAATTCCTTTGGACTCTTTTTTAAGCTACTTATAGATGATATCACTAAAGATATTATAAGTACAAAAGACATAAATAAAATTACGTATATCATTGATTTGGGTAATATATTAATATCTAAGCTTGTTAAAGTTTTATTAAAACCGTCTACTTCTGCTCCTCCACCAAGTTGGCTAGATACAGATTGTTTTGCTATTTGTTTTGTTATATTTCCATTAACAGATGATATTATTTTCCGCTCCGGAAAATTAAATGTTATCTGTTCATCCTTTGCCATATGATACATTATCTTAGCGGTACTGTCGTTTATTTTTACCGCTATATAATCGTCAGCTTCCCCTGTAACCTCCGCGGCGTTTGTGATATTTATTATCGGGTATATTTTATCGTCCCCGTCATTGTCCGCCTCCGCATGGTCTATTGTTGAAGTGGCTGTTGCCGGAAGCTGCACATACCAACTGTCATTTTCTGATACGTTTGGGAAATGATTAACAAACCGCCTTATATTTATGCGCTTTAATTCGCTTTTGAACCATGGCTCAGGTGCGGTTAATTGTAGTGTCAGCTCATGCCATCTGTGCGGTATAATAGTGACGTTTTCTACGTCAGAAATAACTCTGCAATCTATCTCTCTGTAATATTGGTTTTCGGCAAGCAATATAAATTTAACAGGCTTTTGCAATATTTTAAAAAATGTGGTTATGAGCTTTCTGTCCCCGTAATAATCAAACTTTAATGTTATTGTACGGCTGCTTCGCCGCTCATTTAAAATCACAGCGCCGTCCATACCGGAATAGCTTACTTCTTCTGTTTCTTTCGATACAAGTCCAAGTCCTGTTATTTCCTGTAAGTTGGCATTTGGGTGAGTTCCGCCGCCTATTTCAAATGTTCCGTATTCGTTTGATAATTGAATAATCACTAAAACCCACCTCGCATATTATTAAGAGTTTCATTATCGCGTATTGCTTTTAATTGCTGCACCGTGCTTTCACCCT
>OIYV01001132.1_pt1 | contig 13151 bp, 11 predicted proteins | sample 1588251 | NCBI WGS metagenome assembly OIYV01 (sample SAMN03283282) | human gut metagenome | biome: human-associated habitat; material: feces | host: Homo sapiens | place: Peru | collected 2012
TCCAGATACTACTCCACCAGTTCTTTTAACAGTAGCTACTATTTTAGCAGCAGCACTATCTAGAACTCTGTGATCGTAAGCTTTTAATTTAATTCTCACTTTCTCCTTTGCCATTTTGTTGTCCTCCCTTCGCCTATATCTTGGTATAGACATAGCTCCGAACGAATTACCTGATAGCCCTTTAATTTATTTGACAACTTAACCGGGTGTATCAGCAACTTCGCACATCTAAGCCAGTCACACTTCTACAATTATACTCTATAATTATATTAAAATCAAGTAAAAAAATGACTTTTTTTTACTTTTTTCAGATTATTTGATATTTTCTAGGAAAATCTATGGTTTTTCCTAGTTATTTATAGCCTTAGTCTATAAAAAGGATAGAATATCCCATTAGACATTACCATAAATCTTTATATATTAATATCGTTACATAATAACAAATGATTGTCTATGAGGAAGACTTTTATAAAAAGGCTTACTCATACCCTGAAAAACATAAACTTGTTTATGGTTGAAAGGGAGAAAAAAAAGAAGAATTATTTCTCCTTTATATAACGATAACCATCATATAGAAGCATATTCTTACTAAAAATAATTTTATTTTGAATAAGTTTATTTATATGATCTACATATTCACTAGTCATATTGCCAGTACTACTGGTTAGGCTATTATATCTTCCTTGGTCAGTAATCCAAGATAAGTTATCTAATATAACTAAACCTTCACTATTTGATAATAAATCGGTACCTGCAAATAATCTAGCATCATATTTTATACCAAATAAGTTATAAATCGTAGGCAAGACATCGATTGGCATACCTACTTTATCAATGTTAGTAGTAGGAATAGTGCTATTATAGACTATTAGAGCATTATGATTAATTTCAAAGTTACTATCTCTTTGATAACTAGATAATTCATTTATTTCATTTAAAGTAAGTCCATAAGGATAGTGATCCGCTAATAGGACAATGACAGTATCATCTAAAATCTTTTTATTTTCCAAAGCCGTCATTAATCTTTCTAAAGCTTTATCTAGTTCAATTTGAGTTGCTAAGTAAGATTTAACTTTATCACTATATTTTAAATCTTTTACTATATTCCAATTCTTACTAACAATACTATTAGCAGCTTTATCATAATCTAAATGACCAGATACAGTCATATAATATGTCATAAATGGTTTATCACTATCTATATAATCATTTAAACTAGCCTCTATCATTTCAACATCACTTTCAGGCCAAAGACTACAATCAATATCTAATCCCATAGTACAAGCTTTAAAATTATCAAAACCTAATGACTTTAGATATTTATATCTATTTTGAAAATGTCCATCATGTGCATGATAAGCAAATGTATTATATCCTTTCTCTTTAAAAACAGTAGATAAGCCATAAGGAAAAGAATTTTCTCCACTCTTCCATTTAGGTAAAACTGCATAGTTAGGATACAAGCCAGTTAGTGATTGGGCTTCACCACCAATAGTAGACAAGTAATAAGGTACATAGAAATTATCAAAAGTAAAACTATTATGCGTTAATTTATATAACGTCGGAGTTAATTCTTCAGAAATAGCAATTTCACTAAAGGATTCTGCCACCACAAAAATAAGATTCTTCCCTTCGAATAACGATGTATATTCATTCTTTAAAGTACCTGGATTATCTTCAATATAAGTTTTTATATCTTTATTTAATTTAGGATCAGATAAGTCTAAATCAAGAATATTCTTTTCGAACACATTTAGTTCTTCTTCATTGTTATATTCTTTATATACTTCAATTACTTTAGTATCAAAACCAAAGATAGTTCTTTTAATATCAAGAATCGTACTTGACATAATACCCATTTTCTGAATATTTAAAGCAACATTATCAACATTATAATAAAGGTCATATAAAGTAATATTCTCTTTATCTTTAGTACTATTTATGTATAATTTATAAGTAAAGAAAGACAATGGTATTAAAACAATATAAGCAAGTAAATACTTTTTATTATCAATATTTCTATTTATTTTCTTTCTTAATATTATTATGATAATTAGAGGAATAAAAAAGAGAATAATATATGGTAAATTAGTGACTATTACTTTGATAGTTTCCCCTGCAAAGCCCATGGCTTGATCAGTTAGTTTAAAGCAATCTAAAGAAAAATAAGTCTGTAAGAACATCTTAAAAACAGCTTCTAGAGCATACCAAAAACATATAATACTATAGATTATATAACTAACTATTTTATTTACTTTTTCATGCCATACAGTCATTAGAATGGTCATCACTAAAGATATAAAAATACTATAAAGAATAATACTAAATATCTGCTCATGATTAAACGAACCAATAACTAATAGACCATAAGTTAATTCAAGATATAGTAATGTTATTAGATTGATAATATTTATCTTTAGTATTTTCTTCATAGTAACCCTCTTTTCTTATTTAAATATATTATTTTTTCTTATAATTATTATAAAATTTTTCTTTTAATTCTAAGAATTTATCTTCTTTAATAGCTTCTCTTATATCTTCCATTATTTTGATTAAAAATCTTAAGTTATGAATTGATAATAACCTTTGTCCTAAGGTTTCATCCGCTACTAAAAGATGTCTTATATAAGCCTTAGTATAATTTCTACAACATTTGCAATCACAAGTACTATCTACTGGTGTAAAATCTTCTTTATATTTAGCATTTCTTAAATTAATTTTACCATCCCTAGTAAAGGCATGACCATGTCTTGCTAATCTTGTTGGTAAAACACAATCAAACATGTCTACACCTCTTTCAACACCTTCAAATAAATCAGTTGGCTCTCCTACTCCCATTAGATATCTTGGTTTATCATCTGGTAAGTATTTTATACCATACTCAATCATCTTATACATAGTTGGTTTATCTTCTCCTACAGAGGTTCCTCCTATTGAATAACCATCAAAATCTAATTTAACGGTTTCTTTACAAGACCATTCTCTTAAATCTTCAAATTCTCCTCCCTGTACAATACCAAATAAACTTTGATTAGGATTATTAAAGACAGCCTTTCCTCTCTTAGCCCATCTAATAGTTCTTTCAACACTATTTTTCATATATTCATGAGTTACAGGATATGGTGGGCATTCATCAAAACTCATAGCAATATCACTATCTAATTTATTTTGTATTTCAATGCTCTTTTCCGGTGTTAGAAATAATCTTTCACCATTAATATGACTTTTAAATACTACACCCTCTTCACTAATATCTTTAGGCTTAGCAAGACTAAATACTTGAAAGCCACCACAGTCAGTAAGAATTGGCCCATCATAATTCATAAATTTATGAAGTCCTCCAGCCTTAGCAACAATATCTTCTCCTGGTCTAAGCCATAGATGATAGGTATTAGATAGAATAACTCCTGCTCCTATTTCTTTTATTTCTTCAGGATCTAATGTTTTAACAGTGGCCTGAGTCCCTACTGGCATAAACATCGGTGTCTCAAACTTACCATAATTAGTTTCTAAGGTTCCATATCTCGCTTTAGTATCTTTATCTTGATGTAATAATGTATATTTTATTTTCATATATACCGCCTCATTTCTCTAATAATTATATCAGATATGAATATTAATGTAAAGAAAAAAAGTACTAGTAAGTACTTGTTATTCATGAATTTTTTTGATAAGTAATGTCACATCTTTAATAGCAACATTTGAAGTATTTTCTTCTCCTGATACACTAGTCATCACTTCAAGTATTGTGTCTTCATCAAATCTAAATAAAATAGTTTTAGAAAAATACATTTCATTTAGATTTCCTGCTAATAGTTCAAATGTTAAATCTTTAATAGCGGACCCTGCACTATCAGCTAGATAGAAAGTTCCACTATGAGTAGTATCTACTCCAGTTATATGTCCCGATAAATTAATTTCGTATATACCTGGTATTAATTCTACTTCAGTATCGTTTGGTACAATAAAATATTCACTAGGATTTGGTATTAACCAAGTATCATTAATTTCTAATGCCTTATTTTCTTTAGTATCATTATAGCTAGCAAAAAAAATACTATCGGTACTACTAACAGAAACTGGCCCAGTTGGTCCTATCTCTCCTCTTTCACCTTGAGGCCCTGTCGGACCTATATCCCCTTGTCTTCCTTGTAGGCCTCTTGGACCTGTCATACCAATTATAACAGGATTACACTTACATTTATTATCTTTATCCACATAATTATAAGGATTTATCATATCATTCCTCCTCTTATAATAATTTATGTAATAATATAATTTTGACTATAGGAAAAGTACTAGTAATACTAGTAACTTTAATCTTATGTATTATTTTTTATCATATTGTTTTACCATTCAATATTTCTGATTTCTAGCTTTGATACTATTCTTATTAGCGTATTCTAATTTCCCCTCACTAATTAATGGCTTAATAATATTGTATGCTACATATCTTTTTGATGTTAATTTTAAATGTTCTCCTATCTCTTTAGCTGTTTTTGCCTCGATACAATACACCAATGTTTCTTCGAGGATATCTATTACCTTAATTTGTGTATCACATTTCTTGATTTTATATTTAACTTTAAAATATTTATGACTTTCTATTATAAAATTTATACAAGATAAAAATAACTAGTATATTTCTAGTTATTCAAATAATCCTTTAATATCTTTTATATATATTTTTTTATCATTGATATCAATCTTATCTATTAAATTATCATTATATGGTATTAAGTATTCTTTATCATTACCTTTAATATTAAATAATACTGTTTTATCATATCTTTCTATATCAGTAATGATACCTTTATTATTATCTTCATATATAACATTTAATCCAATTAAATCTTCATCTAAATATTTATTATTATCTAGTACTATATCATTATTATCTACATAAACATATTTACCTTTATATTTTAATACTTCATTAATATTACTATATCCTTTTAATGTAATCATATCAAAGTTTTTATGTTTACGATAAGTATTTATTACTTCTATATCTTTTTTATCAATATATATTTTCATATTATTAATAAATACTTTATTTTTATAAGGAAATTTAGATAGTAATCTTAATTCTCCTTTAATACCATGAGTATTTACTATTTTACCTATTTTAATTAATGTCATATTTATCATCCATTTCATATAGAAGGATAGAAGCCGCTACTGCAGCATTTAAACTTTCTACTTCATTATTCATTTTTATATATAAATATTTATCACATAAATCACTAATAGTACTAGACATACCTCTTCCTTCATTTCCTATTACTAAAGCATATTTATTATTAATATTTATATCTTTTATATTAGTACCACCATCTACTTTAGTTCCATATATTAGATAATTATCTTCTTTTATATTTTTAATAAAAGTAGATAACTCTCTTACCATTATATTAGTATGAAATATCATACCTTCAGTAGATCTTAACACTTTAGGATTATACATGTCTACTGTATCAGGACTTACTATAATAGTATCTATATTAAATGCTTTAGATGATCTAATCATAGTACCTAAATTACCTGGATCTTGAATATTATCTAATATTAATAATCTATTACCTATACTATCTTCTTTCTTTTTATTACATATACCTATAATACTAGGTATACTATCAGTACTAGATATTTTTTTCATTACCTCTTTAGTTACATAATAAGTATCTATATCTAAAGAAATATCTGTACTTTCAAGTACATATATTTCTTTTAATAGATTCTTCTTATATGCTTCACTTATTAAGTTCTTACCCTCAATAATAAAAGTATTAGTACTATCTCGATATTTCTTTTCTTTTAATTTACATATGTCTTTAATTCTATTATTATTTACTGATGTAATTAACATAACTAAAACCTCCTTATATTGTTACCCAAAATTAAATGGGTCATCCATAGTTCCATTACCACTAAGCCCAGATGGATATATGGATATTACTGGTCGTATTCCAATAAAATTACTATTATAATCAACATACATATTAGAACGTGACTTTGTTGTTCTACTTAAGGAAGAATTGTCACCAAAACCATATATTGCCATATATGCATTACCGGCATATTCATAAGGTGTCATTGTCCAAAAGGCTGTATTATTTTCTATATAGCTGGTTATTGCTGATGGTTCAGCACTAATTCCTGACATCCATATTTCGTCCGCTGTTGGTAATCCTATTGGATATGTTAATTTTCCATTACCAATAGAACTACTGATAGTAAATTTATCATTTTTGTTAGTACATTTTAATGTTGGTGTCAGTGTATTAATTCTTTCAACATAATTATATTCTATATTTCCTCCATCATATGTACCTCCATCATATGTATCGGGAACACTTCTATCATTGCAATATGTAGTGTCAGCAATAAAACCATCATAACCCATTAGGTTATCTCTATACCATGTATCAAGAACTGTTTTTATTGAACTGTCAGTTGTGTTTGAATTTGCTTCAGTATATGTTGAAGTTCCAACAGTACCAGTCATATATCCTACATAGGTAATATCATCAGCAGCATCATTAAAAACATAAGCATAATTTTCGTTTCCATTACTAAGAACTGTATCCCCTAGTGTATAATCATCATAACCATTTTCATGTGGTTGGGTGCCTGCATATATTAGTCTTAATGTGCCATCACCATTTATTCTGATTATTCTCCAATAAAATTTAGCAAATTTTACATAATTATTTTCCACATTACCTCTAAAGTAATAGGTGGCACCAAAATCATCAACAGATTCATACAAACCGTTTGTCCCATCTCCTTGTTCTCCAGCTGAAGTGGAAAAATCGGGAGTTATTGATGTATCTAAATTTATATCACTATTTAATGCATTTAATATTTTCAATGTTTTAGTGGATTCAGAACTACTAGGAATATCTCCTCCAGATGTTCCTCCACCTCCTGAAGTTACACTAGACACTAGTTTATACCCACTAGGTACTATTAAATTACCTCCATTTTCATAACCTAATATAGATATTAATCTTACTAAAGAATTTGATGTAGAAGTATTTTCTATATATAGTTTTATAAATTTACTTTCTGATTCAGTCATAGTACCAGTACTAGGACTTTCACTATCAGCATATGCCTTTACTGTTATGTTAGTACCTTTATAACCCACTCCATACTGAACTGTTCCTTTATTATTATTTCTTATTTTAAAGTATACTGTTTTATGCCCATTAGCGGGTACTGTTACAATACTATTATTATTTAAAGTTACAGTATAGTTATCACTACCTCCACTTATATTGCTGCTTATAGCAAATGTTTGGTATAGTACTGTTATTCCTAATACTATTAAGGTAATTACTAGTATTGTTATTTTTGTTTTCTTTGATATTTTTGATAAAAAAATAGATATTTTATTCATATAAGATAGCCTCCTATGTTACATATTAATTTTATCATAAGTATATTATTTTTACAAGTTATTTTCGATAAAAACACTTAAGAATTAGTTCTTAAGTGTTTTCTTATTTCTTTATAATTAGGATAATACTTACTTACTAAAAACCAAAAATCTTTTGAATGATTAGGATGAATAAAATGAGATAATTCATGTACTATAACATAATTTAAGCATTCTATATTATATTTTGATAGTTCTAGATTTAAAGTAACATTATGATTTTTTATATTACATACTCCCCATCTACTAGTCATTTTTCTTATCTTTAAATTAGGTATTGGAATATTTTCTTCAAATAGATGATAATAATAATCTAATCTTTCATTATATATATTAGTTATATATTTAGTTAGATATTTATTTAGTGTTTTTAAGTCTTTAGTATATATTTTATTATTTTCTATTTCAGTATCTTTAAAGCCATATATTATATCATAACTATTTCCAAATAATTTAAAAGTAGTATCTTCTTTTTTTATTTCTTCTTTAGTTAATTGTTTATTAATAAATGTAGTATTATTTTTTATTAACTTATTGATAGTAGTTAAAGAAGTAAGATAATTAGTTGTTACTATTATCTTACTATCTTTTACTCTTAAATAAGTATTTTTATTATTTTTTCTTATTATTTCAATAGGATATTCTTTATCATTTAGAATATATGTATTAGCGGAAGCCACCGCCACCGCCTCCTCCTCCGAAGGAACCGCCTCCTCCTCCGCCAGAAGAGAAGCCACCACCTCCAGATGAGTATGAATTTGCTCTATCTCTTGCCGTACTAGCAGCTCTTACACTACTAGTAGATATATGATTAATATATATTAATGTTCCATAATCAATATTATTATCTACTAGTACTTCAGGATATAAGTTCTTTAATTGTTTTGCTACTTTATCAGCAGTTCCAAATAAATAAGCAAACATTAAATATTCATCCCAAATATGTACCTCTAATACTTCTCTAGTATTCATTCTTGAAAACTCATCTAAGAATAATTTTAAGCCATATAGTTTAGTACTATCATCATAAATCATATCATCCATAATGTTCTTTCTTTTACATTCTTCTTTAGTTTGTCTTTTATAAATATGATTATCTCTTTTTAATTTTTCTACTTCTACTTTATCTATTCTTTCAAACAAATTAAAGAATTTGGTATAGTGTTTATTACACCATTTTTCTAGTTCATTAGTTTCTAATATACCATCTTTACTAGCCTCATACATAACATCAAATAATTCTTTTTCTAGTGCATTATCAAAGGTTGGATTAAGTGTTAAATCAATACTACTAGTATTTTTATTAAATACTCCTTTTGTTTCATTTTTGAAAATTATTTTATTTTCTTTAACCCATTTTAAGATAATAGCTCCAAATATATTAGTTTCTTTATAACCAGTGAAAACATTATTATTTAATTTTACTAAAGTGTTAGCATAATAGATATCTTTATTACATGGTATATCTCTAAATAATGGAGTATTCTTTTTATCAATTACTTTATTATTTTTATAACCATAACCATTTACTATAGAACTTCTTATTGCTAAGATAATTATAAGTATTGGTAACCCAAAACTAAATATAAATGGCAAAATTCCTAATACCCAATCCCAAAAAGTTAATTTTTCACCAGTATAAGGTGTTGCTCCCTCATTAGCCATGTTTAGATAATCATCAAAGCTACTATCTAAGGTAGTATTTAGAGTAAAAGTATTTTCAGGAAACTTAACAAGAATAGTCATATATTCACTTGAATATACAGTATCTTCTGAATCCATTTCAATATAACCATCATAAACATAGGTTGGTGCTCCATATTTTCCATAACCCCATACATCTAAAGTATCACTATATTTGAAATCACTATATATTTTTATATATACTCTCTCGGGATTTGGTTTATAGTCATATGGAAATAGTGTCCAATATATCATCTGATAACCATCACTAGTATTAACAACAAAGTTACTTATATCGTAACTTAATGTATATGTATTTTTACCATATTTAGTGATACCAAAACATAACTCTACTCCATTATTTATATAATTATAACCATTTTGATACTTCTTATCACTAAAACTACCATTAATATTATAGTTATCATTATATGTATAGTCTTCACCATTTATTTTTACCTTGAAATTAGTTATCTCACTAGTTCCTAAGTTATAATATGGTTTATATCCTTCAGTTCCTTCATTTAAATTGGTCTGCCACTGTTCAGTTACATGAGCAGTTCCATTATTATCAACATAAATATTCATATCAATATTATATATTTCATTTGCTAATATAATATTTGGTATTAATAGTAATACTATTAAAAAAATAATTTTTTTCATAATTCACTCCCTATCAAAAAAGGACTTAATAATAAGCCCTAGAATTTAACTTGTGGATTTTCTCTTGCTTTTTCATCAGCCGCAAAGAAATCATATTTTTCAAACTTAAACATAGAAGCTATTATATTAGATGGAAACTGTTCTCTTAAATTATTATAAGTTAAAACAGTATCATTATAAAATCCTCTTGCATAACTAATTTTATCTTCAGTTTCTTTTAAATCACTCTGTAATGCTTTGAAGTTTTCATTAGCCTTTAATTCTGGATATGCTTCTGATAAAGCAAATAATTTATTTAAGGCTCCTGTTACAGCATTAGAAGCTTCTAGTTCTTCATTTATTCCGTTAGCAGTAGTCATTTTATTCCTTGCTTCAATAACTTCTTTTAATGTTTTTTCTTCATGTTTAGCATAGCCTTTAACAGTTTCTACTAAGTTAGGAATCATATCACTTCTTCTTTTTAGTTGTACATCTATTTGTGAGAATTGATCTTTAACCTTATTTCTAGCATTTACTAAACTATTATATACCCCAATTCCATAAAATACTAATATTAGTAAAACTCCTACGATTATTATGATAATTATTGTTCCAATATCCATTTTAAATTCCTCCTTCTTTTATCATAATTAAATAATACCATATTTTTTATTAAATGTAAATGTTTATCTTTAAAATTTAATATATTAAAACTTTAAACTTTATTTTCCTTATCTATAATAGTAGATGCCACTACTACTGCATCTGATGCTGCAGTACTTAATTGATAGTATTTCTTCTTAATTACATCCCCTACAGCATAAACATCTTCTATATTAGTCATATAATTAGAATCTACTAGTACATAACTATTATCCTTATCAACATTAAATAGTTCACTATTAGGAGTACTTCCAATAGATAAAAAGACTCCATCTGCTTTTATAATATCTTTATTATTTATAGTTACTGATACTAGTTTATCTTCATTAATATTATAACTTGTTACATTACTATTAAATGTTACTTTAATATTTTTAGTACTATTTACTTTATCTATTAAATATTTTTCACCAGTAAAAGTGTTTCCTCTATGAACTACCGTTACTTCTTTAGCAATATTTGATAAATATAAAGCTTCAGTAAGAGCAGATGAACCTCCTCCAACAACAACTACTTCTTTATCTTTATAAAAGAAACCATCACATAAAGCACAAGTGCTTATTCCTTTTCCTAATAATTCATTTTCTCTTTCAATACCTAGTAACCTGTGTTTTCTTCCAGTGGCTATTACTAAATAATCATATTCAATATTATTATTTATTATTTTTTTATTTAGATCAATATTATCTATCTTTTTTAGTAATATTTTTATATCTAAGTCTTTTACTTGTTTATATATATTCATAGCCAAATCAGGACCAGATATATTTTCATAACCAGGATAGTTTTCAATACTTGGAATATTATTTAATACTCCTCCTGGTACACTACTTTCAATTATAAGAGGATTTATTCCACCTCTTTTTAAGTAAATAGCAGCAGTCATACCAGATATACCTGCTCCTAATATTACTACTTTATATTTTTCCATTTAATCCTCCTAACAACTATACCTATAATACCTACTAATATAAGAATTATTGATACTATTTGACTTATTCTAAATGTTCCTAAATACAAACTATCTGTCCTTAATCCTTCAATTATTAATCTACCAATACCATACCAAATAAAATAAATAAATAGTAATAATCCTTTATGATTAAAGTTATCTTTCTTTCTTACTATCAACAGTATTATAAACCCTATTAAACACCAAACTGATTCATAAAGAAAGGTTGGTATATAATATGAACCATTTATATACATACCATTTATAATAAAGTCAGGTAAGTGCATACTTTTTAAATGCTCATAAGTAGTTATAGCACCATGTGCCTCCTGATTAATGAAATTACCCCATCTACCTATGGCTTGTCCTAATAATAGATATGGAACTAATGTATCTAGTATCAGATAAATATTTTGATTATATTTTTTACTATAATAAATAAGATAAAGAATACCTGCTATAACAGCACCATAAATAGCAAGACCTCCTTCCCATACTTTAAAGATACTTATTAAATCATCTTTAAAGATAGAAAAATTAAATACTACATAATATAATCTTGCTCCTACTACACCAATAAATATTAATCCAAATATTAAATCTATTATTGTTGTTTTTCCTAATCCATTTTTTTCCGCTACTTTACTAGAAAAATGAATTCCTATTATGATAGCACTTATTATTAATACTGAATACCAATAGATATTTATTGGCCCAAGACTTACAAATACTCTATTCATTTTAATCACCATATATATAATATCATATTTATTTTAAAAATAAAAGTGAAATATGTAGAAAAAGAGAAGTTTATCTTCTCTTAATAATTTACAAATCCACCGTTATAAATAGTTGTTGAGTTTGCGACTATCTTGGTTATAACTACTGACATATCAGTAGTTGTTTTATATTCTCCATAACCATTATGAATTCCAAAAATACCATTATTATAAGATGTGAATGATGTGCCTGTTGTACCATTTATATTTACCCAAGTTCCATTCGAATCTACATATAATACATCTCTAAAAGATCCAGTTCCAGTTGTACTTCCTGTAGTGTATGTTACAGTTGTTGCACTATATATTTTAATTTGTAAAATTGCTCTAGAACTATCTGTACCAGCATCATTGCGTCCTTCCCAAAATATTTTACATGTTTTTTGTTCTGCACAAGCACAAGTTGAGGAAAGAGCAAGTTTTATGGTACTAGATTCTTCAGTAACGGTAGCAGAATTTATTTTACAAGTATCTGTTTCTGTAGTAGTATATGTTATCTTATATATTGTTTTACTTGTACAATTTGTATTACCTGAAGCATCTTTTGTCCATATATAGTGATTTCCATATGTAGTTACTTTTTTGCTTAAATTATAAGTTGTTCCGCTAATTGATGTCCAACTTGTTGGAGCAGTTCCACTGCAACTATTGGTTGAAGACGTTGTTATAGCATATCCTGCTAATGCTGTGTTATCTTTTAGTGTTGCTGTTATAGTATTACTATTTATTGCTGCTTTAGCAGATATATTGGTAATTGTTGGTTTCTTTGAATCTGTATTTATTGCATGAGTAAAACTTTTAGCAGCATTTAAATTACCAAATCTATCATTACAACTATTTGCATTTACCGTTATCGTTTTACTTCCATCAGAAGCATGTGTTACTACCAGAGTATATGTTTTTTGGTCGATTTTGGTAAATGTTCCTTTGGTTCCTTCACTTATAGTTATATCATCTGCAGTAAAACCATAAGCATATTCCTGAA
>OIYV01001137.1_pt1 | contig 13133 bp, 10 predicted proteins | sample 1588251 | NCBI WGS metagenome assembly OIYV01 (sample SAMN03283282) | human gut metagenome | biome: human-associated habitat; material: feces | host: Homo sapiens | place: Peru | collected 2012
AAGCACCGGTCACTACTGCGATTTTTCCATTTAACATATCTTCTCTCCTTTGGCGCTCTGCCTAGTTTGTCAGTTCGCCCACAACTTTTTCCACGTCTTCCCAGCTTGCGATGTTGTACATCTTGACACTTTTATCGATTTTTTTCATGAATCCTGCCAGTGTTTTTCCCGGACCGATCTCTACAAAGGTATCTACACCTTCAGCGATCATCTTTTCCATGCTCTCCTGCCATCTTACGGAAGACGCCACCTGGTCCTCCAGAAGTGTCTTAGTCTGGCTGATATCGCTTACATATTCTGCGGTCACATTGGTCACATACGGGATCTGAAGCTCGGTAAATGTCATCTGCTCCATCTCTTTTGCCAGTTCTTCTCCTGCTTTTTTCAGCATCGGAGAGTGGAACGGTCCACTGACATTGAGCATCACTGCTCGATTCGCGCCCGCGGCTTTCAGTACTTCTGCTGCCTGCTCTACTGCCTTTCCTTCTCCGGTGATCACGATCTGTCCCGGGCAGTTGTAGTTTGCCACGGTAACACCGCTTATGTCCTGAATGCCTGCTTCCACCGCTTCTGCGGAAAGTCCCAGGATTGCTGCCATCCCGCCTTCTCCGGCCGGAACGGTATTCTGCATCAGAATTCCTCTTGTTCTTACCAGACGGATGGCATCTTCTTCTGCCATTCCGCCGGCTACACTGATGGCACAGTACTCACCAAGACTAAGTCCCGCGGTAACATCCGGGGTTAAGCCCTTCTCTTCTACCACTTTTGTCATGGCAAGACAGGTTGTTACCAGAGCTGCCTGGGTATATTCTGTCAAATCAAGTTTGTCATTTTCTTCAAAGCATAATGCTTTCATATCTATCTGCAAAAGATCGGTCGCTTTGTCATAGACCGCTTTTGCCAGTTCACTGTTTTCATAAAATTCTTTTCCCATGCCGGCTTTCTGTGCGCCCTGGCCCGGGTAAATAAATGCAATCTTACTCATAAATGTGTAATCCTCCGATTAAAGCGTCGGTTTCTTTCACCAGTTTCTGGATTAGTTCTTCACAGCTTAAGATCTCTTTTACCATTGCTGCGCTCTGTCCTGCCATCACGCTTCCGTTTACCACGTCACCTTCGACAACCGCTTTTCGCAGTCCTCCCAGCGTCAAATGCTCCAGTTCTTCGAAAGATGCACCGCTGTTTTCCAGTTCCAGATACTGCTTTGTCATCTGATTTCTCAGGGCACGCACCGGATGTCCTGTGGTTCTTCCGGTTACACGGGAATCGATATCCCTTGCCTTGATGATTGCCTGTTTGTAATTATCATGAACAACAGATTCTTTCGTTGCCACAAAATGGGTGCCCATCTGTACGCCCTTTGCGCCCAGCATAAATGCTGCCGCCACTCCTCTTCCGTCTGCCACACCACCGGCTGCAATGACCGGAATCTTCACGGCATCTACGATCTGAGGAACGAGAACCATCGTGGTATTCTCCCCGATATGTCCTCCGGCTTCACACCCCTCCGCTACCAGTGCGTCTGCACCGCAGCGTTCCATTCTTCTTGCAAGTGCTACGGAAGCTACTACCGGAATGACCTTCACTCCTGCTTCCTTCCACATCTTCATATATTTCTCCGGATTTCCGGCTCCGGTAGTTACTACCTTTACGCCCTCTTCCGCTACGACTTTTGCTACTTCGTCCGCATAAGGACTCATGAGCATGATATTTACTCCAAATGGTTTGTCTGTCAGTTCTTTTGCCTTGCGTACCTGATCTCTTACCCAGTCTGCCGGAGCACTTGCTGCACCGATGAGTCCCAGTCCGCCGGCTTCACTCACTGCGGCAGCCAGTCGCCAACCGCTACACCACACCATTCCTCCCTGTATCACGGGATATTCTATTCCGAAAAGTTCTGTAATTCTGTTTTTCATATTCTTTTTCATATTCCGATTCCTTTCTTACTTTTTTGATTGGCTGTTTTATCCACATCATATATAAATCTGTTAATATTAGTGTAGCACACCACAATGTTATTTGTCTATTTAATTTAATATAAAAAAACAACCATATTGTGCACAACAAAAAATTCTCACGCAAAAAAGATAGATATATTCTATGCTTTTTAGGTTTTGTAAAATATTACCAGTCATATCATAACCTATTGACATCCGCAAAAGTGTATGTTAAAATGAAAAAAATCCTTTTGGCGGTGACTTTATGGCTCATTATGAAGCCTATATTGCCCGGTACGGCGACCGGGATTTTAACGAAATGCCCTTTAATGAGGTAGATGGGCTGATTTTTTCTCAGCTGGCGTATGTGGACTATGCGGGGATCGTTGGTGGTGCAGACGCCCAGTTCCAGACCTTGCTGGACGATGCGGCGCGGCAGTATTTTGCCCTGCATCCGGCGGAGGAGATCGACAATGAGATCGGCATTGTGCAAAAGGCGATTTATCTTTTGCAGCTATGTGCAGACACGCGCCGTTATGGCAACACACGGTTGTCCGCTTATGTGAATAACGTAAATATCAAGATCGACAAGCAGTTTTCCGCCGTTGGCTTTCACCTGAACGACGGCAGCCTGTTGGTGGCGTTCCGAGGTACGGATACCAGCATTACCGGGGTGAAAGAATCGGCTATGCTCAGCTATATGTTCCCGGTGCCGGCCCAGATTGAGGCGCTGTATTATTTTCAGGAGACGGCGTCTCTGACCGAGGGCGATGTGCGGGTGTGCGGCCACTCCAAGGGCGGCAATTTGGCTGTTTTTGCAGCCGTGTCCTGCTCCAACTCACTGAAAAAGCGCATTCGCGGCGTGTATGAATATGACGCTCCCGGGTTCCCGGAGCCCATGGTGCACCGCTATGACTATCTGGAAATGCGGGATCGCCTGTTCTCTTATGTGCCCGAGCGGTCGGTGATCGGCTGCCTGCTGGAGCACAATGCAGATACCAAGATTGTGCAAAGCGAGAACGAGGGCTTAAAGCAGCACCAGGCTGCCTCCTGGGTGGTGGAGGACGACCGCTTTTGCTATGTGCCCAGTCGGGACGAGGCGTCGCTGTTTATTGAAAAGTACATCAAGATGGTGATGGACGATGTGGGGCCGGAAAATATGGAGACGGTGTTTGAGACCCTGTTTACCTTTTTCGAAAGTGCCGGCATTACCGATTATGAGGCGCTGCGGAGCTTTGACGCCGGGGATATGCTGCGCACGCTGTACTCCGTGACCGGCATTACCGAGGATCAGCGTCACCTGCTGGAGCATACATTGAAGTTGGCGGTGAGCGATTTGTCCCGCCTGCTCTATAAAGAGAAGATTGAGAGTTACATTAAGCGTCTGGACGCGGTGATTGCCCCGGAGGAGGCAAGCCGCACCAAATCCGGTCTGCGCCGCACCTCGCGAGAGAAGAAAGAACCGGCCGATAAAGTGAAAAAAGAAAAGGAAGAGAGAAAAGAGCCAAAACCGAAAGAAAAAGCGAAGAAAGAACCAAAGCAGAAGAAAGAAAAGCCGGAAAAGCCGGCAAATAAATAGGCAAAATCCGCTGACAAGTGTCGGCGGCTTTTGTATATTCTTAATTCGATTCGTCTTTGGGTTTCAGATACTGGTTATTATACTTTTCAAGAAATAGCAGTACACTTTGCTTGAGCACTTCCATCTGACTTTTCAGATAATACTCGTCCTCAAACATAGCATAGTGCACACAGGCGCGCACAAAAATAAAGATCAGCGGCGTGATGACCGTATAGGGAATGCCGATCTTCGGCTCCAGCTCTTTTGCGTACTGGGTGTAACGCTCGTTGACCCCCTGAAAGAACTTCTTGCCGTGTTCAATGTACTTGGGCAAGGTGTAAACCTGGTACATCAGGCGGTATTTTTTGCCGTGTTTTTTGGCGGTCCAGTAGGGAACTTCCTCAAGAAACCGCATCACATCTTTTGGGTCTGTGGGTGCCATGGTCAAAAAGTCATCCTCCACCTTGGACATACAGTAGGCGGTGGAGTCGATAATCAGCTCGTCCAAATTCTTAAAATAAACATACAGGTTGGCTTTGGTGCAGCCGCAGGCTTCTGCCAGCGCCTGGGTGCCGGTTCCGGTTAATCCGTTTTCCGCATAGCAGGCAAAGCATTTTTCCATCATTTCCTGCCGTTTCATATCATGCTGTTGAGGAATTCGCTTCATTGCTTGTTGCTCCTATGAGATAAATCCATTCGATTACTTAGGATAGCATATCTTGTCAAAAGAAGCAAGTCACTTTCTGTGAAAAAAGGGACGGTACACAAACCGTCCCCTTTTTTATATAGATTTGTAGGCTCAAACGCGAGTCACCCGAAAGCCGGTACAGGCATAGGTGGTGTCCGTAACCGGGTACTGCTTAAAGAACTGATATTGAGAGTAAGAACTGGAAAGAATCTCTCTGCCGTCCTCCTCAATGAATTCCACAATGTGGGGCACAAAACGCAGCGCCTCAATATCCTCCGGGGTACAGCCCTCGTGGTACTCGGTCATTAACGCTGTGAACGTCTCCTTGGTAAACGCCTTTGAGACGATTCGCTTCGGGTCAAGGGGCGCAAACAGGGGAGAAATGATAAAGCGAGTCTTGCCCACTTTTAATGTGACGCAGTCGGTGAGTACCAGTACATCTTTTCCGCTTGCCTCCAAGGTTCCCAAAAAATCGCTCTTTAAGGTCTTGTAGTCACCGGGCAGGATCAGGTAAGTTTTGCGGTCTATCATCGTGGGTCCTCCTTAATTGCTATGACGGGTTGTGTAATGGGCAAATCATTGGAAATTGTAAAATAATTTTGTTCTATTTTACTATATTCTCTTCACAATTTCAATAGAATGTGGTAAAATAAGCCAAAGAATAGGGCAACCTTATTCTGTTTTAGGGGGAATGACTATGAAAGCAAAGAATCCGGGCGCTTTGTCAGGGCGCACCTGGACCTCCATTCTGCTGTTTGGCCTGATCGGCCAAATTGCCTGGGTGGTAGAGAATATGTATTTCAGCCGTTTTATGCAAAATGAGATCACCCGCGCGCCTTATGCTACTACGCTGATGGTGGCGTTCTCCGCACTGTTTGCTACACTGTCTACGCTGCTGGGCGGCGCCATCTGCGACCGTACCGGCAAGCGCAAAGTGTTTATCACCTGGGGGTATGTGATCTGGGGCTTTACCATTATGGCCTTTGCCCTGATCCCAATGCAGCCGGCACCGGATAAAGTCAAGGCCATGGTGATTTTGGTGGTTGTCATGGACTGCGTGATGTCTGTGATCGGTTCCATCAGTAACGATGCGTCCTTTAACACCTGGATTACAGATATGACGAATACCGCCAATCGCAGCAAGGTAGATACCATTTTGGCAGTGCTGCCGCTGCTGGCCATTGCCGTTGTGTTTGTAGGCTTTGACGGGCTGACCAATACCTCTGCCACTACCGACGACTGGAAAAAGTTCTTTATGCTCCTGGGTATTATTCCCACTGTCGGCGGCCTGATCGGCGTGTTCTTGATGAAAGATAAGCCGGGTCTGCAAAAAAAGACGGACGGTAATTTTCTGGCCGACTTTGTGTATAGCTTAAACCCGAAAGTGATCAAAGAAAACAAGTTGCTGTATGTTTGTCTGTCCGGCAATATGGTGGCGGCTATTGCATACCAGATCTATGTGAACTATTTGTTCAATATTATTGAGGGCACGCTGCAAATCAAGGATTATATTGTCCCGGTGGCCATTATTGGCCTGGCGGCGGCCGTGGGCTCCGTTTTGGTGAGTACCGCTATGGATAAAGTGGGCAAAAAGCACTTTTTCTATCCCACCATTATTGCCGGGATCATCGGCTGCGTAATTATTTGGAGCGCTAAGTTTTTCGTAGGCAAAAACCTAAAGGCGGAACTGGCGATTTTAATTGTCGGCGGTATTTTGGTGATTGGTGTAACTCTGGTGATGGCAGGGTTGTTTACCGCTTCTTATCGGGACTGCATTCCAAAGGGCCGAGAGGGTCTGTTCCAAGGCTGTCGTATGGTGCTGTATGTGCTGGTGCCCATGATTATCGGACCGTTGATTGCCCAGTTTATTATCAATCAGTATAATAAGGGCGTTACAGACAGTGCGGATATTGTGTATCCCATGGAGCTGTTCTTGGGTGCCGCCGCGGTCATGGTGTTCTGCTTTATTCCTGCCTCTGTTGTGCGCAAAAAGCAGGACGCGGTGCATGAAAAATTGCTGGAAGAAATGAAAGAGGAACAGGCGCAATCATCTGCAAAATAAATGCCGACAAGCCCTCTCCCCGGAGGGGGCTCGTGCATTGCTTTTGCGGCGGCAGAATTCACCGTTTTGTAATCAAATTATGTCTTGACTTTAGGTCTTGTGTCCAGTATAATATCTGTTTAGAACGAACAGCAATTTTGATGGAGAGTACAGAATATGACATTGCTTATTCAGAACGCGCGCTGCTGGAACGGCGGCGGGTTTCATACGGCAGATGTCCTCTTACAGGGAGGCAAAATAAAGTCCCTCGGCACCTCCATTTCCTCTGATGGGGTCAATGCCCTTTTTGACGCAAGGGGTCAGTATTTCCTTATACCGGGTTTCGTTGATGTGCATGTGCATCTCCGTGAGCCCGGTTTTTCTTATAAGGAGACCATTGCCACCGGGTCCGGGGCGGCAGCTGCGGCGGGCTATACCACCGTTTGCGCCATGCCCAATCTGACCCCGGCGCCGGATACCCCGGCTCATTTGGCAGAGGAACAGGCGATCATTGACCGGGATGCCAAAATCCAGGTTTTGCCCTTTGCCTCTATTACCAAGGGGCGTAAAGGTAGTGGCGAATTGGTGGATTTTGAAGCGCTGTCACCAAAGGTGGTGGGCTTTTCCGACGATGGTTGCGGTGTGCAGGACGAGGGCTTAATGCGAGAAGCGATGGTGCGATGCAAGGCGCTGAACAAGGTGATCTCCGCCCACTGCGAGGTCAACGATCTGCTGAATGGCGGCTACATTCACGACGGCGCTTATTGCAAAGCGCACGGTCACCGGGGTATTTCTTCCGCCTCTGAGTGGAAGATGATCGAGCGGGACTGCCGCCTGGCGTCGGATACCGGTTGTCGTTACCATGTGTGCCACATTTCCACCAAAGAGAGTGTGGAAGTGATTCGAGAAGCGAAAAAAAGCGGCGTGCCCGTCACCTGCGAGACCGGCCCCCACTACCTTGTTCTGTGTGATGAGGATTTACAGGAGGACGGTCGGTTTAAGATGAACCCGCCCTTGCGCAGCCGCAGCGATAGGGAAGCCCTGTTAGAGGGCGTAGCAGACGGCACGGTGGATGTGATCGCCACCGACCATGCGCCCCATAGTGCTGCGGAAAAAGAGAAGGGTCTGTCCGGTTCCGCCATGGGTATTGTGGGTTTGGAAACGGCATTCCCGGTGCTGTACACCAAGCTGGTGCGCACCGGCGTGATGACCTTTGAAAAGCTGATTCAAATGATGGCCGTGCGGCCAAGAGAAATATTTGACCTGCCGGTTGGCGAGATTGTTCCCGGCGCACCGGCGGATCTGTGCCTGCTGGACACGGACTGCAACTGGACGGTAGACCCGGACAAGTTTGTGACCATGGGCAGGGCAACGCCTTTTGCCGGATGGCAGGTGCAGGGCAAAAACAGATTGACGGTATGGAGAGGAGAAGTAGTATATGAAGCCTTACGATAAGCAGTTGGTGCTGGAGAACGGCAAGCAGTTCTTCGGCTACGGCTTTGGCGCAGATAAGAGCGCCATTAACGAGATCGTGTTTAACACCTCTATGGTGGGGTATCAGGAGATCGTTTCCGACCCCAGTTATACAGATCAAATGGTTGTGATGACTTACCCGCTCATCGGCAACTACGGCATCATCCCGGCCGATTTTGAGGGCAAATGCTGCGTGCGCGGCTATGTCGTGCGTGAAGCGTGCTCCACACCCTCGAACTTCCGCTGCGCGCAGACGCTCGACGCATTCCTGAAAGAAAACAACATCCCCGGCATTACCGGCATCGATACCCGCGCCGTCACGCGCATCCTGCGCGAGGCGGGCACGATGAACGCCGCCATCTGCGACGCCGTGCCGGAGGATCTCGCGCCGCTGCGCGCCTACCGCATCACGGACCCCGTGCCGCAGGTGACGACGCCGGAACCCTACACCCTCCGGCCGGAGGGCGCCACACTGCACCGCGTGGCGCTCATTGACTACGGCGCCAAGCGCAACATCGCGCGCGAGCTCTGTAAGCGCGGCTGCGCCGTGACGGTGTTGCCCTGCTCGGTCAGGGCGGAGGACATCCTCGCCGCCGGGTATGACGGCGTCATGCTCTCCAACGGCCCCGGCGACCCGACGGACAATGTCGACCAGATCGCGCAGATCGCCAAGCTCTTCGGCCGCATCCCGATGTTCGGCATCTGCCTCGGCCACCAGCTCATGGCGCTGGCGCAGGGCGGCAGCACCGTGAAGCTCAAATACGGCCACCGCGGCGTGAACCAGCCGGCGCGCGACGTGTGCGGCACGCGCACGTTCCTCACCAGCCAGAACCATGGCTACGCCGTCGTGCCCGAGAGCGTGAAAACCGGCGTCATCCGCTACGTCAACGCCAACGACGGCACGTGCGAGGGTATCGACTACCCCGACCTGCGGGCCTTTTCCGTGCAGTTTCACCCCGAGGCGTGCTCGGGTCCGCACGACACGGCCTTTCTCTTCGACCGATTCTGTGACCTGATGGGAGGTGCGCACCATGCCGATTGATACCAGCATCCGCAAAGTCATGGTCATCGGCTCCGGCCCGATCGTGATCGGGCAGGCAGCGGAATTCGACTATGCCGGCGCGCAGGCGTGCCGCGTGCTGCACGACGCAGGCGTGAACGTCGTGCTCGTCAACTCCAACCCCGCGACCATCATGACCGACAAGGCCCTCGCGGACGAAATTTATCTCGAGCCGCTCACGCTGACCTCCGTCAAGCGCATCATTGAAAAGGAACAGCCCGACAGTCTCCTCGCCGGTCTCGGCGGCCAGACGGGACTGACGCTCGCGATGGAGCTCGACCGCGAGGGCTTTCTGCAGCAGCACAACGTCCGCCTCATCGGCACGAACGCCGCCGCCATCGACAAAGCCGAGGACCGCGAGCTCTTTAAGGAGACCATGGCCGCCATCGGCGAGCCGACCATCCCCTCCGGCATTGCGAACACCGTGGCCGAGGCGCTGGAGGTGGCAGACAGCATCGGCTACCCCGTCATCATCCGCCCGGCGTTCACGCTCGGCGGCGCGGGCGGCGGCGTGGCATATAATGCGGACGAGCTTGAAAAAATATCGGGAAACGGAATTTTGCTCTCACCGATCAGTCAGGTTCTTATCGAAAAATATATATACGGCTGGAAAGAGATTGAGTTTGAAGTAATGCGCGACAGCGTCGGCAATGTTATCGCCGTATGCTCTATGGAAAACTTTGACCCCGTAGGTGTGCACACGGGCGACAGTATAGTTATCGCCCCTGCGGTTACACTCTCGGATAAAGAATATCAGATGCTGAGAACTTCTGCACTGAATATTATCACAGAGTTGGGCATCACCGGTGGATGTAACGTACAGTACGCGCTGAACCCGGACAGCTTCGAATACTGTGTTATCGAGGTAAACCCTCGTGTATCCCGTTCTTCCGCACTGGCAAGTAAGGCAACCGGATATCCAATCGCAAAAGTAGCTGCAAAGATCGCTCTGGGTTATACCCTGGATGAGATTCCGAATGCGATTACCGGAAAAACTTATGCAAGTTTCGAGCCAATGTTAGACTACTGTGTCGTCAAAATCCCGCGTCTTCCATTTGATAAGTTTATCAGCGCAAAACGTACCCTGACCACACAGATGAAAGCTACCGGTGAAGTTATGAGTATCTGCAATAACTTTGAAGGCGCGCTGATGAAAGCAATCCGTTCCCTGGAACAGCATGTAGACAGCCTGATGTCCTATGATTTTTCCAATCTGTCCAGAGAAGAGATGCTGGAAGCTCTTCATATTGTAGATGATATGAGAATCTGGAGAATTGCACAGGCGATCCGTATCGGAATTTCTCAGGAAGAGATCCATGAGATCACCAAGATCGATCTGTGGTTTATCGATAAGATCGCAATCCTGACCGAGATGGAATATGCGTTGAAGACCAGAGAACTGGACGAGGATCTGTTAAGAGAAGCAAAACGCATGGAATTCCCGGATTATGTGATCGCAAAACTGAACGGAAAAACAGAAGAAACGGTAAAAGAAATGCGTAAAACATACGGTATCACCGCAGCATACAAGATGGTAGATACCTGTGCCGCTGAGTTTGCAGCCACCACACCGTATTATTACTCTGTGTATGGCGGAGAAAATGAAGCAGAACGCACACCGGACAAGAAAAAGGTTCTGGTACTTGGTTCCGGTCCGATCCGTATCGGACAGGGTATCGAGTTCGACTTCTGTTCTGTACACTGTACTTGGGCATTTGCAAAAGAAGGCTATGAGACTATTATCATTAATAACAATCCGGAAACTGTAAGTACGGACTTTGATATCGCTGACAAACTGTATTTTGAGCCACTGACACCGGAAGATGTGGAAAATATCGTAAATATCGAGAAACCGGACGGAGCAGTGGTACAGTTCGGTGGACAGACCGCCATCAAGCTGACAGAAGCTCTGATGAAGATGGGCGTGCCGATCCTTGGAACATCCGCAGAAAATGTAGATGCAGCCGAAGACCGTGAGTTGTTCGATGAGATCCTGGAACAGTGCCAGATCCCGAGACCAAAGGGACAGACCGTATTTACCGCTGAAGAGGCTAAGAAAGCTGCCAACGAACTGGGTTATCCGGTTCTGGTTCGTCCTTCTTACGTTCTGGGTGGTCAGGGTATGCAGATCGCGATCAACGATGAAGATGTGGAACAGTACATCGGCATCATCAACCGGATCGCACAGGAACATCCGATCCTGGTCGACAAATACCTTGTAGGTAAAGAAATCGAGGTTGATGCGGTATGCGACGGCGAAGACATCGTGATCCCTGGTATCATGGAGCATATCGAAAGAGCTGGTATCCATTCCGGAGACAGTATTTCTGTATATCCGGCACAGACCATCAGCAAGACTGCAAAAGCTACCATCGAAGAATACACCAAACGTCTGGCAAAAGCACTGCATGTCATCGGTATGATTAATATTCAGTTTATTGTATGCGGTGAAGAAGTCTACGTCATCGAGGTTAATCCACGTTCCAGCCGTACCGTTCCGTACATCAGCAAGGTAACCGGTATCCCGATTGTTCCGCTGGCAGCAAAAGCCATCATGGGATACAAACTGAAAGACATGGGTTATACACCGGGACTGCAGCCGGAAGCAAAATATTTTGCTATCAAGATGCCGGTATTCTCCTTCGAGAAGATCCGTGGCGCAGATATCAGCCTTGGACCGGAGATGAAGTCCACCGGTGAGTGCCTGGGTATCGCAGAAAGCTTCAACGAAGCACTGTACAAAGCATTCCTTGGCGCAGGTATCAATCTGCCGAAACATAAAAATATGATCATGACCGTTCGTGATGAGGATAAAGAGGAAGCAGTTGAAATCGGAAAACGGTTCGAAGCACTGGGTTATCGGATCTATGCAACCAGAAATACAGCCAAAACGCTGCAGGAAGCCGGCGTAAAAGCAATCCGTACCAACAAGATCGAACAGCCGTCACCAAACCTGATGGATCTGATTCTGGGTCATAAGATCGACCTGGTTATTGACACTCCTTCTCAGGGTGTGGAACATGCAAAAGATGGTTTCCTGATTCGAAGAAATGCCATTGAAACAGGAGTCAATGTTCTGACTGCTATGGATACAGCAAAAGCACTGGTAACCAGTCTGGAAAATACAGATCTGAACAAGCTTACGCTGATTGATATCGCACAGATTTAAGTAAAGGGGACAATATGGATATTATCGAATTACTGAAAGTAATTTTTCTCGGTATTGTGGAGGGAATCACCGAATGGCTTCCTGTAAGCAGTACCGGCCATATGATCCTGGTGGATGAATTTGCGAAACTGAAAGTCAGCAAGGAATTCTGGGAAATGTTCCTTGTTGTTATTCAGCTTGGCGCTGTAATGGCGGTTGTTGTACTGGATTTTAAGAAGCTATGGCCATTCCATAAAAATGATCCGTCCAGAGAGAGTAACTGGAACTATATCAGTACGAATGAGCGTATCGGGAAATTACAGAAATTTGCAGACAAATACATCAACATGAACAAGATCGTGCTGTGGTTAAAGATTCTGGTATCTTGTGTGCCGGCAATCATCGTGGCGCTTCCGTTTAACAACTGGATCGAGAAAACATTCATGAATTACTGGGTCGTTTCCGTGATGCTGATTGTATACGGTGTACTGTTTATTGTAATCGAAAACTACAATAAAAGCCGGGAAACCAGCAGAACAAAGCTCAGTGAGATTTCTTTTAAAGATGCGCTGTTTATCGGAGTGTTCCAGCTGCTTGCACTGATCCCGGGTACTTCCCGTTCGGGTGCGACCATCATCGGAGGTATTCTTCTTGGTATGAGCAGAAAACTGGCGGCGGAATACACATTTTTCCTTGCTATTCCGGTCATGTTTGGAGCGAGTCTTCTGAAAATCGTGAAGTTTGGTCTGCATTTTTCAGGAACAGAAGTGGTGTATCTGCTGCTTGGTATGATCGTGGCTTTCGGTGTTTCTGTCGCGGCGATCAAGTTCCTGATGGGCTATATCAAGAAACACGATTTCAAGGTATTTGGATGGTACCGGATCGTCCTTGGTGTTGTGGTACTTGCTTATTTCCTGCTTGCATAAAGGAGAAAACAGGAATAAACTAACGATAAAGGTGTAGATCTGTAACAGAAACCGGAAAATTACGGAAAAACGGTATCAGCAGATCATAAACCGGAACCTATGTCTGTATGGAATCCGGTTTATACCGTGACAGTGACGGGTGAAATTCGCAAAAGGTATTTTTACCCGGTTATGAATGAGAGAAAGTAAGAGGGCGTAACATGGAGAAGAAGAAAGTTGTCATTGCTCTGGGACACCGGGCACTGGGTAATACGTTGCCGGAGCAGAAAGAAGCTACAAAAAGAACTGCAAAAATCATTGCG
>OIYV01001140.1_pt1 | contig 13106 bp, 13 predicted proteins | sample 1588251 | NCBI WGS metagenome assembly OIYV01 (sample SAMN03283282) | human gut metagenome | biome: human-associated habitat; material: feces | host: Homo sapiens | place: Peru | collected 2012
TTTCACACCTTAATATATATTTATATTATTTATTGACAATATTATTCGAAAATAATAAAATGGATTTGTCAAATAAATGGAGGTGTGAAATTTTATGAAAGGGAAATTAGAAAAGTTTTTAGATCCGGTACAATACAGAGAAAAAAAAGTTAAAAATTTTTTGAAAGAAATTCGTCTCAAGAATTTATATTTTGAAAGTTTTCCCGACCCAAGTCATATGAGCAAAAAAGATTGTAATCGTTATATTTATGGAAGCAAAAACAAAGAGTTCCGAGGGGTTAAAAACATTGCGACAGAGCTTGAAGAAGTGCTTAATAAAGAACTTGAAAAACCTGAAAATATTAGAAAAAAAGAAAAGGGTAAAAATGCAAGTTACAAATATCTTTCAGAAATAAAAGATGCTTGTTCTGGAATCCCGAACACAATTGGCGGAAACGCGCTTTTAACGTTAGACCCTAAACCAGGAATTGAAGCATGCAAAAAATTGCAAAAAGCATTCGAAAGGGCTTCTAAATTTTCTGATACATTTAAAATTTCTTTTCTTTCTGAAAAAAATGTAAAGCAATATATGGCCCAGCAATCTAATATACTTAAAAAATCCATTGAAAATATGAATAAAGTTATTAGCAAAAATGCTGGAACAAAAGAACCCCAAAAACCTGTTAAAAAGGCACTTTCAGAAATGACTATAGAGGAATTTTTGGAAACTACCGAAAAAGATAGAAAAAAGAAAGCCCAAAATTTTTTGCAAGCTATTAAAGAAAATGATGTGTATTTTGCTTCTTTCCCTTCCACTTCAGGTTTAAATTATGTTCATTGTAATATGTATCTTTACAGCGATAAATTGGAATTGAGCAACAACCGCTTTATAAAAGGAGCTCCAGTCGTTATAAAAAGTCTTAAAAAAATATTAGAGAGTGAACTTAAAAAAGAAGAATTCAAAAATGACTCGGGCTATAAATATCTTTTAGGAATTAAAAATGCCTGCTCTAGATTTTTAATAATTTATGAAAAATGGAAGAATAAGCCGCTAGGCGCTCAGCCATCTTCTCCAGCAATTAAGGCATTTGCAGGTGTGCAACAAGCGTTTACGGCTACTTATAGATTTTCCAACAGGGACTTGCCTTCTAAAGCTTTTAATAGATCTTCTGATAAAAATGAATCCTCTTTTCTGGCTAACAATGAAGTAATAAAATATCTTGGAGATCAAGTTAAGATTCTTGAATCATCTACAAAAAATATGGGTAAAATACCAAAATAAAATTGACTACACCATTTTGGTGTAGCCTTTTTAATTTAAAATATTCCAAGTGTTTCGCCGTTTTCATCAATATCAATATTATTCGCTGCGGGAACTTTCGGCAAGCCGGGCATTCTCATTATGTTCCCGGTTAAAACGACTATAAAACCTGCGCCGTTTGAAAGAGAAACATCCCGAACGGTAATTTCGAAATCTTTCGGGCAGCCAAGTTTAGTCATATCATCAGAAAGAGAATACTGAGTTTTCGCAATGCAAACCGGCAAATTACTTCTGCCAAGATTTTCAATTTCTTTTATGGCTTTTTCAGCTTCGGGAGTGTATCTAACTCCATTTGCGCGGTAAATTTCAGTTGCAATTTTCAAGATTTTTTCTTTCACTGGCAAGTCAAGATCATAAATCGGTTTAAAATCATTCGGCTTTTCGCAGATTTCGCAAACTTTTTTTGCAAGTTCCGCCGTGCCTTCGGAGCCTTCTGCAAAAGCTTTTGAAACGGTGAAATTGCAGCCTTTTTTGCCGCAAAACTCGCGAACTTTTTCGATTTCTTCGGGTTTGTCGCCTTCAAAATGATTCAGCGTAACAACCACGTTAGTGCCGTATTTTTGCATGTTTTCAATGTGAGCGCCAAGGTTGGCAAGGCCGCTTTCGGTTATTTCGCCGTTTTCACTTTGGCTGTTATATTTAAGCGAGCGCAAAGTTGAAACAATAACGATGCAATCCGGCTTCAAGCCTGCCACGCGGCATTTTATATCCAGGAATTTCTCAGCGCCAAGGTCCGCTCCAAAACCAGCTTCAGTCACACAATAATCGCCGAGTTTAAGCGCAAGTTTAGTCGCTCTAATAGAGTTGCAGCCGTGAGCAATATTCGCAAAAGGCCCGCCATGAATTAAAACGGGTGTGCCCTCCAAAGCCTGCACCAAATTTGGCTTTATGGCTTCTTTTAGAAGAACCGTCATGGCGCCTTCGGCTTTCAAATCTTTCGCATAAATCGGTTTGCCTTCGAAAGAATAAGCCACCAAAATCTCGCCAAGGCGTTTTTTGAGGTCGTTTAAATCTTTTGCCAAGCATAAAATCGCCATAACTTCCGTCGCAACGGTTATAACGAAGCCATCTTCGCGAATTACGCCGTTTATTTTCGGGCCAAGACCCACCAAAATGTTTCGAAGGGCTCTGTCGTTCATGTCAAGGCAGCGTTTAACAAGAACATTTTTAGGGTCAATTTTAAGGCTGTTGCCTTGATGAATATGATTGTCAAGAAGTGCACAAAGAAGGTTATTCGCCGAGGTAATCGCGTGCATGTCTCCCGTGAAATGAAGGTTTATATCTTCCATAGGCAAAACCTGAGAGTACCCGCCGCCCGCAGCTCCACCTTTAATCCCGAAAACCGGGCCTAGCGAAGGCTCTCTTAGAGCGATAACGGTGTTTTTGCCGAGTTTATCCATTGCTTGGCCAAGGCCAATCGTTATTGTTGTTTTTCCTTCGCCTGCAGGAGTTGGGTTCGTCGCGGTTACTAAAATTAGTTTACCGCTTTTTTTATTTTCAAGGCGATTAAAAGCCTCATCATTTATTTTAGCTTTAAATTTGCCGTAAAGCTCAAGCTCTTCCTCTTTAATTCCGGCTTTTTTGGCAATTTCTGTTATTGGTTTTAGTTTTGCATTTTTTGCTATTTCTAAATCTGTCATTAAGGTTGCCTCCTTGGTTTATTCTTCGGGGTTTGAAAAAATAACTTTCTTAAGAAAGATTTTTGAGTCAAATCCGCCTTGTTTTTCGCGCTTTTCCGCCCTGGCTTTTTCAATTTCTTCAGGTGAAATTTTAGCGTTTTTCGCAAGAGCATAAACAACTTCCAAAAGGTCTGCAATTTCTTCAACTTCTTCGGCGTGAGTAGTTGTTTCGCTCACTTCTTTGGCTTCTTCGGCCACTTTGAGCTTAAGATATTTCGCGTAAAGTTCTGGGGTTAAAGTCTCTGTTTCGGGCGTGTTACCTTGGCTTTTTATGGTTTCAGGAATTTTATCCCTCACGAGTTTGCCGTAATATTTTTCTTTCGCGGTTAATTTTTGCGTTAGCTCAAAAATATTTTTAAGCGAATCTGATTTATCAAATTGCTCGCAAGATGACTTCATGTTTTGGAGTCTGTTTGGGTTTTTCAAAAGATTTTTGATGGTTTCTGCGGCGTTTTTGCCCAGTTTAACAGCCATGTTGTTGCTAACGAGGAAGTTTGCGTTTTCTTCTTCTTGGCCAGGGATTGCGCTGAAAAGAGCCATCGGAAGGCCGCAAGCAAGCGCTTCGCTTACGGTTAAACCGCCTGGTTTGGTGATTATAAGGTCAGAAGCGTTCATATATTTTTCAACTTCTTTGGTGTAATAAATTACTTTAGTTTCTTTGAACTTCCAAGCTGATTGATTTTTTCTTCTCACTCTGAACCTTAATTGCCTTATTTTTGGCATGCGCTTTGAAATCCTCGAATACATAACTTTCATTCTGTTTTTCGGTTGTTCGCCCGCTTCGGCTAGCGCTTTGATTCGGTTGTAAAGTTTTTGATTCTTACCAGTGATTATTATAATTTGAAAATCAAGGTCAATTGCTTGAAGCTTTCTGTAAATTTTATCAACGTTAGCAAGGCCGCCGTTGCCCGCCATTACTAGAATCGTGGGAAGATTTGGATTAAGCGAAAGCTCTTCTAAAACTTTTTTCTTGTCGGTTTTGCTGTAAAATGAATCGTCCACAGGGATGCCAAAAGGGTGAATTATCTTCGGGTCAACGTCCATGTCTGCCATGCTGCTTATCATACCTGAATTAGCCACGATGTAAGCGTTAACTTCCGGGCTCATCCAAGTTCTGTGCGGCGCATAATCAGTCATCACGCAAATTAAAGGAACATTCACAAGATTATTGGATTTTAAATTCGAAACCATCTCCGTCGTGAAAGGATGAGTTGAAATAATTGCATCAGGTTTTTCTTTTTCAATCAACGGCAAAAGCTTTTTGCTCATAACGCTGTTAATGCCTGAAACCAGCTTGTTAACAGCTTTGGTGTTAGAGGTTTTATACATCATTTTCCAAAGTTTCGGCTGTTTCATCGCGATGTATTCATAAACTTCGGTCACAGTTTTGTTAAGAAGCGGGCTAATGTATTCAATTGCGTCAATAACCGCAGCCGGGCAATTTTTCGATTCAAAATATTCTTTTATGGCGTTTGCAGCACTCATGTGGCCTCCGCCCGTTGAAGCTGAAAGTATAATTATTCTCAATTTTTTACTCTCCTTTTTTTAAAATTCTTCGGCTGAGTCTCCTAAAACTGTTTTGTCGCTGAGGCGGTAACCCCTTGCAAAATCGCTTGCAGGCATTCTTTTTTTGCCTGAAATTTGAACTTCCAAAAGCTCGAGGGAAGTATCTGCCCCGCAACCGATGACCAGCGGCGAAGTGCTAACGACTTTGCCTGGTGCACTTGGCCTTAACTTCGAAACTTTCGTTTTGTAAATTTTGAAAAGTTTGCCACGAAGCGTTGTGTGAGCGATTGGCCATGGGTTTGAACCTCTCACCAAGTTGTGAATTTCCGCCGCTGTTTTCGACCAGTCAATGTCGCCGGTTAATTTATCAAGCGGAGGTGAAAGCGTTGCCTGGGCGTCATCTTGCTTGATGGGCGTTAAGCTTTCGAGATTATTCAAAGTTTTCAAAAGAGTTTCTGCCCCGAGGACTGACATTTTCTTTTTGAGCTCTTCGGAGGTGTCGGTGTCGTTTATGAATATTTTTTCTTGCATTAAAATGTCGCCGGTGTCGAGCCCTTCATTCATGTACATCGTTGTAATTCCCGTCACGGAATCACCGTTTATTATGCTCCATTGAATCGGCGCAGCGCCTCTGTACTTCGGAAGAAGCGAACCATGAACATTTATGCAGCCGAATTTTGGGTAATCAATGAAGTTTTTCGGCAAAATTTTTCCATATGCAACAACTACTATTAAATCAGGGTTTATTTCCTTCAAAAGCTCATAAGATTCCGCTACTTTGAGCTTTTCCGGCTGGTAGACTTTGATTCCGTGCTCCATGGCAAAGGCTTTAACAGGCGTTGGAAGAATTATTTGCTTTCTTCCTTGGGGTTTGTCGGGCTTGGTGAAAACTGCGCAGACGTCAAACCCGTTTTTGATTAGTATTTCCAGCGATGGAACGGCAAATTCAGGCGTTCCCATAAAAAGTATTTTCAAATAAGATCACTCCTAAAATCATTGATGTATTCTTCTAAAGTTAAATTGTTTTCAAAAATAAATTTCGCAGTTTCTTGCCCAACATAGCGAATGTGCCAGGGTTCAAACTTCATTTTCGTGATTTCTTCTTTGCCTTTCGGGTACCTTAGAATAAATCCGAATTTATGAAGCATCGTGTGAAGCTTTTTCGTTTCTTCGTTTATGCTTCCGTCAGGCTGGATGGCAATTCCTGCCCAGCGGGAATCTTTAAAAATGTCAACGTCCATTGCAAGGCCGGTGTTGTGCTCCGAAAAACCGGGAATACAAGCGCTTTTTTTAGCGAATTCTTCGCCCTTCTTTTTAACAAAATAATCATATTTAATTTTTTGCTGCTTGAAAGTCAAAAAGCCGCTGGTTATGCCCAGAACAATGCCGTTTTCAAGCGCATAATTTCTAAGATCTGCAAACTTTTGCGCGGTTTTCTTTTCAAGGTAGGTTTTGCAGTCTTTAATGCCAAAGCTTTTGTAAACAATCTCGTTATTTTTAAAAGCCTCAACTGGCGTAATTGAGGGCAAAATCACGCTTTCATAGTAGCTTTTTTCAATCGCATGGTCTTTGTTAACTAAGATTTGATAATCAGTCATTTCAGGCATCTCCTTTGCAACAGATTACTAAGAATAATAATATATTTACAAATTTTTTTCAATTATTAGGCACTCTACGACCTATTATGATTGATATAAATTGCTACTGAGAGTATAATAATTCAGTAAGAATTCAAAAAATATTTTATTTAAGGAGGAACTTGTTTATGTTTGAAAAACTCAAGCTCACAGAAAAGCATTTTGAAGAAATAAACGAAGAGCTTTGTAAGCCCGAGATAATCTCGGACCAAAACAGATATAAATCACTCATGAAAGAACTCAAAAACTTAACCCCCGTGGTTGAAAAATACAGGCAATACAAAAAAGAGAAAGAAAGCCTCGAAGAAGCCAAAGAGATTCTTTCGGAATCAGGGGTAGACAAAGAACTCAAAGAAATGGCAGAACTCGAAATGGAATCTGCCAAAGAAAACATAGAAAAAATAACCGAAGAGCTGAAAATTTTGCTTCTTCCAAAAGACCCTAACGACGACAGAAACGTAATAGTTGAAATAAGAGCGGGCGCAGGTGGCGAAGAAGCGGCGTTATTTTCGGGCGTGCTTTTTAGAATGTACAACATGTATGCACAAAGCAAAAGGTGGAAAGTTGAAGTCCTAAACGCAAATGAAACTCAGCTCGGCGGCTTCAAAGAAATCAGCTTCATGATAAGCGGCGAAGGAGCTTATTCCAAATTCAAGTTCGAAAGCGGCGTTCACAGAGTTCAAAGAGTGCCCGACACCGAAGCTCAAGGAAGAGTTCACACTTCAACTGTAACCGTTGCGGTTTTGCCGGAAGCAGAAGACGTAGAAATAGACATAAACCCGGCAGACCTTCAAATTGACACCTACAGGGCAGGCGGAGCAGGCGGCCAGCACGTTAACAAAACGGAATCCGCAATAAGAATAACTCACTTGCCAACGGGAATCGTAGTTGAATGCCAAGACGAAAGAAGCCAATACAAAAACAAAGACAAAGCAATGAAAGTTCTGAAATCACGGCTTTTGCAAGCAAAAAGAGAAGAGCAAGAAAGCGCTCTTGCAGAAGAAAGAAGAATCCAAGTTGGAACGGGCGACCGCTCTGAAAGAATCAGAACATATAACTACCCGCAAAGCAGGCTAACCGACCACCGCATCGGCCTTACGATATATCGTTTAGAAGACATTTTAAACGGAAACCTCGAAGAAGTAATCGATGCGCTTAGCACGGCGGACCAAGCTGCCAAACTTGCGGGAGAAAGCGAACTTTAACCCAAAGGACGTGAAATAAAAATGGAAACATTAAAGCTCAAAAGCGGCGACGAAAAAAAGGCTGCAGAAATCTTAAAAAACGGCGGAATAGTTGCCATTCCGACCGAAACGGTTTATGGCCTAGCGGCAAGCGCTTTTGACGAAAACGCAGTTAAAAAAATTTTCATCGCAAAAGGCAGACCATCCGACAACCCTCTGATAGTTCACATTGCGGATTTAAACGAAATTGAAAAAGTTGCGAGCGAGTTTGGCGAAAAAGCGAAAAAACTGGCCGAAAAATTTTGGCCCGGGCCTCTAACAATGATTCTGCCGAAAAACAAAAATATTCCGCTTTGCGTCACCGCGGGGATGCCTTCCGTTGCGGTTAGGTTCCCTTCAAACAAAATAGCAAACAAAATCATAAATCTTGCGGGAGTGCCTCTGGTCGCTCCTTCTGCGAACCTTTCAGGCAGCCCGAGCCCAACTAAGTTTAGGCATGTTTTAGAAGATTTGGACGGAAGAGTGGACGCTATAGTTGACGGAGGAGACTGCGATTTCGGCGTGGAATCAACGGTTATTTCAATGGTTTGCAAAGTGCCGAGGCTTTTAAGGCCCGGCAAAATAACGCCGGAACAAATCGAGGAAGTAATCGGGGAAATAGAAATTGACGATGCAGTTTATTCCAAGCTAAAACCTGGCCAAGTTGCGCTTTCACCGGGTATGAAATACAAGCACTACGCCCCGAAAACTAAAGTTTACCTCGTGAAAGGCTCCTCGCAGGATTACGCTGACTTTATTAACTCAAAAAAAAGCGAGAATATTCTTGCGCTGTGCTTCGAAGAGGATAAAAAACTGCTTGAAACCGATTTTCTTTCTTACGGAAGCGAGACGGATTTTTCAAACCAAGCAAAAAATATTTTCAGCTGCCTGAGAGAAGCCGACAAACTCGGCCGGAGCGTAATTTACGCGCATTTTGCAGAGCCAAAGGGCGTTGGCCTTGCTGTTTACAACAGGCTTGTTCGCTCAGCGGGTTTTGACATTATAAAGCTTTAAAATCAAGCGGTTGTCATTGAAAATTTTCACGCGGCATATTAATTAAAGCGAAACTTAAGCAGACGGGAGGCCTTTAAAAATAGTAATTAAATTAAAAAAACAGAACATGCTAATATTTTTAACTGCTCTTGTTTGCGTTTTGGGGTATTTCGGTTATAAATCGGCGCTAAAATTTTTTTACCCCATTAAATATGAAGACATTGTTTTAAAAGCCTCCGAAACTTACAAAGTTGATAAAGAACTAATTTTTGCTATAATAAAATGCGAAAGCGGCTTTGACAAAAACGCTCATTCAAGGGCAAATGCTTGCGGGCTGATGCAAATAACCCCTGAGACATTCGACTGGCTGAAAACTTGCTATACTCACGACGAAAAAGCAAGCCGCTCGCAGCTGAAAACCCCTGAGGTTAACATTCTTTACGGCACGCTTTTGATTTCTATTTTGCTAAAAAAATATGAAAACGAGGAAACTGCCCTAAGCGCCTACAACGCAGGAATCAGCGCGACTGACCGCTGGCTTTCAAACAAAAATCATTCGCCAGATGGCTTTAACCTTGAAAATATTCCTTACAAAGAAACGCGGGATTACATTTCAAGGGTGAAAAAGGCAAAAAATATTTATAAAAAACTATATTTTAAAAAGGAGTAATCAACATGGAAGAAAAAAACGAAGTAAAAGCACTTAAAGAAAAATTGTTCACAAGAAGAGAGCACGGCGCAAAAATTCTTTCAAAAGAAGAAATGAAAAACTCGCAAGATTTCAGCGTTGGCTACAAAGACTTCCTTAATAAATCAAAAACCGAATCCGAAGCAGTTGCATACGTTCTTGAAAAAGCAAAGAAACTCGGTTTTGAAAAGTTCGAAATGGGTAAATCTTATAAACCCGGCGATAAAATCTTCGCGGTTAACAGAGGCAAAAACATTGCACTTTGCGTCATCGGTAAAAACGGCCTTAAAAACGGCGCCAGAATCGCAATTTCTCACGTTGATTCACCAAGGCTTGACTTAAAACCAAACCCGGTTACAGAGCAAAACGAAATTGCGATGCTTAAAACCCACTACTATGGCGGAATTAAAAAATATCAATGGACTACGATTCCTCTTTCGCTTCACGGAAAAGTCGTTAAAAAAGACGGCACCGAAGTTAACATTTTAATTGGTGAAAGCGAAGATGAACCATGTTTCTGCATCACTGATTTGCTCCCGCACCTTGCAAGGCAGCAAATGAGCAAAAAAGTTTCTGAATTCATCACTGGCGAGGATTTAAACGTTTTAATCGGCAGCATTCCGTTTGAAGGCGAAGGCTCAGAACTCGTTAAACTCAATGTTTTGAAGCTTCTTAACGAAAAATATGGCATCGTTGAAGAAGATTTAATTTCTTCTGACCTTGCTTTTGTTCCTGCAATGAAAGCTCAGGATATTGGTTTTGACAGAAGCATGATAGGCAGCTACGGCCACGATGACCGTTCTTGCGCTTACCCTTGCGTTCAAGCAATTTTCCAGGCAAAAATTCCAAACAAAACTTCAATTGCATTTTTAACTGACAAAGAAGAAACCGGAAGCGACGGCTGCACAGGCATGAAATCAATGTTCTTGAAATATTTCATTGAAGATTTAGCTGATGCTGAAGGCCTCAAAATCAGGCATGTTCTTAGCAAATCAAAATGCCTTTCGGCTGATGTTAACGCTGCATACGACCCAATTTACGCAAGCGATTTCGAAATTATGAACAGCTCGTTTATCAACAGAGGCGTTGTTGTTACGAAATACACCGGAAGCGGCGGAAAATATGGCACTTCGGATGCTTCAGCAGAATTTGCTGGCGAAATTACAAAACTTCTAAACGAAAATAATGTTCTTTGGCAAAGCAGCGAGCTTGGAAAAGTTGACAACGGCGGCGGCGGAACAATTGCGATGTACATTGCGAACTTAAATGTGGATGTCATTGACATTGGTGTGCCGGTTCTTTCGATGCATGCGCCTTACGAAGTTATTTCGAAAATCGACCTTTACATGACCTTCAAAGCTATTAATTCGTTTTTCAAAGCATAAAAATTCGGTACCTTTTTGGTACCGTTTTCTTTTTTATTTTATGCTGTCGCAAATTTCAAAAAGCTCTTCTTTGCTTTGCGCTGAAAAAACCATTTTGCGAAGCTCAGCTGCTCTTTGGAAGCCTTTTAAATAAGCCGCCAAATGTTTTCGTGATTCTTTAATTCCAACTATTTCGCCTTTGTATTTGCACATTTTCTCAACATGCTTTTTCATAACTTTGGATTTTTCTTCCACCGAAATTTCGAAATTTTCTTCGCCGGAAGAATACCACCTGTTTATTTCTTCAAAGATCCAAGGCCTTCCCACAGCTCCTCGGCCGATTGCAACCATGTCGCAGCCCGTGGTTTCGAGCATCCTTTTAGCAGATTGCGCCGAAGTTACGTCTCCGTTCCCGATCACCGGGATCGAAACTGCTTGTTTAACTTTTTTGATGACTTCTAAATCAGCCACGCCCGAGTAACCCTGAGTTTTCGTTCTTCCGTGAATTGTTATGGCGTCAGCTCCCGCTAAAGCGCATATTTTCGCAACTTCAGGTGCGTTTATTTCGCTCCATCCTGCCCTGATTTTAACGGTCACGGGCAAACCACATGCAGCTTTAACGCTTTTAACAATTTCGCCGCAAATTTCCGGGGTTTTCATTAGTGCGGAACCTGAATTTTCTTTGACTATTTTAGTAGCAGGGCAACCCATGTTTATGTCGATTATATCAGGTAATTCAAATTTATCTGAAATTATTTTAACAGCGTCGTAAAAATCCTTCGGGTTACTGCCAAAAAGCTGGAGCGCAAACGGCATTTCAAGATTGCTGTGCTCCATCAACGAAAAAGTTTTTTTGCTGTCGTAAATTATTCCTTTAACGCTCACCATTTCGCTGGTAAAATAAGCCGCGCCGAAATCATGGCAAATTTCTCTGAAGGCTCTGTCGGTCATTCCTGCCATGGGCGCTAAAGATGCCATTCCTTTTATTTTTATGTTTCCTATGTTCATTTTCTTTCCTTAAAAATTAAAATTGATAATATTTTATCATAAAAACCATGGCGAAACAACTGGGAAGATACCTGACACATAATTTAATATAAGAAATTATTTTTTAAATTTGCAATTTCAAGGAAATATATACCTTTTGCATAAAAAATAAAAAAATATATTGAAATAGTAACCATAATGTGATAATATTTTTGTGTCACAGTTGAAAAGTTTAAAATACTGTGGAAAATGTCTAAAACTATGTAAAAGGGAGTGTTGTTTTTGAAAAAGTTTAAAAAATCTATCGTCTCAGCAGTATGTTTACTTTCGATTTTAGCAGGAGGTTCGCTCGGTTTTGCCGCGCCTGAAGAAAATTCAAAAGCAGAAACAAAATCGGAAGAAAATTTCATGGACCCCGCGAATTTGGCTAAAAGATACTATGATGTAGTAGTTGAAAACGCAAATTTGCAAAGCGAAAACACAAAATTAAAACAAGAAGCCATAGATTTAAAATTAGAAAACGAAAGACTTAACAAAAAATATGAAAAAACTCTCAAAAAAGCAACGCACTTGAAATCAAAACTTGAAAAGAAAAAAGAATGCATGACAAAAGAAGAAGTGCAAAACGAAATAGAAAGAGTTAAACTTAACATGACACTCGAATTCACAAGATATTTGAGCGAATATGTTAAGAGCAACCCGAAAAAGAAGCTTAAACACGTTGACATGAGAGGCGTTTTCAGTGATTTTTTAACGTTTAATGTCAATTACACTAACAAAGGCGACACAAATTTCACTCCTTTGGCGGTTAAAGGCGTTGCGAAAGGAACCCTCGCCGGAGGAGCTGCAATGACAAAATAAGAGGAATTTAAAATGAAAAAAAGATCCAAAAAAATTAAAATAAAAGCTTCAAACAAAAACTGGCGCCAGCTTTATGACGTTTCTAAAAGGTTCATAGCCATGACGTCCGCCACGAAAAAAGAAACTTTGGATGTTCTTTTGGCTATTGAAGAAATCTTTGTGAACATTTCAAAATATGCCTACCCTGCAGGAATTGAGGGATTTGTTTGGATTGAAATGACATACACGGAAGAAATCAAAGAAGTTATAATTATTTTTGAAGATTTTGGTGTTCCTTTCGACCCAACTGCAAGAAAAAAACCGAACCTTAAAATTCCTTATAAAGAAAAAAAGCTTGGCGGATTGGGAATACATATGGTTAAAAACTTGATGGATTGCATGACTTACAAACATCTAGGAAACAAAAATTACTTAAAAATCGGCAAGAAATTAAAATCTGGGAGGTGAATAAAATTGGGAGTGATGAAGCTTAAAAAAACCGAAACTGGCAGCAAAGTTGTTTATAAAATTTCAGGCAGAATCGACACTCAAAGTGCACCTGATTTGCAAGATGACATCGATGCGCTTTTTGAAAAAATCAAAAAAGATGGCACTAACAAAATAGAGCTGGTTTTAGATTTTAAAAACGTGGAATACACGAGCAGCGCCGGGCTGAGGACAATTCTTTACACCAAAAAGAAGATAGATTCAATGGCCGAGGGCTCAAAGCTTGAAATAATTAACATAAGCCCAGAAATAATGGAAGTTTTTGATATGACTGGTTTTTCGGATTTTCTTTCTTTAAATGGCTCGGAAAATTAAATTATAAAAGGCTCTGCTTTTGCGGCAGAGCTCAAATTTTAAAGCATCTGATTGATTTCAGGTGCTT
>OIYV01001142.1_pt1 | contig 13070 bp, 11 predicted proteins | sample 1588251 | NCBI WGS metagenome assembly OIYV01 (sample SAMN03283282) | human gut metagenome | biome: human-associated habitat; material: feces | host: Homo sapiens | place: Peru | collected 2012
GTAAAACCATCTGTTGTAACTGTAAAACAAATTGCATCGTTGTGGGCAATAAGCTCTCTTTATGAAGATTTTGATGACGAACAAGATGTTTATTGCTATAAAATAAACAGAAAATCTTATAAAAAAGTTCAAAAAGGTAACATGAATTTTGTAATTGGACATATTGAAGTTCTTTCAAAAGTTACACTTAAAAAATCAGATTTAATGTTCGTTTTAATGCAATATCAAGGTGGCGATTTCCACTGTGCAATTAGAGAATTTGAGTCAGAAACTGAATATACAAAATTACAAAAAGAACTTGTCAGAACATTCATGTTAAATCCTCTAACTGAAATTATTAGAGCAATTGATGAGTATTTTGGTGCTGAATACTTCACACTAAAAGATATCTTCATTGAAGAACGTCGCAAGATTTTAGAAATTATGCTAAAAGGCAGAATGGACAAATTCGCACAAACATACAATGAATTATATAACGAAGGTAAAGATTCAATTTATCAAATGCAAAGTTTAGGTTTAAGCATTCCTGATGAATTCAAACTTGCGGCAGGTTATACTCTTGCTCAACAATTCAATAAATTGATTAAAGATTCAAAGAGTTACCTTGATCCTCAAGTTATTCAACAAGCTGCAGATATTAACCTTGAGGCAAAAAACATTGGTATTGAAATCGATAAAAGACCTTCAAGCGAATTCTTTAGCCATAAACTTCTACAAAATATTAACAGATTAGCAAACAGCATTGAAATACATCAAGCTGAAGCAACTCTTGAAATATTTGATTTTATTGAAAAACTTGATTTAAAAGTAGAAATAAAAGAGGCTCAAAACATCTATTTTTCAAGAATTTTCCACGAAGTTGGTGAATATATTGACAATATCACTGATATTAAAAACGAAACTGATAGAGAGTTTGTTGATATGTTGCTTGAAATAGGTAGAAGATTAAATATCAATACCGAATTCTACAAAAATAAAATGGACAAAGCAATGCTTAGTGGAATGTAAACAATCGTAAAATTTCCGAAATAAAATAGCAAAAAAATCCTTCACGAGTGTTACAGTATATGTAATTACAAAGGAAGGATTTTATTATGTTAGGCATAAATCCTACTACATCTCAATATTCACAAGCCCCAACAGTAATGCAAGCCAAAAATTGTAACTGTGAACATTGTGCATGCCATAGACAAGAATTAAGTCTTAGTGAACTTCAAGATTCATTTACAAGACAAGGCATTATTCCGCCAAGAGATTATAAACCTGATAAATTTGCAGGACTAGGTAAACCCGTTGAAATGACTCCTCAAGAAAAGTTAAAGAAAAAATGGGAAGACTTAAGACGTCCAATGTATATTTCAGAAGAAGTACAAACAACTTCAATTCAACCGGTTGGACAAGATATGCAAGCTTACACTGTAAAAACAGTTCAAGTTATAACTCCTAAAACAGAAGAAAATTCAGAACAAACGACTGCTGTTACAGCAGAAAAACCAACATTCGTTCAAAAAGTTAAAAATTTCTTCAAAAAAATGTTTAGAATTAAAGATTAATAAATAAACAATAAAAAAGGCGCCGTTTGCAAATCAAACGGCGCCTTTTTTAAACTGTTTTATCAAGTCCGGCTTGTTTTATTAACTTGTCGGTTTTTTCTTGTTTTTTAACAAAACCTTTGGTTCTGTCAACCCATTTTAAAACTTCATTTTCAAATTTTGCACCTTTGTTTGCAATCAGATTTTGAAGTTTTTGAACTGCATTATGAGGGTTTACAACTTCTTTAGCTATACCTGCTTTTCCGGCAAGAGCCTGAACTCCCGCAGCTACAACAAACGTACCAGCTTGCGACATAAGGGTTTTAGCCACTTTGCCTGATTGATTGTCGTGTCCTTCTTTCACTTCAGATTGTGAAATAACATTTGGATAAACTATATCACTTTGTTTGTCGTAACTTTTAATGGCATTAGAGCCAAAACTAATACTTGCAACCATTTAATTCTATTTTAACCTTTCTTGCACACGCAAAAAATAATAACCTTAACCTTACATCATGATTAAGTATTTTTTTCTCAAAAAATTGACATGTATTTTAACAAATATTAAACAATTACTTGTGGATATATTTTATCTATATTGCTGTCATATCCTTTGATATCACCACAGTATAAGGCAAATTCAGCTCTATTTTTTCCTAATTGTTGTAGCGCAGGAGTTTCTAACGGAGGACCTGCAGGAGTTGAACGAGATGAATTTTTAGGATTTGAAATCACACCTGTAGAACGCAATAATGGTATTGATAACATATCTTTAAACACCTCATATTGAGTTATACCTTTTGTAAATATACCCAAATTATTAGCCCAAACAAATCTTTGCATTGGCGCAGTGTTAGTTTTTGCCTCAATACCTCTCGTTTTAGGTAAATTTTTACGGATATCGTAATCAGAATCAAAAGTTCGTTCTATTAATTCGTTAAAATCTTCGGAATAAGTTTTAGAAATTTTTTCGCCTAAAATAAATTTTGCCTGAATCAGGTGATTAATTTCATCATTATTCCAATCAATTTTAAACTGTAATAAATCAGAATACTTATCTAATGAAACAATCACATCAAAAAATGAAGTTTCAATTTTTAACGCAGAACGTAAGGTTCCATCCATACATTTTTTTGTTGAAATAATATCAGCAGTAACGCCCTCATCATCTGCAACAGGTCCGTCATTATAACTGTCACCATTATCAATATAGTCGACAAATTCTAACTGAATATCATTATTAATTAAAATATTGTTGCCAATAACTTTTAGTGAAATTTTTGAGTTTGAAATAGAATTTTCAGAAACTTCTAAATCTGTTTCTACTGACATTTCAGGAATTTGTACCAAATCTTGAGGTTTTAAATTTTTAACTTCTGTCAAATATGTATAAATATCTCTGTAATCCTCTGTTACAGGAATTTTTTGAGTATTTTGAAGAATATTATTATCAAAACCTTTTCTGGATAAAATCTTTTGACAATAGTCTAATTCTTTGCAAGATTCAAATTCAAGAAATCCAGTAAATTCTTTATCTCCTAAGTTTACAATAGATAACTCATGTTTAAATCTAAATTCATCAATTATTGTTTGGCAAATTTGTAAGATTTTTTTGTATCTAATAATGTTTTCTGCATGAACATCATCAACCGAACAACCACAAATTCCGTCGTGAGCTTGATTTTGCAACAACAATTTGTAAGCATATTTAATTAAATTATCATACCCAAAATTAAACCTACGTTGTAGCTTGTCTACTAAAGGTAATTTATAACAGCATTCTACGTTCAAACGCTTAATATCTAATCGTGAAGAATAAGAACCTGACAAAATAAATGTCTTTGAATTATCTCTTAATTCATCGTTCCATTCAAACTTACTAAAACTATCTTTAACCAGTTCAAAATATTCAAATGGTGAGCCTAATTTTAATTCGTAACCATCCAAACGTTTGTTCACAGCTTTAATTTGCTCAGCAATGTCAACCTCAATGCCTAAATGGTCAGCACCAATTGGTAAAAGTAAAACATCACCTGATTTTTCAGCAATTTTGTCTAAATTGTCTTTTATGCATTGAGCTTTTTTGTCTATATCAAAAGGAGCAGAGAAAAAGTCCATAAAGTAACCACGTACTAAATTTACAGTATCAATACCACAGAATTTAAATTCTGCAGGAAAATCACCGCAACCACGCCAAACCATACATTTATCTATACCGAAATCGTTAAAAACTTTTGTAACTTGTTTTGAATGTCCAAAAGTATCTGCAAGGTAGCCGATAAAATCTGTACAACCTAATGAACGAGAGTATTCCAATCCCATTTTTAAATTGTGTTCAAAGGAATTTTTATCAGTTAAAAATTCATCAACAAGAGTATAAAAAGGTCCGATAAATAAACGTTTTTGCGCAATAAGTTGCTTTATCAAATCTAACTTTTCAGGGCGGATTTCTAAGTAATCTTGGAGTGCAGCTGTTTGTCCGTCGAAGTAAAAACAAGGAATTTTTTGAGTTTCCAATAAATTTAAAACATTGTCAAAAACTCTCAACAGTCGTATTCTAAATACTTCGTATTCTCTGTACCACTCTCGGTCCCAGTGGGTGTGTAAATATGCGATAACTGTCTTTTTCATGCCTTAATTTTATCACATAAAAAAACGATTGACAAAAGTAGATTTTCGTTTAAGAATGAGGGTATGGCAATAGTATATTTAAGTTTAGGTTCAAACAAAGGCGACAGAGTCGGATATATACAACAAGCGACATCAATTCTTGACGGACTTGATGACACTAGCTTGATTAGAACTTCTGCATTTTACGAATCAGAACCTTGGGGCGTTAATACTGACAACTGGTTTGTTAATGCAATGATTGAAATTAAAACATCAAAAACACCTCAAGAATTACTTGAAACATGCCACAAAATAGAAGCCCAGTTAGGTCGTAACAGAGAAATTGAAGGTCACTACGGCGATAGAACTCTTGATATCGATATTATTTTTTACGACGACAAAATTGTTAATGAAGAAAATTTGACTATTCCACATAAACTATTTCATCAAAGAGCATTTACCATCGTGCCAATGTTAGAATTAGCACCGGATTTTGTGCATCCGACATTGAAGAAAACTATTATGCAATTGCATGATGAACTGGAAAATCCGGAAATGGTTTATTTATACGGAACAAGAGTATAAGAATGAGACAAAAAATTGCAATTATCGGAAGTGGTCCGGCAGGTTGCATGACAGCTTGCAATCTTGATAAGTCATTTGAAATTACACTTTTTGATAAATCAAAACCTCTAAAAACTCTTTTGCCAACGGGCGGAGGAAGATGTAATTTAGCACATGCCGAATATAATTTTAAAGATTTGGCAAAAAATTATCCTAGAGGTGAAAAATTCCTGTATTCTGTTTTTTCTCAATTTGGAACACAAGACACATTAGATTTTTTTGAAAAAATAGGAATAAAAACCTATACACAAGAAAACGGAAGAATTTTTCCAATCTCAAATAGTGCCCAAGATGTAAGAAATGCAATACTTTCAAAGTTACATCACTGCAAATTTAAAGAAGAAGAAATTATCTCAATAAAAAAATTAGAAAATGGATTTGAGGTAAAGAGTTCTAACGCAAGCTATTATTTTGATATAGTAGTTGTTGCAATCGGCGGAAAGAGTAATTACAAGTTATTGAGTGACTTAGGACATACAATTATTGAGCCGAAACCGTCATTGGTAGGAGTTGTAACCGAACCTAAATTTAAAGAGTTACAGGGTGTAAGTTTGCAAAATTGTTTAATTACAAGCGGTAAGAACAAAATCGAAGGCGACATATTATTTACAAATGACGGAATAACAGGGCCTGCAATATTTGAATTATCATCAATAAATGCAAGAAAAGAATTACCTTATGAAATCACTACAGATTTTGTAAATAAAGACATGGATTTACAAAATTTGTTTGATAAAAATCCACATAAAGAACTTAAAAATATACTTTCAGAATTTTTACCAAAAGCATTTGTAAGTGAAATGTTAAAAAATATCAATTTAACTCAAAAAGGTTATGAAATAAAATCTAATACTAAAGTATTAGTCAATAGTACTATGCGAAAATATAAAATAAAGGTAATAAAAACAAGAAAAAACGGTGAAACAGTAACCTGTGGTGGCGTTTCACTAAAAGAAATCAATTCAAAGACAATGTCATCAAGACTTGTAGACAAATTATATTTATGTGGAGAGATAATAGATGTTGATGGATATTGTGGCGGATTCAATTTACAAAACTGTTGGTCGACTGGTTATATTACAGCAATAGCAATAAATTCCAACATGGAGCAATAAAACAGTATTTGAACTTTTGTAACAATATTCAGAATAACTAATACTTTAGAGTTAGAAAATATAATTCTGTGGTATTATATTAGTACGCTATCTGAATGATTTTTATAAAAAAGGCTCGCATTTAGCTAAAAATGCTTGACTTAGATATACGAATCTGATAGGATTAGAGTTATACTTATAGTAATAAAATGTACAAAATACTGAAAGAAAGGCGAATTATGAAAAAACATTTAGGCTTTACTTTAGCAGAAGTTTTGATTACACTAGGTATCATTGGTGTAGTTGCTGCTATGACAATTCCGACATTGATGTCAAACACAAACTCTTCTGAAATGAAGACAGCTTACAAAAAGATTTTATCAGCTATGAACCAAGCAGTAACAATGTCTGTTGCATTGAATTACGTTGATTTTGCTGATATTACAAATACAGCTACAGGTGAAGATTCATTATACCAGATTTTGAATGATAAAATGCACATTGTAAGAGCTGTTTTAGGTAACGGTACTAACGATGAAGAAGTTCAAGCAATGCATTTGGCTGCTACAAACTATACATTGTTCTTTGCTGATGGTATGACTCTTTCATACAACCCTACAAACATGCACCACTGTACAAACTACAACGTAGCAGGTAGAAACGGTCGTTGTGTTGGTATCGTAGATGTAAACGGTAAGAGAAAACCTAATAGATTATCAAACTGTATGGCTAACATGAAAGAAGGTAGCAATAACAGTTATGTAGATAATGATGCTAATGTTGATTCGTCAAACACTGTTGATAACAAAGGTATCACTCACCCTGCCGGTGTTTGCCACGATGGTAACGCTCAAATCATTGACCAATTCTCTGTTGTATTCAAAGGTCAACAAGTATTACCAAATGGTTATGCTGCAAGATATGTATTGTACAACAACTAATAAGATTTAATAATTCGCTATAATATAAAAAAGTCCTGAGTGTTAAACTCAGGACTTTTTATTAAATGAATTATATTTTATTATTTAATAAAGTCTTCTTTCTTTAATTCTTTTGCCATATCTGGGAATCCTTTATCATCTAATGGATAATATTTACCATTAATTTCGTATGCTTTTGTTTTGCCATCATTTGATGTAGATAATGTTGATACATAATTATTGCCATCTATAGAAACATCTACTTTCTTTCCATCTTGCCAAGTTGCTAGTCGGTCTGCTTTTGTTTGAGCATTCGCATTTTTGATTCTTTCAGTTTGAGCATCAGTTGCAGCCTTTGCTCTTGCATTAAATTCAGCAAGTGGATCAGGTTTTTTATCATTGTTGCCCGCATCATCAACTTTTGCATCCACTGTACCATTTTTATTTGTAGCCGCAGGATTGCCAGTTTTATCATTACCTTTGTCTACAGCCTTTGACAACTTTTTGTTTTCACCATCTAAGTATTCAGCAGACATATCGTTTTCATCTTCTTTTTTAACATTATCTGCAGGCGGAGCACTAGATTTATTTTCGGTTTTTACATCAACATTTGTTTTAGCTGTTGATTTTGAAGATTTTACATCTAAACTTTTTTCAACTGTTGCAATTTTTTCATCTAACGCTTTTAGTTGATTGTCTTTAATGTCTTTTATTTCTGCTTCCAATGCTTGTTTTTGTTCTGCTAAATCATTAACGACACCTTTATCTAATATTTTTTGTAATTCAGCTTTTTTATTTAACAAAGTTTCTTTTTGAGAACTTGCAGAATCTTGCAATGCTTTTTCTTCAGCAGTTAATTGTTCTTTTTTTGTCAACAATTCTTTAACATTTGTCTTACCATCTGTCATTGATTTGTTGTAGCCATCAATTTCTTTAGTTTTTGTTTTAACAATTTTATCTTGAGCTTTTTTGTTTTCTTTAGCTTTAGATATTTCTTTTTCTTTATTTTCTAATTCTGTTTTTGCATTATTTACTTTATTTTGCCATTCTGAAACTTTTGCAGAATCAACTTTACCTTCTTTATCAGTTTTTTTAGCAGCTTTTAGGTTGCCTTCTGCAGTTGATAAAGTAGATTTTAAACCAGGTAATTTACTTTCACCGTTACTAATTTCAGTAGCAAATTTAGCTGATTCTTTTGACGCTGTGTCTTTTTCAGCTTGCGCTGTTTCTCTGTTTTTTACAGTTTTTTCATTGTTACCTTCAAGGGTTTTAATTTTAGTATCAATACCTGAAATTTCACCTTGTTTTGCTTCAATGTCAGCTTTTGTTTTACCATAGCCTTGTGTTTTATCAGCACCAGACAATTCTTTATCTATATCAGCAATTTGTTGTTGAGTATCGGCTTTTATTTTACCATCTGTTGTTTCTGATTTCATTTTACTATCTAATTCAGCGATTTGATTATTTTTAGCTTCAATTGAACTTTCTAATTGATCTCTTTGGCTTCTTAATGCTACCAAATCTTTTTCTAAAGTTTTTCTATTTGATTTAGAACCATCTTCTTGAAAAGCTTTTAAATTAGCATCGACATTTGTACCGGCTGCTACTTTTGTACCTTTTGAACCGATAATTGTTGTTGCAACAGGAGCTAAAGCTGTAAGTGCCGCTAAACTCATTGCTATAGTTTGCGCAGTCTTTGCACTTTTAGTAGATGTAGAAGTTGTTGATCTTTCTACTTCATCCGTCGTTTCCTGAACTGTAGTTTTTGCAGATTTATATAATCCGTTTATTGATGTTTCTTTATAAGAAAGACCTGTTGTTGCCTTAAAATTACTATAAGATTCATTCGATTGGTTCAATTTTAAATCATATCTACTTGTCATAAGCTTTACTCCTATTTCATCATACACATGTTATCATACACCATGTATGTCGGTATAATATAATAAAACCTTTAATAAAAATCGCCGAGTGTTAACAATTGTTAACACTCGGCGATTTTGTTATGTATATTTTTTATTAAGCTTGTTTCTTTTTCTTTGGATCTTCATTTTCATTTTGTTGTGTTGAAGGGGCATTTGCTGCTTTCTTTAATTCTGCAATTGCTGTTTCAAATTGAGTTACTTCGCCGCTCAATCTTGCTCTTTCAGCATCTTTATTCTTTCTTTCTGTTTCTTTTTCTTTTAAAGTTGTTGCTGCACTTGCTACTTTTGCATTTTCTTCTTTAGCTGCATTCAACTCTTGTTTTTTAGCTTCAATTTGAGTTGCTATTTCATTTTTTCTTTTTGTTTTTTGTTTTTCTAATTGTTTAATTTCAGTTTCAGCTTTATTAATTTTATCTTCTGCAGCTTTAACTTTTTCCTTGGCAGCTGCAATTTTATCTTGAGCTGCTTTTATAGCTTCTTTACGTGCAGTATTTTCAACTTCTGTATAAATAGGAGCACCGGTAGTCGGATCTGTTCCGGTTTGTTTTTTTACAGTCATTGGCATTGCTTCAGCTTGTTTTAATTCTGCATTTGCAGCAAATAATTCTTCGTTTGCTGAATTCTTTTCATTTTCGCCTTCTGCTTTTATACCGTTTTGTGTTTCGATATTTTGAGTTAAGCCTTTCAAAGTTTCATCCGTATTGTCGTCTAAGGCTTCTAATTTATTTAATTCAGCTGTCTTTGTATCAACTTTCTTTTGAGCTTCTGCAGCAGCTTTACTGTCATTTACAATTGCTTTTAAGTCTGCAATTTCTGAATCTAATTTTTTAACCTCAGCTTCTGAACTTGATAATTTTGATTTTGCTTCATTTAGTTGTTGAGTAAATTGTTGAAGTTGGTTTTGTTTTTCTCGAGGTGTTGTTTTTGAATTTGAACTTGCAGCCTTACAAGCTTTGATAGAATTTACAAAACTCATAGCTTTAGGTGCTAATGTTGCCAATGAAGTCAATGTACCAAGAATTGCTTGTGTACGTTGTTGTTTTTTCAATCTATCATTAACAGCTTTAACTTCTGCTTCAGCACTAGCTTTTAAGTTTGAATAGCTATTATTAAAGATAGATGTTGCTTCGTCATATTGCTTTGTTATATTTGAAAGACGTGTTCTATAAGCAGAACCAGAGCTACTTATACCACCAGCATTTGCTGAACTTGGATTGTCTAATCTTGATTTAATTTTATCAAATGGATTTGTTGACATAATGCACATCCTTTTTTTCATATACACAATACCTACACATGTCATGTCGGCACTACGTTACATGAACTTTAGACCTTTTAAGCTCATGTTAACATTTTGTTACAAACCGAACAAAGCAAAATAAAAAGGAGCATTATTTATGCTCCATGTGTTAATGTTGTCATGTGTTTATTAAAATTATTACTGTGTTTACACGTTAGATTTTGCTTTTAACATACCTGCTTTTAGACCTTGTGCTAAGTCTGTACGTCCATTCTTTTCATAAATTTGTGTCATAGATTCTAAAAACTTCATACTATCAATGTTTGAAGCTTTAGCTACAGGAGCAGACATGTTTTGAACAGGTCTATTAATTCCCAAGTTCATACGGTTTTGGTTAACTCTTGAACCTACAGTTGACATCATCTTTGGTTGTGGTGCAACTGATTGAGCATTTTGAGCCGATGCTGATAATCTTTGCATCATAATATCTGATGACATATATGGATTTTTTGTACTTGCTTGGTAAGCTCTCATGCCATAACCCGCTTTTGAGTTTACTGATGGTTTAGCAACCTGAGGAGCAACTGGTTGTTTTGTTAATTGCGGTCTTGGAATTGCCAATGACTCTTGTGGTCTTTCTAAAGACATAGGTCCTACAACACCACCTCTCATTGACATATCTTTATACAAGCTTAATTCTCTGTCTTTTAAGCTTTGTGCCAAGCCAATTGCTGTTTCAGGTTCTTCTTTTTTGAATAATTTAATACCGCAAAATAAAATTATACCGATTAAACCTGTAGATACAATATTTGAAATATTACCTTGACCTAAAAAGTTCTTTATCATTGCAAAAATTCCAGATACAGGATTTTCATTATCCATATCTTCTTCATCAAATTCTTCTTGATAAACAGGTGTATACGCATCTACCGGCGCTGATAAAACTATTTTATCTTTATTTGAATGTTTTTTATTTGATTTTTTTGCAGAAGTTCCATCCAATACAGATTTATTATTTGTAGCTTCCAATGTTGCTTCTTCTGTATTAAAAGTTACCGCTGAATTTGAAATATTATTTGCTTGTATAATAATATTTAATGAATTATCACCTACAGGTTCAACCATTACACTATCAACTTCTGCAGCGTTTTTATAAATTGTGTTTAATGATTTTGAAGGTTTAATGTTTTTCAAAGTCAAAATCATATTGTTTGCAGACTGAATTGTACGTTTCATATTTACTTCAGATTTAGTATCCAAAGTAATTGTGTATGTATCTTTCAATGAATCAATTTCAATAGAATTCAATACATTCATTTTTTCTTCATTGGCTGCATTTGCACTCATTGCAGTTACAACTAATATCATTAATGTAGTGATTAAACGTTTCACAATTCCACCCCTTGTTATTCATTAACACGTTTTGATGTCTTTCTTCTGACATTATTAGTTTATATGTTTTTGCATGTCATGACATCAATCAATGGATTTAACTTAGGATAGACCAAAAGATCAATAAAACAATAAAAAGACTTACAATAATGTAAGTCTTTTAAATGGAGCGGAAGACGAGACTCGAACTCGCAACAACCTGCTTGGAAGGCAGGGACTCTAGCCATTGAGTTACTTCCGCAAATATATTCAAATATATTCAAATATATTTGAACTATACAATTATCTTATTATAAATATCATGAAAAATCAATATTTAATTTGGTTCATGTTAAAATTAAACAAAAAGGACTTATTATGAACTTATTAAAACTTCATATCGACAAAATTATTGAATTTATCATAATCGTTGCTATTATCATTATCGCGATTAAATTTATAGACTTTTTAGATAAAAAAATTAGAACTAATATCAAAAAAAATCATGGCGGAGATGGCGCAAGATTATTGAGTTTCTGCCCTATTTTAAATAAAATTCTTAAAATATTAGTACTTTCTATTATTGCTGCGTCTGTCATGCAAGCGCATGGGTATTCAATGACCTCTCTTATCGCAGGTTTTGGTATTATTGGTATGGCAGTCAGCTTCGCAGCTAAAGAATCTATCGCTAATATATTCGGCTCATTTGCCGTTCTTTATGACAAAATCTACGACCTCGGCGACTACATTATAATTGATGGAGTTGAAGGAACGGTTATTGATATAAACTTACGCTCTACTAAAATCAGAACACCCGAAAATTCAATTATTACATACCCTAACAATTTAGTCGCTAATGCCGTTGTCATTAATGTTTCTGCAACAACGGAAAGAAGAATTAATGAAACTATTGGAATTACTTACGATACAAGCAATGAAAAAATTCAGACTGCTATTAATATCTTAAAAAATATTCTTAATAACAATCCTGAAATTACTAAAAATTCTGTTTATCTAAAACAACTAAACTCTAGTTCTATTGATATTCAAATGACTGCATATATCAAATTTGGTGATGTTGACAATTTACGCAGAATTAGAGAAAATATATTTATAGAAATTATTAAACAGTACAGACAGGAAGGAATAGACTTTGCGTTCCCTTCGCAAACTATTTATTTGAACAATGAAAATTAAAATTATCGCCTTAGGCAAAGTTAATGAACCATACCTAAAAGAAGGTATTGACGAATTCCTAAAAAGAATTGCGCCATACACAACAATTGAAGTTTCTGAAATTAAGCCCGTTGAAATTAAAGACGAAAATCTTATTCAAAAATCGCTAGACTTAGAAGCAGACAAAATCTTAGACTATATTAAACCGTCATCTTTTGTTATAACACTTGAAATAGGCGGAAAAATATTATCATCAGAAGACTTTGCTCTTGAATTGAATGAAATAATTAATTCAGGCGTAAATGAATTAGTATTTGTAATAGGTTCATCTCATGGGCTTTCTCAAAAAATTTCCCAACGCGCAGATTACAGGCTAAGTCTATCAAGAATGACTTTTTTACACAATTTTGCAAGACTTATCCTTGTTGAACAAATTTACAGAGCTTTCAAAATTATCAAGGGTGAAACATACCATAAATAAAGTTTTCATGGTAAAATTTAAACACAGAGTAATCGGATAATCGCGCAGAAATGTGAGGAAAGTCCGTGCATTCAAGGACAGACTGCCAGAGAAACTC
>OIYV01001143.1_pt1 | contig 13066 bp, 9 predicted proteins | sample 1588251 | NCBI WGS metagenome assembly OIYV01 (sample SAMN03283282) | human gut metagenome | biome: human-associated habitat; material: feces | host: Homo sapiens | place: Peru | collected 2012
AATGCAGTTGAGTATTTTGTTTCTTATTATGACTACTATCAACCGGAGGCTTATGTGCCGACGACCGATACTTATATCGAAAAAGACAGTGCTATAAATGACGAAATCGACAAACTTCGTCACAGTGCAACGGCGGCTTTGTCGGAGCGTAGAGATGTTATTATCGTTGCGTCCGTATCGTGTATTTATTCTATCGGTGACCCGCTTGATTACAAAAAAATGGTAATCTCGTTGCGACCTGGTATGCAAAAAGAGCGTGATGAGCTTATTCATAAACTTGTTGAAATTCAATACGAACGCAATGATATTAATTTTGTTCGTAATAAGTTCCGTGTTCGTGGCGACACAGTTGAAATTTATCCTGCCGGAAGTTCGGGTAATGCAGTCAGAGTTGAATTTTTCGGCGATGAAATTGACCGAATTTGCGAGATTAACCCTCTTACGGGTAAGGTTGAGGGCATACTGAGCTCATGCGTTATTTATCCTGCTTCTCACTATGTTGTCAGTCACGAAAAACTCAAAAAGGCACTCAACGAGATTTACAATGAAATGGTGGAACGAGTTGCGTATTTTGAAGCTAACGGCAAACTTCTTGAAGCACAGCGTATTAAAGAACGCACTATGAATGATATAGAAATGCTTGAAGAAACAGGCTTTTGCAAAGGTATTGAAAATTATTCACGAATTATGAGTGACAGAAAACCTGGTGAAGCACCGTTTACACTTATTGATTATTTTCCTGATGATTTTCTTATGTTTGTTGATGAAAGCCATGTTATGCTTCCGCAGGTGCGTGGAATGTACGGCGGTGACCGTTCAAGAAAGGGAAGCCTTATTGATTACGGTTTCAGACTTCCGTCTGCTTTTGATAACCGTCCGCTGACTTTTGATGAGTTTTACAGCAAAATCAATCAGGTTATATTTACTTCGGCAACTCCGGGCGAGTTTGAAAAAGAAAATTCTACGCAGATTGTTGAGCAGGTAATAAGACCTACGGGATTGCTCGACCCAATCATCACAGTTAAACCGACAGATGACCAAATGGACGACTTACTGTCCGAAATCAATGTCAGAATTGAACGCAAAGAAAGAGTGCTTGTAACCACGCTTACAAAGAAGATGGCAGAGGATTTAACGGCTTATCTTGAGGGCTTTGACATCAAGGTTAGATATATGCACCACGATGTTGACACCATTGAAAGAATGGAAATTATCCGAGATTTACGACTTGGAAAGTTTGATGTTTTAGTCGGTATCAATCTGCTTCGTGAGGGACTTGATATTCCCGAAGTGTCACTTGTTGCAATTCTTGATGCCGATAAAGAGGGCTTTTTGCGTTCCGAAACTTCGCTTGTCCAGACAATCGGCAGAGCGGCAAGAAACGAAAACGGCGAAGTTATTATGTATGCCGACAGCGTTACTCCGTCTATGGAACGAGCAATTACCGAAACCGTGCGACGCAGAAAAATACAGGAAGAATACAATAAAGAGCACAATATCACTCCGAAAACAATTAAAAAAGATGTTCGTGATGTTATTGAAATTACTACTAAAGAAGCGTTTGACGAGCATAATAAACGAATGACGGCAAAGGAATGCAGGGTAATGATTGAAAAACTCACACGAGAAATGAAAGAAGCGGCTAAAATGCTTGAATTTGAGCATGCTGCATTTCTTCGTGATAAGATTAAAGAACTTAGTGATGAGGACTGAATATGATTAAAAACATTGTTGTTAAAGGTGCAAGAGAGCACAATTTGAAGAATATTGATATAGAAATACCGAGAGATAAACTTGTTGTGTTTACGGGTCTTTCGGGTTCGGGTAAGTCATCTTTGGCATTTGATACCATTTATGCCGAGGGTCAAAGACGATATGTGGAGTCGCTTTCGTCATATGCAAGAATGTTTCTCGGTCAAATGGACAAGCCGGATGTTGACTATATTGAGGGACTTTCTCCCGCTATATCCATTGACCAAAAAACGACTTCTAAAAATCCCCGTTCAACAGTAGGTACGGTTACCGAAATATACGATTATCTTCGACTTTTGTGGGCAAGAATCGGTATACCTCATTGTCCTGTGTGCGGCAGAGAAATCACTCAGCAAACCGTTGACCAAATTGTTGATAAACTTATGGAATTTCCGGAGCGTACAAAAATTCAGGTTTTAGCACCTATTGCTAGAGGTAAAAAAGGCGAATTTGTAAAGGAAATTAATGATATTCGCAAGCAGGGGTTTGTTCGTTGCAGAATTGACGGAGAAATTGTCGATTTGCAGGACGAAATAAAACTGTCAAAAACAAAAAAACACAATATTGAAGTTGTTGTTGACCGACTTGTAATCAAAGACGGTATTCAATCTCGACTTACAGACAGTGTGGAAACCGCTACAAAAATAGGTAACGGACTTCTTATTGTTGATGTAAACGGTGAAAGTGAAGAACTGTTTTCGCTTAACTATGCTTGTCCGGAGCACGGTGTTTCTATTGAGGAAATGAGCCCGAGAATGTTTTCGTTTAACAATCCGTTTGGAGCTTGTAAAAAGTGTGACGGACTCGGAACCTTTAAGGAAATCGACCCGGATTTGATTATTCCCGACAAAAAAATGTCGATTAATCAAGGCGCAATCAAGGCAAGCGGTTGGAATGTTGCAGAGGGCAGTTCTATCGCAAGAATGTATATGGATGCCCTTGCAAAAGAATATAATTTTTCACTTGATATGCCGGTTGAGATGATTAATGATGAGGGCTTGAATGCTATTCTTTATGGTACAAACGGCAAAAAACTGAAAATGAAGCGTGTTACTTCATACGGAAGCGGAACATATTTGAGTGATTTTGAGGGTATTATAAATAATCTTAAACGCAGATATGCCGAAACCACCTCCGATTATGCAAGAACCGCTATCGAAGAAGTTATGCAAGAATGTACTTGCGGTGAATGTAAAGGTTCAAGATTAAAGCCCGAGGCTATGGCGGTTACGGTCGGCGGCAAAAATATATATGAATTTTGTTCAATGTCCGTATCGGAAGAACTTGATTTTGTCAATAATCTTGAATTGACCGAAAAAGAGCAAATGATTGGCAATCTTGTTCTTAAAGAAATTAAGGAACGACTTACATTTCTTAATTCCGTAGGTCTTGACTATCTTTCGCTTTCAAGAGAATCAGGCACTTTGTCCGGCGGTGAGGCTCAAAGAATCAGACTTGCAACTCAAATCGGTTCTTCTCTTATGGGCGTGCTTTATATTCTTGATGAGCCTTCAATCGGACTTCACCAAAGAGATAATGAAAAACTTCTTGATACGCTTCGTCATCTTCGTGATTTGGGTAATACACTCATTGTTGTTGAACATGATGAGGATACAATGCGTGCGGCGGATTTTCTTGTTGATATCGGTCCGGGTGCAGGTATACACGGTGGTGAACTTATTGCAGCAGGCACACCTGAAGAGGTTATGGCTTGTGAAAGCAGTATTACCGGTCAGTATTTGAGCGGCAAAAGATGTATTCCCGTGCCGACAAAACGAAGAGAGGGTAACGGTAAAAAACTCACTGTATTCGGCGCAAAGGAGAATAACCTTAAAAATATCGATGTCGAAATTCCGCTCGGTAAATTTGTGGCAGTAACAGGTGTTTCGGGTTCGGGTAAATCCTCGTTTGTTAATGAGATTGTATATAAGCATCTTTGTAATGTTCTCAATCACGCAAAGAAGCATACGGGCAAGTTTTCATCTATGAAAGGCATTGATGCACTTGATAAGGTTATTGATATTGACCAATCGCCGATAGGCAGAACGCCTCGTTCTAATCCTGCAACATATACAGGCGTGTTTAATGACATAAGAGATTTGTATGCTTCCACAAACGACGCAAAAGCTAAGGGCTACGGCCCAAACAGATTTTCGTTTAATGTCAAAGGCGGCAGATGCGAGGCTTGCCAGGGCGACGGTATCGTTAAAATCGAAATGCACTTCCTTGCGGATGTTTATGTTCCGTGTGAGGTTTGCGGCGGTAAAAGATATAACAGAGAAACTCTTGATGTAAAATTCAAAGGCAAGAGTATATATGATGTTCTTGAAATGACGGTTGACGAAGCACTTGAATTTTTCTCTACTCATACCAAGATTGCAAGAAAACTTCAAACTTTGTCGGATGTCGGTCTTGGATATGTTAAATTAGGGCAGCCTGCAACAACACTTTCGGGTGGCGAAGCTCAAAGGGTTAAGCTTGCAACAGAACTTGCAAAGCGTTCTACAGGCAGAACCATTTATATACTCGACGAGCCTACAACAGGACTTCATACCGCCGATGTTTCCAAACTCCTTGATGTGCTTAATAAACTTGTTGACACGGGCAATACCGTGCTTGTTATTGAGCATAATCTTGATGTAATCAAGTGTGCCGACCATATAATTGACCTTGGCCCCGAAGGCGGTAAGGGTGGCGGCAAAATCGTTGCAACGGGAACACCCGAAGAAGTTGCCAAGGTTAAAAAGTCATATACCGGTCAGTATCTTAAAAAGCTTCTTTGATTTTATTACAATCGTGTAACTATTGTTGATAACAAAATGTTATTTTGATATTATAGTAAGGATAAAAATATGTCATTTTATGTCATAATGATTTAAGGAGTTATTTTAATGGAAAGAAAAGTTGTTATTTTTGATCATCCGCTTATTCAACATAAGCTCAGCATTCTCCGTAACAAAGAAACAAGCACAAAAGATTTCAGAGAACTTGTTAATGAAATTTCTATGCTTATGATGTTTGAAGCTACAAGAGATTTGCCTATGGAAACCGTTAAGGTTGAAACACCGTGCGGTATTGCCGAATGTAAGCAGCTTGCAGGCCGTAAACTTGCATTTGTTCCGATTTTGCGTGCCGGTCTCGGTATGGTAGACGGTTGTCTTAAGATGGTACCGAGTGCAAGAGTAGGTCACATCGGTCTTTATCGTGACGAAACCACTCATACTCCTGTTGAATACTATTGTAAATTGCCTAAAGATATTGACAAAAGAGATGTTTTTGTTGTTGACCCAATGCTTGCTACGGGCGGCTCGGCTGTTGACGCCATTTCTCAAATTAAACTCAGAAATCCTCGTAAAATTTGCTTTATGTGTATGATTGCCGCTCCGGAAGGACTTGAAGTACTCAAAAAAGCTCATCCTGATGTTGACATTTATTGTGCCGCTCTCGATGAAAAGTTAAACGAAGATTGTTATATTATTCCTGGTCTCGGTGATGCCGGTGACAGAATTTTCGGTACTAAGTAAATTTTAGTATATAATTAACAAACGGAGGATAAATCAATGGCTAAAACAAAAATTAAAATCGGCAAAGACGGCATTTATGATGCGCGTCAGCTTGGTGCACCGAAGATGATTCTTCTCGGATTTCAGCATATGTTTGCTATGTTCGGAGCAACCGTAACAGTTCCGCTTTTAACAGGACTTTCAATTTCAACAACACTTTTGTTTGCAGGTCTCGGAACCCTTTTGTTCCACTGCCTTACAAAGTTTAAAGTTCCAGCATTTCTCGGTTCTTCATTCGCATTTATCGGCGGTTACCTTGCAGTAGCACCGCTCAACAAGGATGGAAGCGGAAACAAAGAAATGCTTCCGTATGCGTGCCTCGGCGTTGCGTGTGCCGGTCTTCTTTACCTTGTTGTAGCAGCTCTTATTAAGGCTGTCGGCGTAAATAGGGTTATGAAGCTTTTCCCGCCTGTTGTTACAGGACCTATTATTATGGCAATCGGTCTCGGTCTTGCACCGTCTGCCGTTACAAATTGCAGCAGTAACTGGTGGCTTGCAATCATTGCTCTCGCACTTGTAATCGTTTTCAACATTTTCGGTAAAGGTATGATTAAGATTATCCCAATCCTTTTGGGTATTGTCGGTGCCTATATCGTTGCTGTCCTTGTAGGTAATGTCGGTGGTGTAGAAAACTTTGCTATCGATTTTTCAGCAGTAAAGGCTGCTCCTTGGATCGGTAATCCTGTTGAGTGGTCATCAACCGTATTTGGCGGTGTATCTGATAAGTCAAAGGCTATTTCCGCTATTATTGCTATCGTTCCTATTGCTATTGCAACAATGATGGAACATATCGGCGATATTTCGGCAATTTCCGCTACATGTAACAAGAACTTCATTAACGACCCGGGCCTTAACAGAACCCTTCTCGGTGACGGCCTTGCAACATCACTTGCATCACTTTTCGGTGCTCCTGCAAATACTACATACGGTGAAAATACCGGTGTTCTTGCTCTTTCAAAGGTTTATGACCCAAGAGTAATCAGAATTGCGGCTTACTTTGCAGTTTTCTTCAGCCTTTCACCAAAATTCGCAGCTCTTATCGAATCCATTCCTATGGCTGTTGTCGGCGGTATCTCATTTGTTCTTTACGGTATGATTTCCGCTATCGGTGTTCGTAATGTTGTAGAAGCAAAGGTTGATTTCTCAAAGGCTCGTAATACAATTATTGCTGCTGTAATCCTTGTTGTGGCTCTTGGCTTGTCAGGTGGCATCACATTCACAGTCGGTTCAGCTACAATTACACTTTCATCACTTGCTTGTGCTTCAATCGCAGGTATTGTTTTGAATGTCATTTTCCCTGAAAAGGATTTTGACCCTAACAAGGCATTCCAATCGGATACAGTATCGGCTCAAATTAATACAGAATCCGATTACGGCAAAAAGAAATAAGAGTTTGTTGATGAAATAATTAAGCACGAAGCGTAAAAACTTCGTGCTTTTCTTATGCTTTGTTATCTGTATAATCTAATCGCAACAACTATTTTGTGCTTTTTTGTTTCGTTAAGTGTTTGAGAATATATAAATTTGCCGTAACCACGAACCGACACCACATCGTTTTCTTTTAATTGGACGGAGTCTTTATATACGGTTTTTGAATTTATAAAAATTTTTTCCTGATTAACAAGCTGTGACGCCGCATTTCTTGACATTTTGAATACCGCTGACACAACTGTGTCAATTCGTAATGACGAAACTATGTATTCTGTTTCATCGGGCAGTTTGTTAAACATCTCGGGTATGTCATCGATTATGTTGCATTTTACGGTTGTATGCTTAATTCCGGATAAATTATCAATTATATATTTGCTTATTTTTTCAAGACAAAATACATATCCTATATTGTCAAGTATCTTTATATCGCCGAGCATTTCACGCTCGATACCCAAATTCATAAGCGCACCTAAAAAATCTCTGTGCGTTAATTTGTCTGAAAATTTTTGCTGGAGCGGTTCAACTTTTATACAAACGATAGGGTAGGAATATATTTCGTCACCAAAAGCCGTTATGCATCTGTCTGCATTTTCATATCCACCGAAAAGAGTGTATGCACTGTCGGTCTTTATTGATTTTAATATGTTTATTTCCTGCAAGTTCAAAAAGTTTGAATATGTTGTGTATCCTCTTTCAAACGCTCTGTGGGAAAGCTCTGTAAGTCTTTTTTTGAGCAAAACTTCATTTTCCATCTGTTATCTCCGTTACGGTAAGTGTGTTGTCGGTTACCGTAAATTTTATTTCTTTGCCGGCAAATGCAAAACCGTATTGTCTGCCGTCTTCGTGATATGCCGGTCGTGGGTCACCCTCCAATATTTCTTTTAAGGCGTTTTGCTTCTCTTTTTTTATATTGTTAAGTATATCATCGTCTATAATAACTTTTAATTTGTGATTTTTATTTTCGTCGGCAAATCCGCACACGGCGTCTGTGTGGCAGTCACTGAAAGTGATATATGGTTTAATGTCATATATCGGTGTGCCCGATACCAAATCGGCACCGCTTACAATTAAAGTTACATTATCATTTTTGTCTTTTATTACTTTTTCAAGTTTTACGCTTGAAAGACCGATAGGGTTTGGTCGAAAAGGGGAACGGGTTGCAAAAACACCTACTTTTTCGTTTCCGCCGAGTCGCGGAGGTCTTACGGTTAACGAGGTTGATTGATGCGAATTAAGACTGAAACCCCAAATGAGCCATAAATGACTGAATTCCTCAATTCTTTTAAAAGCTGCATGGTTTGAGTATTCTTTTTCAAATATAATTTGTGATTTTATTTCGTTCACAAGTCCGCTTTGCCTTGGCACCGCAAACTTGCTGTCGTAATCATTTATTATTTTTGCAATAGGTTTTATTTCCATTTTTACCCCTTGTTTTGTAAAGATTTAACAGTATTATAACACATATTTTTGCTTTTTTAAAAAAAAATGTTGAATTTATGATAACTTTAATGTATTATATAGTAGAAATATCTTGTAAGGAGAAAATATAATGGCTAAAGTAAAAGATAAGTCAGGACTTGCAAAATTCAACAGATTCCTTTCTGTTGTCTTAATTCTATTGGTAATAGCAACTGCTGTAATCGTAATCGTATCACCTGCTAAGGTTGCTCAACAACAGGGAGATACTTCAGGAGAATTCGTTGATGAAGCTGTTATTGATGAACTCAAACCGGGTACATATGGTGGCGTTGATTTTAAAACAACCGATGATGTTGTTAACTATTATGTTGAATGTTACAACAACACAAAGACTATGACAGTAGACGGTACATATGACGGAAGCCCTATCAAAGCGTATAAGCTTCTCGGCGATGAAACTCTTGATGTTAAAAACCTTCTTGTTGAAGGTAAGTCAAATGATACTATCAACAAACTTGTTCCGGGTATTGTAGGCGGTCTTTTCACCGGCGGTGTAAAGAGCTTGTCACCTGGTAACTCTCTTGAACCAAAGAACGACTGGCAGGAAGCAAGTAGCGGTAAGATTGACAGAACTGTTTCACACCTTACTGCAGATGATGTTCTTGCTTGTAATGTTACAGACAACGGTGACGGCACAATCACAATGGTTATTCAGCCTAAGGCTCAGCTTCTTGCTATGCCTGGTGAAGATTCACAGGGTCGTTTCTTTAATGTTCTCGGTGACATCTCAGGCGTTGTAGGCAGTATCAGCATTCTTTCATTCTCTGAAGGTTCTGTTGATGACAACTTTGTTGTTAACTATGCCGGAGGTACAGGTACGATTAAGATTAACGTTGCTAACAAGGAAATTGTAGAAGCTGATTACAATATGCATGTTCATATTGATGTAACTCATGCAAATGTTGCAATTCTTAAGGATAAGAGTGCTTCACTTGATATCGATTATTCAAACCACTTCCCGGCTTCAGAGCAATATCTCAAGGATCACCTTGTAACAATTAAAAAATAAAACTTTATAAGGATTTAAAGGTAGCTTCGTGCTACCTTTATTTTTGCGTTTGATATGAAAAAAACTTCTGAAAAATTTCAAAATGTTTTTGTTGTGTGGCTTATTGCTACTGTATGCTGCTTTTTGTGGGGCAGTGCTTTTCCGATTATTAAAATCGGATACAACCTTTTTAATATTGACTCATCCGATACAGCTTCAATTATTCTTTTTGCCGGAATAAGATTTATTTTAGCCGGTGTGCTGACAATAATAATTTTCAGCTTTGCAAATAAAAAACTTGTTAAACCTAAAAAGACTTCACTTGGTAAGGTCTGTGTGCTTGCAATGTTCCAAACAATTTTGCAATACTTGTTTTTCTACATCGGACTTGCTCATACAACAGGCGTCAAATCAAGTATCATCGACGGCACAAGCACTTTTTTTGCAATTTTAATTTCTGTCTTTATTTTTAAACAGGAAAAGTTTACTTTTGCAAAAATTTTAGGCAGTCTGTTCGGCTTTTCGGGAGTTGTTCTTGCCGGCTTGTCGGGAAACAGGGGAGGCTTTTCTTTTCAAATCGGCGATGTTTTGCTGTTGATTTCCGCTCTCTCTTATGCCTGCTCGTCTGTTTTTATGAAAAGGTACAGTAATGACGATAATCCTGCAGTCCTGTCGGGCTATCAGTTTGTGCTTGGCGGTGCGGTTATGACTGTCGTCGGTTTGCTCATGGGCGGTAAAGTTTCTACAAATGAAATAAAAGGAGTATTAGTCCTTTTATACCTTGGATTTATTTCGGCAATAGCATATTCATTGTGGGGCGTTTTGCTTAAATACAATGATGTTTCAAGAGTGACGGTTTGCGGCTCTATGACCCCTATTTTCGGTTTTACTCTGTCATATATACTTCTCGGTGAAGATAACGGTAAAATGCTTTATAAGCTTGTCGGACTTCTTTGTGTTGTCGGCGGTATGATTATCGTTAATCTTAAATTCAATAAAAATAAAAAAGAAAAATCGTTGTAAATTACAGCGATTTTTATTAATGTTATAAGTATTTTTGATATTCTTGCACGGCTAATTTGTCGCAGATTTCGTTATATTTGTGTCCGTTATGACCTTTTACCCATACAAATTCTACATCGTGGATTTGCAGTTGTTTTAGCATTTCTTCCCATAAATCTATGTTGAGTGCAGGCTTTTTATCGGATTTCTTCCAGTTGTTCTTTTTCCAAGAATAAACCCATCCTTTATTTATTGCATCGCAAACATATTTGCTGTCTGTTGTGAGTGTAACTTTGCACGGCTCTTTGAGCGCCTTGAGTGCTTCAATTACCGCAGTCATTTCCATTCGGTTGTTTGTTGTTTCTTTTTCACTGCCCGAAAGTTGTTTCTCTGTTTGTTTATATATCAATACTGCACCCCAGCCGCCCGGTCCGGGATTACCGCTGCACGCACCGTCTGTGTAGATATTTATTTCTTTCATTTTTATCACCGAGGTATATTTTATCATTTATTATGATAATAATCAATATAGTTTATGTATTAATTTCTTGACATCTGTGTAATAATAATTTAAAATATATTTAATTGTATTTAGAACGGAAAAATACATATTTTTAAGGAGGATTTTTATTTAATGGCAAATCAAAAAAAGGTGCCTATGAGTGATGAAAGAAAACGGAATTCTAAGCGTCGCTATTACACAAAAAAAAGAGCACCGAAGAAAGCAGTTTCTCTCCCGCCTGTTGAGCAGGAGAAAGTACGCATTTCTTTTTTAGGCGGTATGAATGAAATCGGAAAGAATATGACCCTTTATGAATATAAAAACGATATGTTCATAGTGGATTGCGGTCTTGCTTTTCCGACAGCTGAATTACCGGGTGTTGACCTTGTAATTCCCGATTTTACTTATGTTATCAATAACCAAGACAGAATTAGGGGTATTATTGTCACTCACGGTCATGAGGACCATATCGGAGGCCTTGCATATCTTTTAAAAAAAGTTAATATTCCGGTATATGCAACAAAACTCACAATCGGTCTTATTAAAGGCAAACTTGAGGAACACGGGCTTCTCAATAAGGTTAAACTTGTTGAAATTAAGCCGAGAGATAATATAACACTTGGCTCATTTAATATTGAATTAATTCATGTTAATCACTCAATTCCTGATGCAGTTGGTTTGGCGATCAGATGTCCTGCCGGAATTATCATTCAAACAGGCGACTTTAAGATTGATACAACACCTGTTGACGGCGATATGATTGACCTTCCTCGTTTTGCCGAATACGGCAAAAAAGGCGTTCTTGCTCTCCTTTCCGATTCAACCAATGCAGAACGACCGGGTTGCACTATGAGTGAAAAAAATGTCGGCGAAAGTTTTGAGTTGTTGTTCCGCAAGGCTAAAAATAAGAGAATTATTGTTGCAACCTTTGCTTCAAACATTCATAGAGTTCAGCAGATTATTGATGTTGCAAACGCAAGAGGCAGAAAAGTTGCCGTCATCGGCAGAAGCCTTGAAAACCTTGTTAAAGTCGGTGAAGAATTAGGCTACCTTAATGTTCCGAAAAATATTCTTATCCCGATTGACACCATTAAGAATTATCCTGATGATAAACTTGTTATTATTACAACAGGTTCGCAGGGTGAGCCTATGTCAGCCTTGACCAAAATGGCTTTTGGTGAGCATAGGAAGGTCACAATTACTCCCAACGACTATGTTATTATTTCTGCAACACCAATTCCGGGTAACGAAAAGATGGTTGGCGGCGTTGTAAATGCTCTTATGAAGCGTGGCGTTGAGGTTATTTACGAAAAAATGTATGAAGTTCACGCATCCGGTCACGCCTGTCAGGAAGATTTGAAGTTGATGATAGGACTTGTTAAGCCTAAATATTTCATTCCTGTTCACGGTGAGCAAAAGCATTTAATGAAACATGCACAGCTTGCAAGGGCAATGGGCATTGACGAAAAGAATATTTATATTGCCGAAATCGGTGAAACTATTGAACTTACAGAAACATACATTAAAAAAGTCGGCACTGTTACAGCCGGAGATGTATATGTTGACGGACTTGGCGTAGGCGATGTCGGAAATGTTGTTCTTAACGACCGTAAACGACTTTCACAGGACGGCTTGATTATCGTTGTGGCAACGATTTCAAAGGAAAACAGGCAGGAAATACTCTCCGGTCCCGATGTGGTATCGAGAGGGTTTGTATATATGAGAGAATCGGAAGAGCTGATAGAGAAAATCCGCGAGATTACGCGCGACAGTATAGAAAATGCGAAACGCGGCTATGTCGGCGATTGGACAAATATGAAAAATGCGGTTAAGAATAATATCAGCAGATACATCTACGAAACAACCAACAGATCCCCGATGATACTGCCGATTATAATGGAATTATAATTAAAGAGAATTTAAAAAATTTCAGAAACGCAAGAAAAGGCTGTTCAAAATCAATTGATTTTGAACAGCCTCTTTTTTAAATCTCTCAATTAGTTCAATTCAGCAAAATACTTGATTGTTCTAACCATCTGGCTTGTGTATGAGTTTTCGTTATCATACCACGAAACAACCTGTACTTCGTAGAGATCGTCAGAGATTTGTGATACCATTGTCTGAGTTGCATCGAACAATGAACCGTATCTCATGCCGATAACGTCTGAAGAAACGATCTGATCTTCGTTGTAGCCGAAGCTTTCTGAAGCCTGAGCCTTCATTGCAGCGTTAATTCCTTCTTTTGTAACGTCCTTGCCCTTAACAACAGCTGTAAGGATTGTTGTTGAACCTGTCGGAACCGGAACACGCTGTGCAGAACCGATGAGCTTTCCGTTAAGCTCAGGGATA
>OIYV01001147.1_pt1 | contig 13045 bp, 13 predicted proteins | sample 1588251 | NCBI WGS metagenome assembly OIYV01 (sample SAMN03283282) | human gut metagenome | biome: human-associated habitat; material: feces | host: Homo sapiens | place: Peru | collected 2012
GTCAGACCCACGGCGCGGCGCTCCGGCACGATGACGCCATGCGCGCCAACCGCCGCAGCGGTACGGATAACCGCGCCCAGGTTATGCGGGTCAGTCACGCCATCCAGGATAATCAGGAAGGGATCCTCCTGCCTGCCGGCAGCCAGCTCCAGCATATCCTCCACGGAGGCATACTGATATGCGGACGCAAAAGCGATCATCCCCTGATGGTTGCGGGCCAGCTCGTCCAGGCGGACGCGCTCCACCATCTGCACGGGCACATGGGCTTCGTGCGCCATGGCGACGATCTCCCGCGCGGTGCCGGACAGATCGCCCTTGGCCACCATCAGTTTTTCGATGTCGCGGCCGGATTTAAGCGCCTCGCGGATGGGGTTGCGGCCGGTCAGCAGATTTTCATTGAGTTCTTCCTCCACAGGCTGCGCAGGACGCACGACAGGCGCAGGAGCCGGACGCGCGGGCGCGGGGCGGCGATCATCGCGGCGCTGCTCGGGCCGCTGCTGCGGATAGGGACGGCGTTCGTCCTTGCCGCGGCTGCCGTTTTCGCGGCGCTTCCCTGTGCGCCGCCCTGTCCGGCCTTTCCTCTCCCGTTCGGGAGGATCTTTGCCGCCTTCTGGCGGAGCTTTAGGAGAACGTTATGGATGTATTTGATCTCATCGTCATCGGCGGCGGTCCCGCCGGTTATCTCTGCGCCGAGCGCGCCGCACAGGCCTCTCTGCGTGTGGCGCTCGTGGAGGAACGCACGCTGGGCGGCGTGTGCCTGAACGAGGGCTGCATCCCCACAAAGTCCCTTCTCTACTGCGCCAAGCAGTACACCGCCGCCCTCCATGCCGACCTCTTCGGCGTGGAGACGGGCGAGGTGCGCTATGACCATGCCAAGGCGCTGCTGCGCAAGGAGCAGACCGTCAAGCGGCTGGTGCGCGGCGTCGCCGCCGCCATGAAGGCAGGCGGTGTAAGCGTCTTTGCGGGGCGCGCCGTCCTTTGCGGCCGCGACGACGCGTTTTGCGTCCGTGTCGGGGCGCAGGAGCTGCGCGGCAAGCGTCTTGCCCTTGCCGTCGGCTCGCAGCCCGTGCGTCCGCCCATCGAGGGGCTGGCTGACGCGCTTGCCTCCGGCTTTGCCCTGACCAATCGCGAGATCCTCGATCTGCCGACCCTTCCGGAGCACCTTTGCTGCATCGGCGGCGGCGTGATCGGACTTGAAATGGCCTGTTACTTTGCTTCCGTCGGCGTGAAGGTCACGGTCGTCGAGATGCTGCCCAAGCTGGCGGGCGACACCGATCCGGAAATTTGCGCCGTGCTGATGAAGACCTATCAAAAGCTGGGGATGCGCTTCTGTCTCAATGCCGCCGTGCGCTCCGTCGCGCAGGGCAGCGTGACCTACGAGGACGCAGAGGGGCTGCACACCCTGCCGTGCGACAAGGTGCTCCTCGCCGTCGGACGGCGGGCAAGCACGCAGTCGCTGGGGCTGGAAACGCTCGGCATCGAGACGCAGCGCGGCGCGATCGTCACCGACGAAACGCTGCGCACGAATGTTGACGGCGTGTGGGCCATCGGCGACTGCAACGGCAAGCGGATGCTTGCGCACACCGCCTACCGCGAGGCGGAGGTCGCGGTGCACGCGATGCTGGGCATCGACGACCGCATGGACTACGACCGCATCCCCTCGGTCATCTACACCGAGCCGGAGGTCGCCTGCGTGGGCGAGACGGAGCAGAGCGCCCGCGACAAGGGGCTGAGCGTCAAGGTCGCCAAGGCCTCCATGCTGCTCTCCGGCCGCTACGTCGCGCAGAAGGCGCAGAGCGGCGACGGCTTCTGCAAGCTGGTCTACGACACGCAGAACGACCGCCTGCTGGGCGTCTCCCTCGTCGGCGACTATGCCTCGGAGCTGATCCTCGGCGCGGAGCTGATGCTCGGCCAGCCGCTCGAAGCGCTGCGCCGTCAGGTCTTCCCCCATCCCACCGTCGGCGAAGTCCTGCGCGAAGCCCTTTTCCAGCTGTAGTCGGCAGTTCCCCGCACCTTAGAATGGCAAGGGGTGTCACCCGCAGGTGACACCCCTTAAAACGTCCTTTATGCAGAAAAAAAGCGAAGCGATCCGCAGATCGCTTCGCAATCCATTTGCAAATCAGCCGTTCTCGCGCATCTTGGCGAAGCACTCGCTGCAATACACGGGGCGGTCGGTCTTCGGCTCAAAGGGAACGTGAGCCTCTCCGCCGCAGTTGGCGCAGACAGCGGTGAAATACTCTCTCGGGCTACGAGCAGCATTCTTGCGAGCGTCACGGCAGGCCTTGCAGCGCTGGGGCTCATTCTGGAAGCCTCTCTCAGCGTAGAACTCCTGCTCACCTGCGGTGAACACGAACTCTTTGCCGCAATCCTTGCAAACTAAAGTCTTGTCTTCGTACATGTTGGTTTACCTCTCTTGAAAGAATTTGCCCTGACGCTATTTCATTTGTTTGAGTAATGCTGGCAGGGTTGAGAATATTGCGAACGGCGAACGCCGGTTACGCCAAAAAATCGGCTCTTTTTCTATTATAGCACTTCAAATTGCCTTGTCAATAGTGAATGAAAAAATATTTCATTCCCGCGTGGATTTGTGGCATTTCGACATTTTCCTACTCGGCAATGGTGAGCTGTTCGCCCTGCGGCGCGGCCATATGCAGATGGTCGCAGGCAAGGCTCGTCACGCAGCGGCCGCGCGGCGTGCGGGTGAGGAAGCCGATCTGCATCAGATACGGCTCATACACGTCCTCCAGCGTCACGGCCTCTTCGCCGATGGTCGCCGCAAGCGTCTCCAGTCCGACCGGTCCGCCGTGATAGAAGCGAATGATCGCCTCAAGCATCCGCCGGTCGGTCGCGTCCAGACCGAGCTTATCCACCTCAAGCTTGGAAAGCGCGTGATCGACCGCTTCCTTCGTGATCACGCCGTCGTAATAAAGCTGCGCAAAGTCACGCACGCGCCGCAGCATCCGGTTTGCGATACGCGGCGTCCCGCGGCTGCGTGCGGCAAGCTCCAGCGCACCCTCCGGATCGATCTGCATCCCCAAGAGATTTGCCGAGCGCGTGATGATGCGCCGCAGCTCCTCCGGCGAATATAGCTCCAGCCGGAAGCTGACGCCGAAGCGGTCGCGCAGCGGCGCGGAGAGCTGCCCCGCGCGCGTGGTCGCGCCGATGAGCGTAAAGCGCGGCAGATCCAGCCGGATGGAGTTGGCGGAAGGTCCCTTGCCGACGATGATGTCGATCGCAAAATCCTCCATCGCCGGATACAATATCTCCTCGACCGCCGTGTTGAGGCGGTGAATTTCGTCGATAAACAGGATGTCGCCCTCGCCGAGGTTCGTCAGCAGCGCCGCAAGGTCGCCCGCCTTTTCGATGGCAGGGCCGGAGGTCACGCGGATGTTCACGCCCATCTCGTTTGCGATGACGCCCGCAAGCGTCGTCTTGCCAAGCCCCGGAGGGCCGTAGAGCAGCACATGGTCGAGCGGCTCGTTGCGCCGCTTGGCCGCCTCGATGTAGACGGCAAGGTTCTCCTTGACCTTCTCCTGCCCGTTATACTCCGCAAGCCGCTTCGGGCGCAGCGAAAACTCCCCCTCGTCCGAGGGGGTAAAGCCCGCCGTCACGATCGGCGCTTCATAATCCTGAGAAAAATCAATGCTCATCGTCTTCTTACCTCATCACCATCGCGCGCAGGCACTGCCGCACGATCTCCTCCGTGGACATTCCCTCCGCCGCGACCGACTTCATCGCCGCGCCGATCTCCGCCGTGCTGTAGCCCAGCTCGGCAAGCGCCGCCTGCGCAAGGGCAAGGTTGCTGCCGCCCGCGCTCGGCGTGGGCGCGCCGCCGGAAAGGTCGATCTCGGTCACGCCGCCGAGCTTGTCCTTCAGCTCCAGAAGGATGCGCTGTGCGAGCTTTTTGCCCACACCCTGCGCGGCCGTCAGGAGCTTTTCGTCGCCGGTCATCACCGCAAACGTCAGGCGCTCCGGCGAGACGGCCGAGAGGATCGAGAGCGCCGCCTTCGGGCCGACGCCCGTCACGGCGATCAGCCGCTCAAAGCAGCCCAGCTCCTCTTGGCTGAAAAAGCCGTAGATGTCAAACGCATCCTCTCGAATGTTGCAGTGCGTATACAGGCGCGCGGACTGCCCCACGCGCAGCTTGGAGAGCGTGTAGCCGGAGGTGTGGCAGGCGTAGCCCACGCCGCCGCAGTCCACCACGGCAAGGTTTTCTTTTAACAGGGCAATTTCGCCGCTGAGATAGTAAAACATAGCGTCAGCTCCTTTGGTTGAGCAAGCTCGTGGCGCTGCGTGCGTGGCACAGCGCAATGGCGATGGCGTCGGCGGCATCGTCCGGTCGGGGCAGCTTTTCCAGATGCAGCAGGCGGCGGGTCATGTCCATCACCTGATGCTTCTCCGCCTTGCCGTAGCCGACGACGGCCTGCTTGACCTGCATGGGCGTATATTCAAAAAGCGGCACGCCCGCCTTTTCAGTGGCAAGCAGGATCACGCCGCGCCCGTGCGAGACGCCGATGCCCGTTGTGATATTGTGACCCCAGAACAGTTCCTCCACCGCGACGGCATCGGGCTTTGTCACTTCGAGCAGGCGCGCCATGTCGTCATACAGCATGGACAGCCGCTCGGAGAAGCGCAGCTGCGGCGGCGTCGTCACCGTGCCGTATTGCAGCAGGGTCAGCGCGCTGTGCCGCGCGTCGAGCAGGCCGAAGCCGGTCGTCGCGTAGCCGGGGTCGATCCCCAGAATTTTCACAGGATCCAGCCCTTCACCGTGTCGATCCAGTCCGGATAGGCGATGTTGAGCAGCCACGTGATGATGCCGATCGCCACAATGACAAACAGCACCCACGCGAGCACGCGCTTCCACTTGGGGCTTGGTACAAATACCGGTTTTTCCTCCGTTTGCAGGTCTTTCTCTTCGTCCATGATGCGTTCCCCTTCCCTGTTTTCCTCTATTGTAGCATATCTTTCGGAATTTTGCACCCTTTTTCTCCGGTCGCGCCCGCCATTTTTCCTTTGTCGAAATTGCACAAATTCTACCGAATTAAAATGGGCTTTTCTACAAAAATGCAATTCGGTGATTGACACCGTTCGTGTTTGTTCCTATAATGAACAAAAAGGAACAGAGAAACACGCAAAAGGACAAAATCACACAAGGAGGAATCCTATGTTACCCGTAGAGCGTCGGGAGCGGCTGCTGGCTCTGTTACAAGAGCGCAAGAGCGCCTCGACCGAAGAGCTTGCCGCCGCGCTGGAGGTCAGCGTCATGACCGTCCGGCGCGATCTGGAACTGTTTCAAAAAGAGGGCAGGATACAGCGCTGCCACGGCGGAGCCGTCATCAGTCAGCGCAGCGTTCAGGAAGCGCCCTATGATCAAAAAATGACCGTCGGCAGAGAGCGCAAGGCCGTGCTGGCAAAGCTGGCGGCGCAGCTGGTCGAGCCGGGTATGACCGTCTATCTTGACGCCGGCACCACGACCTACCTGCTTGCCGAGGAGCTTTCGCAGATCGAGCGGCTGACGATCATCACAAACGACCTGAAGATCGCTCTGCGGCTGCTCTCCTCACCGGCCGAGGTCGTCGTGCTCGGCGGCAAGGTGCAAAAGCGCACCGGCAGCATGATCGGCGGCAGCACGCTCGAGCAGATGAGCAGCCTGCGCGCCTCCATCGCCTTTGTCGGCGCCGCCTCCATCGACGAGCACTTCGCCACCCTGACGCCGACGCAGGAAAAGGTCGCGCTCAAGCGCTCCATCCGTTCCATCGCGCGCAAGAGCTACCTCATCGTCGACGCGTCCAAGTTCCACAGCTCCGCCCTTTACTTCGTCGATCACCTCTCGGACTACGACGGTGTGATCACGGACGCCATTTTTACGGACAGCGAGCAGCGCCTGCTCGGAAAGAAAACCCGACTGATCACCCCCTAAGGGGGCGCGAAAGGAGCAGTAACCATGCCGAAATGTATCGTGATCGCGGACGACCTGACCGGTGCAAATGCCACCGGCGTCCTGCTGAAGAAGAACGGTTTTGACGCCCTGACGCTTCTGCGCGACAGCGTCGCGCGCGCCGCAGACCTTCCGGAGTGCGACTGCCTGATCACCCCGACGGACAGCCGCGCCATCGCATCGGAGGAGGCCTACGAGCGGGTCGCCTCCACCCTGCGCCTGCTCAAGAGCGACACGGTCGCGCACTATGCCAAGCGCATCGACAGCACGCTGCGCGGCAATCTGGGCAGCGAGACCGACGCGTTTTTGGACGTGCTCGGCGAGGACTACATCGCCGTCTGCGTTCCGTGCTTCCCCTCCTCCGGCCGCGTGATCGTCGGCAGCCACCTGCTGGTCAACGGCGTGCCGCTGCGCAAGACGGAGGCAGCGCAGGACCCGAAATGCCCCGTTGAGACCACGGACGCCGCCGAGCTGTTCCGCCGACAGAGCAAGTACCCCACGCGCGCCATCCATCTGGACGCGGTGCACGACGGTGCGGCCGCCTTGGGACGCGTCATCCGCACCCTGCGGGCGCAGGGCGTGCGGAACCTCATCATCGACAGCGTGACGACGGAGGACATGGAGACCGTGGCGCAGGCGCTTTGTCTGGAAAACATCTCCGCCGTCTCCGTTGATCCCGGCCCCTTCACCGCCATTCTGGCGCGCCATCTGCTGCCCTGCAAGCAGGCAGACGCCAAGATCCTCTGCGCCATCGGCTCTGTCAACGGCGTTGCGGGTCGTCAGGCCAAGCGCCTGCTGCAAACCCTGCCGGTCAAGGCCGAGTTTATGGACATTGCCGCCGTCTTAGAGGGCGGTCAGACCCGTCAGGCGGAGATCACGCGCCTGATCGAGCGCTTATCTGCGCAGGACGCGCAGCTCCTTGCCGTGATCGGCTGCGGCATTGATCCGGAAAAGCGCGTTCCCTTCGCACCCTACCTTGAAAAAACGGGGCTGGACGCCGAGGCGCTGTCCGAGCGGATCAACACCGCCTTCGCGGAGGTAACGCTCGCCGTCGCTCTGGGCGACAGCCGCTTCCGCGGCATCTATTCCACCGGCGGCGACATCACGGCCGCCATCCACCGCGCCGCCGGTACCGTCGGCCTTCGCCTGATCACGGAGGTCGTCCCGCTGGCGGGCTACGGGATCGCCATGGGCGGAAAGCTCGACGGCCGCGCCTTTATCAGCAAGGGCGGCATGGTCGGCGACGAAAACGCCATGGTGACCTGCGTCAAGTATCTACAGGAACATATGTAAGAAAGGAAGGACAATGATGAAGCCGTTAATTGCCATCCCGATGGGCGACGCCGCCGGCGTAGGGCCCGAGATCATTCTGAAAACGCTTGCCGACAAGGAAACGCAGGACTCCGCCCGCTGTCTTGTCATCGGCAGCCGAAAGCTGCTGGAGCACGCCATGCGCTACCCCAACCTTCCGCATATGGAGATCCACACCGTCTCCGACCCCGCGCAGGGAGACTACAGGCCCGACGTGCTGAATCTGATCGACCTTGACAACATCGACATGGAGCAATTTCAGGTCGGGCAGGTCAGCGGTATGTGCGGCAAGGCAGCCTATGACTACATCGCAAAGAGCATTGAGCTTGCCAATGCCGGAGCGGTCGATGCGGTGGCAACGCCGCCGATCAATAAAGAATCTCTCAAGAAAGGAGGTATTCCATACATCGGGCACACCGAGATCTTCGGCGCGCTGACCCACACGGACGATCCGCTGACCCTGTTTGAGGTCAGAAATCTGCGCGTGTTCTTCCTGACCCGTCACGTATCACTCCGCAAGGCCTGCGACCTTGTCACAAAGGAGCGCATCATCGACTACGTGCAGCGCTGCACGGAGGCGCTGCGCAAGCTCGGCGTCACGGAAGGCACCATGGCCATCGCCGGTCTTAACCCGCACAGCGGCGAGCACGGTCTCTTCGGCGACGAAGAGGTACGTGAGGTCGCGCCTGCCGTGCAGGAGCTGAAAAAGATGGGCTACGCGGTCGCCGGTCCCATCGGTGCCGACTCGGTGTTCTCGCAGGCGCTCCACGGGAAATACAACAGTGTGCTTAGCCTTTATCACGATCAGGGACATATTGCAACCAAAACGTTAGATTTCGAACGCACCATCTCCATCACCGCAGGCATGCCCATCCTTCGCACCTCCGTAGACCACGGGACTGCGTTTGACATTGCCGGAACGGGCATTGCAAGCGCCGTCAGCATGAAGGAGGCCGTGCGCCTCGCGGTCAAGTACGCACCCGCCTTCCGACAATCACAGAAATAACACACGAAGAAGAGAGGAGTTGTTTTCATGAGTTCCGGCACACAGATGCTGATCGCATTGTTCATCGGCATCGTACTTTTGATTTTATTGATCCTGAAAACCAAAGTCCACGCTTTCCTCGGCTTGATCATCGCGGCGGTCGTCATCGGACTGGTCGGCGGTATGCCCGCAACGGACATTCCGAAGTCCATCACCAGCGGCTTTGGCGGCACCCTTGGCAGCATCGGCATCATCATAGGCTTCGGCGTTATGATGGGTCAGATCTTCGACCGCACCGGCGCCGCAGAGCGCATGGCGCTGACCTTCATTAAGCTCTTCGGCAAGAAACGAGAGCACTGGGCGATGGCACTGACCGGCTTTATCGTATCGATCCCCATCTTCTGCGATTCCGGCTTCGTCATCGTCAGCCCCATCGCAAAGGCGATCTCCAAGAAGACCCGCCGCTCCATCGTCTCCATCGCAGGCCCCTTGGCGGTCGGCCTTGTCATCACGCACTCCCTTGTCCCGCCCACGCCCGGCCCGCTCGGCGTTGCAGGCACCTTCAGCGTAGACGTCGGCAAGTTCATTCTCTGGGGCATCGCGATCTCCATCCCCATGGCGATCATCTCCACGCTCTACTGCCAGTGGCTCGGCAAGCGCATCTACCAGCTTCCCGCAGACAACGAAGAAGGCTGGGAGCGCCCGAAGCAGATCGAGGAAGTCAGCGACATGGATGTTCTCAAGCCCTCCCGTCCCCTGCCCTCCGCATTTGAGAGCTTCCTGCCCCTGCTGATGCCCATCGTTCTGATCCTTCTGAACAACATTTTCTCCGCCGTTAAGATCTCCGACACCGGCATCGGCAAGGTCGTCACCTTCCTCGGCACGCCGATCATCGCAGTCGGCATCGGCCTGCTGCTGGCCATCTTCGTGCTCGGCCGCAAGCTCGACCGCAAGACCGTCCTCGCGGAAATGGACGCCGGCATCAAGTCCGCCGGCATTATCATCCTCGTCACCGGTGGCGGCGGCGCGCTGGGTCAGATCCTGAAGGACAGCGGCACGGGCACCTATGTCGCGGAGCTGCTCGCAAAGACCTCCATCCCCATCATCATCCTTCCCTTCCTCATCGCAACGCTGGTTCGCTTCATCCAAGGCTCCGGCACCGTCGCCATGGTCACTGCGGCAGGCATCTGCGCACCCATTCTTCAGGCTGCCGGTGCGAACATGATGCTCGGCGCGTTTGCCGCCTGCGTCGGTTCCCTGTTCTTCAGCTACTTCAACGACAGCTACTTCTGGGTCGTGAACAACCTGATGGGCTTCAAGGACACGAAGGAGCAGATCCGCAACTGGTCTGTCACCTCGACCGTTGCATGGGGCGTCGGCTTTATCGAGCTGATGATCCTAAGCATCTTCCTGCACTGATACCGACTCCATAATTGCGCCGCCGCGATCGCTGCGGTTGGCTCGCGGCGGCGCCCTCCCTTCCAATATGTTCCGATCAAAATAAGGTAAAGAATGACCCCCGTCCGGCAAAGCATCGCCGGACGGGGGTCAATGTGCATTCATACCTCGAACATCAGGTCGCCGTAGGTCGGCACCGGCCAAATGTCCTTATCCACCAGCAGCTCCAGCCGGTCGATCGGACTGCGCAGCGCGCGCATGGCGGGCGTCACGCTGTCGTGGCAATAGGCGGCAAGCTGCTTTGCGCACTCCGTCCCGTTGGCCGTGTCCACACACTGCCGCAGGGTGTCGAGCGCGCGGCTCGTCTCGCTCAGGAGCGCGCCGGTCTGCTCAATCAGCCGCTTCTGTACGCTCACGTCCGCCTCCGGGCAGGCGGCGTGCACCTTGTTGTAGCTGTCGCCGAGCCGCGCCGAATAGCGCACCACGGCGGGGATGTAGTGCTTGCCCGCCATGTGCAGCATCGTGCGCGCCTCGATGACCGTCATCTTCACATAGTTTTCATACAGGATCTCCGCACGCGACTCCAGCTCCGCGCGGGTAAACACGCCGAACTTTTCAAACAGTGCGACCGCCTTCTCCGTCGTCAGGCAGGGAATGGCGGAGACCATGTCCGGATAGTTCGGCAGGCCGCGCCGCTTGGCCTCCTCGCGCCACTGCTCGCTGTAGCCGTTGCCGTTAAAGAGCACGCGGCTGTGCTTGCGCAGGTTCTCGGCGATCACGCCGTTTGCCGCCTTCTCGAGATCATCGCTCGCCTCGAGCACATCGGCCGCCTCGCCGAAGGCCTCGGCCACGATGGTGTTGAGCACGGTGTTTGCCGTCGCGATGCAGTCCGAAGCGCCGACCATGCGGAACTCGAACTTGTTGCCCGTGAAGGCAAAGGGCGACGTGCGGTTGCGGTCGGCGGCATCCTTGTGGATGAGCGGCAGCGTGGAAACGCCCGCATCGAGCCGGTCGCTGAAAACGCATTCGGAGGCCTTGCCGGTCTGCGCGATCTGCTCAAGCAGCGCCTGCAGCTGATTGCCGAGGAAGATCGAGACGATCGCGGGCGGCGCTTCGTCCGCGCCGAGGCGCAGGTCGTTGCCGAAGCAGGCCGTGCTGGTGCGCAGCAGGTCGGCATGGCGGTCGACCGCCTTGATGATGCACGAGAGCACCAAAAGGAACTGCAAATTAGGCGTCTTGCCCGGGTCGAGCAGATTTTCGCCCGTGTCCGTGGAGATCGACCAGTTGTTGTGCTTGCCGGAGCCGTTGACGCCCGCAAAGGGCTTTTCGTGCAGCAGGCAGACCAGCCCGTGGCGTCCGGCCACGCGCTTCATGGTCTCCATCATAAGCTGGTTCTGATCCACGGCAACGTTGCACGTGGCGTAGATCGGCGCGCATTCGTGCTGCGCGGGGGCGACCTCGTTGTGCTGCGTCGCGGCCGTGATTCCCATCTTCCACAGCTGCACATTCAGATCCGACATAAACTCGCCGACGCGCTCGCGGATCACGCCGAAATACTGATCCTCCAGCTCCTGTCCCTTCGGCGCGGGCGCGCCGAACAGCGTCCTGCCGCAGTAGATCAGGTCGCGGCGCTTGAGATACTTCTCCCGATCGACGATGAAATACTCCTGCTCCGCGCCCACGGCGGGCGTCACACGCGTGGCCTTCGTGTCGCCAAAGCGGCGCACCAGACGCAGCGCCTGCTCCGAGAGTGCTTCCATTGAGCGCAGCAGCGGCGTCTTGTTGTCCAGCGCCTCACCGGTGTAGGAGAGGAAGACCGTCGGGATGCACAGGATCGTCCCGCAGGACATCTCCTTGACAAAAGCGGGCGATGTAATGTCCCACGCGGTGTAGCCGCGCGCATAATGCGTCGCCCGCAGCCCGCCGGTCGGGAAAGAAGAGGCGTCCGGTTCGCCCATGATGAGCTGCTTGCCCGTCAGGCGCATGATGGAGCGTCCCATTGCGTCCGGCGCGGAGAGAAAGGCGTCGTGCTTTTCCGCCGTCACGCCGGTCAGCGGCTGGAACCAGTGCGTATAGTGCGTCGCGCCCTTCTGCACCGCCCACTCCATCATCGCCTTGGCGACGACATTGGCCGCCTCCATGGAGATCTGGCCGCCGTTTTGCTCCACGTGGACGATCTCCTCATAGACCGCGCGCGGCAGGCGCTCGCGCATGACTGCCTTGGAAAACACATTTTCGCCGAAGTAATCCGAAACTCTCACGGATCCTTCCCCCTTTTGTTTGGATTTTATCATTTTACGGAATCTTTTTGCAAATTGCAAGCGCTTTTTTTCATTTCAGTGGCGTGACCAAAGACTTGCCTCGCCCTCCCGTTTATGTTTATACAAATTGACTACAAATTTACCATTTTCGACGGTCTGCATACTTTGCCGCAAAGCGGCAAGACTACCTTCGGGAGGCGATGAAAATGTGGACGACCGTTTGGCGCACGCTGGTGCTCTTCACGCTGCTGCTGGTCTCCGTCCGGCTGATGGGAAAGCGTCAGGTCGCGCAGATGGAGCCGTCGGAGTTCGTCGTGACCATGCTGCTTGCAAACTTTGCGACCATCCCGTTAGAATGCCGCGACGAGTCGGTGCTCTACGGCGCGATCCCCATCGTAGTGGTCTTCCTTGCCGCCTATCTAATGTCTTACCTGACGCTGCGCTCCATCCGCATCCGCCGTCTGTTCTGCGGCAAGCCGGTCATCCTCATTCAGGACGGCAAGATCTTGGAGCGGAACCTCAAGCGCACGCGTGTGAACTTGGACGAGCTGACGATGCACCTGCGGGAGAAGGATATTTTCGACCTGTCCGAGGTCAAATACGCCATTTTGGAGACCAACGGTGAGGTCTCGACTCTGATCTATGCGAAAAAGCGTCCCGCCGTCGCGCAGGAGGCGGGCATCACCGTCAAGGAGACGGAGCTGCCCATCACGATCATTTCCGACGGCAGGCTGCTGCGCGACAATCTGACGGTCGCCAAGCGCGACGAAACGTGGCTGGAGCGGGAGCTGAAAAAACGCCACTGCGTGCTGCAAGAGGCGTTTCTTCTGACCGTCGATACCGGCGGCAATATCTATTTCGTTCGAAAAGAAGAGGCATGAGGCGGCCGCCTCATACCTCTTTCTGCGTGTTAAAGCTTGCAGCGCACCCAATGCGGCGGAAACCTCAATGTCTCCTTTTGACGAAAAAAGTAAAGGAACGGCACGCACCAAAGCCTTCCCTGTGTAAGGGGAGGTGGCAAAACCGAAGGTTTTGACGGAGGGGTTGTCAAACGTTCCGTATTCCTCCGCACCTTATCCAATACGCAACTGCCAACGGTCAACCCCTCAGTCAGCCTAACGGCTGACAGCTCCCCTTACACAGGGGAGCCTT
>OIYV01001149.1_pt1 | contig 13029 bp, 11 predicted proteins | sample 1588251 | NCBI WGS metagenome assembly OIYV01 (sample SAMN03283282) | human gut metagenome | biome: human-associated habitat; material: feces | host: Homo sapiens | place: Peru | collected 2012
TGAGTACCACCCTCATGAGTATTAATATTATTAACAAAAGAATAAATATTAGAAGAATAAGTCTCATTATATTGGAAAGCAACCTCAATAGAAATATCATTCATAACACCAGAAACATATCCAATATCCTCATGAATAGGCTTTTTATTACCATTAATCATCTTAACATATTCACGTATTCCGCCCTCATATAAAAACTCATCCTTTTTATTATCTTCTCTCTCATCAATCAAAATAAGTTTCAAATCACGATTCAAAAATGCAAGTTCTCTAATTCTTTGTTTCAACGTATCATAATCAAAAATAGTAGTTTCCTCAAAAATAGAAGCATCAGGCTTAAAAGTAACAGTAGTACCAGTCCTATCTAAAGAACAATCACCAACAACTTCAAGTTTACCCAAAGGCTTTCCACCATCAACATACTTTTGATAATAAACCTTTCCATTTTTATATACATTAACTTCAAGCCAAGAGGAAAGAGCATTAACAACCGAAGCACCAACACCATGTAAACCACCAGAAACCTTATATCCTCCGCCACCAAACTTACCTCCAGCATGTAAAACAGTAAAAACAGTTTCAACAGTAGAAAGTCCAGTTTTTGGATGAACATCGACAGGAATCCCACGCCCATTATCCTTGACAGTTATAGTATTACCCTTACCAATAATAATTTCAATAGTATTACAATAACCAGCCAAAGCCTCATCAATAGAGTTATCAACAATCTCCCAAACTAAATGATGAAGACCCCTAGAACCAGTCGTTCCAATGTACATACCAGGTCTTTTACGCACCGCTTCAAGTCCCTCTAAAACCTGAATAGCAGACGAATCATATTTTTTTTCATTATTGTCCATTTTTCTCACTCCTTTTCTTAATTGTACCATCACTAATCTTAAAAATAGTAGATTTATCAAGAAGTTTTTCACTAATATTGTTAATATCAGTAGTAGTTATAATAAACTGAATATTACTTTTAATAAATCTAAGCAAATTTTTTCTTTTATTTAAATCAATTTCACTAAATATATCATCTAATAAAACAATAGGATAACTATTCTTAACATTCTTAAAAATATTAATTTCTGATAACTTCAAAGATAAAACAGCCATACGCTGAAGACCTTGCGAACCATAAAGTTTCACATCATCATCACCCAAATAAAAGCAAAAATCATCTCTATGTGGACCACTCAAAGTAGAACCCTTATCAATATCAGAACTATAATTTCTCTTATAATAACCATAAATATCAGAAAAACTATCAAAATCAATACTTCTCTTATACCTTAAACTTAATCCCTTAATCTTCGATATTCTATAAAAAATATCCCCAATAAACTCATTAATACTATCAAAAAAATCATTCCTATATTTATGAATAATAACAACCCTAGAAGCCATACTTTTAGTAATTACATCCAAATAATCATAATCAATATTAGAACAATTCTTCCTAATATAATCATTACGAATCTTCAAAAGCCTATTATACTCATTCACAACAATTAAATATTCTCTATATAATTGACATAACTCAGTATTAATAAAATTTCTTCTAAAAATTGGAGACTTCTTTATAATATCAAGATCATCAGGAGAAAACATAATAACATTAAGATTAGAAATATAATCAGCAATTTTACTTACATTTTTATCATTATATTTAAGTTTTTTAACACTATCAATATAACCAATTTCCATTTTTTTATTTAAATTACCAATTTTAAAACTGCCTTTAACTCTAAAAAAATTTTCTCCTTTTTTTATAAGTTCGTCCTCTCCATATGCTTTACAAGACTTAGTAAAAGCCAAAACATAAATACTTTCCAAAATACTAGTTTTTCCTTGAGCATTATCTCCAACAAAGATATTAACATTTTTGTTAAAATCAATATCTAACTTTTTTATATTTCTAAAATTAAATATTTCAATTTTTTTTAAGTACATATCAAATAAATATTAAAAAACACCCCAAAATAGCATCAACTCCCTAAACTAGTACTCCTGTACTTACGATACTATTATATCATAAAAAAGACTAAAAAAAAACGATTTTAACAAATTTAATCGTCTTTTTTAACACTTAATTTTCTAGAATTTGAAATAGACTCAAGCATATTACACCTAAAAATTTGATTCCTAATAGAAAAATAAGGACAATCAATAATTACAACACTCCCATTATTAAATTTAACAATAGATTTGTTATTAAATTTCTCAACATTACTAATATTCCTGTAAGAAACCCAACTAACATTAGCAGAATCAATAGCCTCAGTAGGAAAAAAAATAAGTTTTTTCGATTCCTCAACAAAAATAGGTGTTTTATAAATACTACCTAAAATACTTCTTGTACCATTAACTCTCCCCATAAGTGAACTTCCAAAATACTCACAACTATGTTCCATAATAGAATATGGAGTAGAATCCACTACATACTCATCATTAACCTCAATTACCTTAGTCTTAGTATCAGAATAAGGAATAATAGCCAAAGTCTCATCATTAATTTCATATTTCATACAAAAATCCCCCCAAAATTTATAACAGTTTTAAACTGCATAATATATATAACATCAAAAAACATCGAAATAACAAGAAATTTGTAAAAAAAGAAAAAAATAATAAAAAAAGTCAGCAAAACTGACTAATTAATAAGTTCTAATAGGAAGTATTAAACACATAAGATCACTATTATTTTCCTCCCTAATTAAAATTGGCTTAATTTCCCCAACAAAAGTTAGAATAACTTCATCACTCTTAATAGTCCTAAGAGCATCAAGCATATACTTACTACTAAAAGAAATTTTAATATCATTATCACAATCAATACTAACCTTTTCTTGAGCCTTACCAATCTCTAAAGACATAGAAGTAATCTTAAGTAAATTATTCTTAATTTCCAAAGTAACAATATTATTATCCTTATCATTATTAAGTACACTAGCCCTATCAACCATATTATAAAATAAATTAGTATTTATCTTTAAATCAAATAAAGAATCATTAGGTATTAAATTCTTAGTATTTGGATATGTACCACTAATAAGTCTAGATTGGAAAACAATATTATCAAACTTAAATATAACCTTATTATTAAAGAAATACATTTCAATAAAAGAATCATCAGAAGATGGTAAAACCTTTAAAAGTTCACTCAAATTCCTACTTGGCACAATAACATCAATATCACCAGTAAAATCATCATCAAGAACATACTCCTTTAACGCAAGCCTATAAGAATCAGTCGCACTACATTCAAACTTTTTCTTATTAACCTTAATATTAACACCCATAAGTACAATTCTAGCCTCATCAAGTGAGCAAGCATAATTAGTTTGGTTTACAATCTCCCTAAAATCATTAGAACTCATCTTTACAAAATTACCAGAAAAGTCAAAACTAATATCAGGATATTCCCTAACATCAATACCATTTAGATTAAACTTACTATTTTCAGTATAAATCATAATCTTATGATCATCTACAATTTCAATATTAACAAAATCCTCATCAAGTTTCCTTATAATATCAAGAATATATTTACCCTTAATAACAATACTTCCTGTGGAATTAATTATTAAATTATCACTACTTTCCAAAACAGTTTGAATAGTAACATCATTATCTGAAGCCGTAAGTATTAACTTATCACTTAAAACCTCAACTTTTATCCCTGAAAGTATCGGAATAATATTTTTACTAGATATAGCCTTTGAAACATTATTAAGTGCTTCTAACAATAAATTTTTTTTAATTTTAAATTTCATCTTAAAACCTTCTTTCTTTTATATTTATATTATTATTTATATTATTACTGTTAATATTGTTAATAACTCATTTTTTCTATATGTATCAGTACTTTTTTATAAAATATCCTGTTAATAACTATTAACAGTTTTAACATTTTTATGTTAATTGCTTCTTTATATCCTCAATTGCATCTCTCAAATCCTTATTACTTTCCATTTCTTTTTCAATTTTATTACAAGCGTGAATCACAGTAGCGTGATTTTTTCCAGAAAACTCAATACCAATTCTCTCAAAAGATTCATCAGTAAGTTTTCTACACAAATACATAGCAACTTGTCTAGGAATAGCAAGATTAGGAGTCCTCTTTTTAGACTTCATATCCTCAAAGGAAATTTTATAAAAACTAGCAACATTTTTCTGAATTCTTCTAATATCATTTTGATCTGTAATAAAGTCTTTCTTAGTAAAATCTTTTAAAGCCTCCATTGCAAAATCAACAGTAATATTACTAACACACATAATTGCTGAATATGCAATAAGTCTAGTAAGAGCACCCTCAAGTTGTCTTACATCATTACCAACATTCGAAGCAATATAACAAATAACATCATCATTTAATTTAACATCTTCTCTTCTTAATATCTTCTTAATAATAGCAACCTTAAGATTAAACTCCGGAGGACTAATATCAACCTGAAGCCCCCATGCAAATCTAGTTCTAAGTCTATCCTCAAGAACCTTTAAATCCTCAGGACTCCTATCAGAAGAAACAATAATTTGCTTACTATCATTATATAAGTTATTAAAAGTATGAAAAAATTCTTGTTGAGTCTTCTCAGCACCCCCTAAAAATTGAATATCATCAATAATTAAAACATCAACATTTCTATATTTGTTCTTAAAAAACTCTATATAATTAAGATTATTATCATTATTACTCTTTCTAATTAAACCAGTAAAATCATTCATAAAATCATCACTAGTAACATACAAAACCTTTTTCTTATGCCTTTGTTCAATATAATTACCAATTGCATGCATCAAATGAGTTTTACCAAGTCCACTATTACCATATATAAATAAAGGATTATACATAGTACCAGGATTTTCCGCAACAGCCATCGCCGCCGCCTGAGCAAATTTATTAGACTCTCCTACTACAAAAGAATCAAAAGTATAGTCTTTTTTTAAATTAGAAACATGATTAACAAAAGATTCATCATCTAAAACTCTATTATCAAATTTCTCATTAGAACAATTCTTATTTTCAATACTTAACAAGTCTTCTAAATTTTCTTTTAAAACATAAATTATGTTATCAACAGGTTTTGTTAATAAGTTATTAAACGCTTCCAAAATAATATCCCGATAATTTCTATCCAAATGATTTTTATACAAAACAACCGGAACAACTAACCTAATAGAATCATCTTTAATATCAATAAAATCAATATTTTCAAACCAGGTTCTATATGACAAAGGGTCAACTATATTACTAATATTATCAAGGACTTTATGCCATAAAGAATTGTTATCCATAATACCATCTCCCCACTTAAAAGTATAAATTACAACCTAAATACATTGTAATACATTTTTTCTATTTTGAAAACTAAAAAAATTTATTAACAAACTTATTAACAAAGTTTTTAACATATAATTTCCTTTGTTTATATACTATAAAATACTTTTCAACAAATTTCAACAAATTTTTTGTTAACAGTATTAACAATTGTTAAAATTGTGATGTTAATAAACATTAATTTTGTTAATAAGTGAAAAATTGTTGACAATTACCTACTTTTCTTTATATAATAATAGCGATTAAGTTTGGAGGTGCAATTCATGAGTAAAAGAACTTTTCAACCTAATAATAGAAAAATGAAAAAGAAACATGGCTTTTTCGCTCGTATTAAATCAGGTATTATAAATAAAAGAAGAAGAAAAGGCAGAAAAAACTTATCAAAATAATATTATCCACTTCAAAGTGGATTTTTGATTATAAGAGGTAATATGAAAAAACAAAATATAGTGAAAAAAGCAAAAGACTTTAGTAGAATAATAAAAAAAAGACATGGAAAAGCAACAAAATACTTCATATTAAATAAAGAAAAAAACAATGAAAATTTACCAAAATTTGGAATAACATTTACAAAAAACATCGGAAATGCCGTAACAAGAAATAAATTAAAAAGAAGAATAAAATCAATAATAGATAATAACAAAGAAATATACGAAACAAATCAAAACTATATATTAATAGCAAGAAAAATGGCATTAGAATTAACTTATCAGCAAATGGAAAAAGAAGTAATAAAAATATTTAAACAAGTAAAAGGAGAAGTAAATGAAAAAAACAAAAAAAATAACTAAAATATTAGTATTAATATTATTAATAGTAACCTTAACCGGATGTACACAAAACCTAAAAGATAAAGACGGAAAAATAGTAAAAAATGAAGAAACAGGTCAAACAATTACAGAAAACATAATATGTAGACCAACCGACAAAGAAATCTTAAAAATCTATGAAGAAAATAAAGTAAACATAGAAAAATTACCAGAATGTAAAGAAATGAAAATATCTGGAAAATATGAAGGATTATGGAATACGTTCTTCGTAAGGCCACTAGGATACATCATAGTAAAAATAGGAATGCTCGTAGGTTCAACCGCAGTATCAATCATAATAATAACATTAATATTAAGATTAATTTTATTCCCAATGACAAGAAAAACAATGCTTCAATCAGAAAAAATGAAAGATGCAAAACCAGAAATAGATAGAATAGAAAAAAAATATCAAGGTAAAACAGATAATGAATCAATGCAAAAAAAAGGACAAGAAATGATGCTGGTTTACAAAAAATATGACATAAAACCATTATCAGGGTGCCTATTTGCTTTCATTCAATTACCAATCTTATTCGCATTTTGGGAAGCAATCAATAGAGTTCCCGCAATCTTTGAAGAACAATTTATAGGATTAAACATGGGAACAACCCCATTCGTAGGAATGACAACAGGACACTGGTATTACATACTAGTATGCGTAATACTAATCGCCGCAACATACTTCTCATATAAACTAAACCCTTCAATGGCAATGAATGATCAAATGGCCAAACAACAAAAAATGATGACAACAGGAATGACAATATTCATAGGATTTATGTCATTTACACTACCAACAGCAATCGCATTTTACTGGATAACAACATCATTATTTACAATATTCCAAAATTTAGCCATAGGAAGGAGAAAAAAAGCATGAAAATACAAACATTTATAGGAAAAACTGAAGAAGAAGCCTTAGAAAAAGCAAAAGAAACATTAAATGCAACTGAAGATGAACTATTCATAGGAATGAAAAGATCAAAAAAGAAATTACTTGGTACAAAAATAGAAATCGAGGCAATAACAAAATATGAACTAAACCAAGAAATAAAAAGTTACTTGCAAAACATAACAAAACTAATGGGAATAGACGTAAAAATAGAAATGAAAAAAAGAGAAAATATGCCTTTATTCAACCTATTAGCGCAAGACGCCTCAGTCTTAATAGGAAAAAATGGCAAAACAATCGAGGCTCTTCAAACAATAACTCATCAAATGGTAAATAGCCAAGTTGGAGAATATTACAAATTTCAATTAGATGTAAACGATTATAAAAACAAAAAAAGAATAAAATTAGAAAGACAAATAAAACAAATAGCAAAAGAAGTAGCAAAAACAAAAGTAGAAGCGCACCTAGAACCTATGAATGCTTATGAAAGAAGATTAGTACACAACGCTTTAACAAATTGGACAAACGTAGAAACCCATTCTGAAGAAGAAGGACCAAAACGTCATGTAGTAATCACACCAAAAGAAGAAGAATAATCTTCTTTTTTCTATAATGTAAAGGAGGAACTATGAACGATTGTATCACAGCAATTTCAACAACTCTTGGAGTGGGAGCAATATCCATAATAAGAGTAAGTGGAAAAGAAGCAATAGAAAAAGTAAATAAAATAACAAATATAAATTTATTAAACAAAAAATCTCATACAGTAAACTATGGTTACATAAAAGAAAAAAATCAAATAATAGACGAAGTACTAATTACAATAATGAAATCCCCAAAAACATTTACAACCGAAGACACAGTAGAAATAAACTGCCACGGAGGAATAGCAACCACAAAAAAAGTCCTAGAACTTTTACTAAAACAAGGAATAAGATTAGCAGAACCTGGAGAATTCACAAAAAGAGCATTTTTAAACGGCCGAATAGACTTAACCAAATCCCAAGCAGTAAACGATTTAATAAACGTAAAAACAGACAAAGCAAGGCAAATAGTAATAAATAATCTAACCGGAACAACAACAAGCAAAATAAAAAACTTAAGAGAAAAACTAGTACAACTAATAAGTAACATTGAAGTAAATATAGACTACCCAGAATATCAAGACATCGAAGAAATAACAACAAGCAAAATAAAACAAGAAATAAACACCATAGAACAAGACTTAAATCAAATTATTGAAAATTCCAAAAACAGTAAATTAATAACAAATGGAATAAATATAGCAATAGTAGGACGCCCTAATGTTGGAAAAAGCAGTATTCTAAACAAACTAATACAAGAAGAAAAAGCCATAGTAACTAATATCCCAGGAACAACAAGAGACATAGTCGAAGCAAACCTAACCCTAGAAGGAATAAATCTAAACCTTATAGATACCGCCGGAATAAGAGACACAAAAGATATAGTAGAACAAATCGGAGTAGAAAAATCAAAAAAAGCAATAGAAAAAGCAGATTTAATTCTCCTAGTACTAAACAACAACGAAAAACTAACACAAGAAGATAAAAATTTAATAAAAAACACAAGCCAAAAACAAAGAATAATAGTAATAAATAAATCAGATTTAAAAACAAATATAGATATAAAAGATAAAAACATAGTAAAAACAAACACCCAAGAAGAAAATGGTCTAAAACCACTAACAGATAAAATAAAAGAACTATTTAATCTAGACAAAATAAAAACAAATGATTTTTACTACGTTTCAACAATAGAACAACTCCAAAAAATAGAAAACTGTAAAGAAAACATAACAAGCATAAAAGAAGGCCTAAAAAATGAAAGCCCAATAGATATAATAGAAATAGATCTAAAAGTAATATGGCAAACACTCGGAGAAGTAATCGGAGAAACATACACCGAAGAACTACTAGATAACCTATTCAAAAACTTTTGTGTAGGAAAATAAAAATAAAAAAGAATTTTCTGATTTAGAAAGATATAAACCATGGCAAGAAAAAGAATTTTCTGGAAAAATAAATTATAATTTAGATAATAATGAAAATTATGAAGTGTTTAGAGATTTTAATAAAAAAAATCCAAAAATATTCAAAAATGGAGAAGATATTTCTAAAGATTTTAACATAGATAAAACAAAAGGCAGTGAATTCTTTTATGAACAAACAGGAATTGATGAACCAACCTTTTTGTCAACTTCTGTAGCAGAACAAAAAGAAGTTGTATTAGATAATAATGACCAAAATTTTCTAGTGCAAAAAATTGCCAATATGATATCAACAGGAGAAGAAAACGTATCATACAAAAAGACAATTCAAGCCCTAAGCAAAAAGCAACTAGAAGAGGTAGGAAGCCTAAGAACCGTAGGTAGACCATTAAACGTTATTAACGACAAGATCGAAGAATTAGAACAAAAACAAAGAAACATAGGTAATAGTGATGAGCAAAAAAACATTTTGGAAAAAAGACAACAAATCATCAATAGACAGATAGATGAAAAAGAAACACAACTTAAGCTAGTCAAAAAGGTTATGCAAAGAAATACAAATCTAAATGTTCAAGATGAGAAAATAAAAATTAATAATGAAATGTTAGAAAATGAAAAAATCAAAATAAATAATGTAAAAAATAAAATTAATTCTGAAAAAATAGAAAAAAATAAAAATAATTATTGGATTTTTTTAGTATTTTTTATAATATTAATTTTAATTAATTTATTTTTATTTATTTTTAAAATAAATAATCTAATTAAAATAATTTTTGGCTTAATTAGTATAATTATTTTTGGAATATTTTTCTCTAAAAAAATAAAAAATGAAAAAATAAATAAAATAAAAAAAGAAAATGAAAAAAAATATTGGAAAGAAAGATGTGACAAGGCTCAAGATAAATTTTTCGATATGATTAAGGCTGAAGAATTGAAAGAGATTTTTGATTTATTTGAAGCTTTAGGTGGACCACGATTTTATTGGGAACACGAGCTTGGGCGACATCCTTATGAAGTAAATCCACAATGGAAAGATGTTTGTCCAGATTCGAGATGGGCAGGTGGACCTGATTATACGGAAGATCGAGACTTGGACCGAATCGGTATTGGAACCAGACATGGCAGTGGTCGCATAGCTTACATTCCATGTTTACGAATGAGATTCGACGATCCAGATTGGGGGATAAATTGGAATTATCTAAGTGTTGAAATTTATTTAAATAAGGATAATCATATCATCTTACATCAGGATGGATATTCGTATTCAGATAGACATAGTGTTGATGTTTTTAATGCAATGGATGAGAATAAACGAACTGCCATCATTTATGAGCACTTTGTTAAAGCATATCCAGAATTTATTAAAAATTTTGAACGGATAGCTGAAAATGAAATTCAGAAAAAGGAAATGTCCCTAGAAAATGTTGAATTGCCAATATTGCATTCAGAAAAGGATATTCCAGAAGATGTGTTGAGTACATTTGAAACATACTGTATCAAAGATGGAGTTTCCTATGCAATGAATGAAACTAAAGATGAGCTGTACGCAATCAATTCAGAACTTTCCGATCACGATATAAATATACTTTTAAAGAGTGCAATCAATAAACATGAATTTGATGCAGGTGACCAAGTTTATCTGTACGCAGACGATGACGAGTTGCATTATCATCTGGAGGAATTGTTTGACCAGTATTTAGATGCTCCAGAAGATTTTGATTACGTAAGCGAAGAATTTGAAAATGGTCTAGAACAATATCAGGATGAGATTGGAAAGAATGAAATGGAATTATAGTTAAGGCAATTTGCCTTAACTATTTTTATTTAGAAAGGAAAATGGTATATGGCTCGTATTTTAAAAAGAAGTCAAAGAAAGATGGAGTCCACAATAGACGTGCCCACTGAAAGTGAATATAAAGCATTTCAGGATTTAAGGTCACATCTGATTATGCTGAAAAATGGACTTCCTTATTTTGAAGAAAGCATACATCCAGTAATGGAAGTATTAAAAGTAAAGGATAAAATTTTAAATCAGCATAATAAGGATGCGTATCGTTTAGGGAGTACTTATCAATCAAGACCATTTGAACTTGTTGATACGGCACCTTTGAAAAAAGCTTTTGAAGCAGACCAGTTTAAACTTCATGAAATGAAAAAAGAAATCAGCAAATGTTCTAAGGAATTGGAACACTACAGATACGAATGGCAGACAATTATTAAACCTCCAAAAGAAATGCTGAAGGATTTCTTTATTGTACGTGTTTCTCCTGAAGTGAATGAGATATTTAATAAGCATATAGATTATTTACAAGATAGGTTGGATCACCTGAAACTATACGAAAATGGATACTATCTTGAAAGTTGCAGTTTAAACTGCTTCTTGAAAGATATGAATTATTACAAGGAACATTACGAAAAAGACCTTGTTGAGTATAAAGATAAAATCAAAATGTATGAGCGTATATGCGAACCTGAGAGCCGACTTATTGACCGCAACAAGTATCTAGGCATGAACTATCAGAATATTAATGTTGAAAATATTAAAAAGATGACAACAGATTATGAAAATATTCTGGATGAACGTATTTGTCAGGTAGAAGCAAAATTAAAGGAAATGGAAACCATAAAGGAATTACGCAAGGACGAAATAGGTATGGTTGAAATGAAATCAGATATGAAAGACATGGTAATGGATGAGGATAGAAAAGATGCAATTTTGCATTGCTTGGCGGATGAAACTTTAGAGTATGTGTACGATCGTACATCCACAGGATTTTATTATGTGAGCACGGACAATCTGAGATTTACTGCAAATGAACGTTTTGATATCAATCTTACTAATGAGAATTTAAGCAAGATTTATGATTACATGAACTTAGATTTCTATGTTCTCGATTCAGAGTGCGAATGGGATGAAGATGAGAATGGAGAATACTTCGGTATTGCAGTTGGTTCAGATCGTGTCAATGGTGGTTACGAATTTGGTGATTATTGTGATTTGGATGAAGAAAGGTATGAGCTTCGTCAAACTCTGTTTGATGAGATGTGCGGGCAAAACCCAATCGCATATGATGCGGATAAAGAATGTCTTACATTGCCGGATGGCAGAGTGATTAATAATATGCTTTCACGTGAGCAGGCGGTGAAACATTATGAAGATTATATCTACAACGAGGTCAACCAGAATCAAGAAGTCAAGGAAATGACAGAAATGTTATACGGTGATGAATTGGAAAAGGATGATTTAGAAGAATGTTTATAAACTCTTAAGTTTTAAAGACTTGAGAGTTTTTTTGTTAAGGCAATTTGCCTTAATTTTGAAAGGAGTTAATTATGGCAAGAAACTGGAAGAAAATGTCAAAAGAAGAGGAAGATAAAAAAAGACAGGAAACTATAGATAAGGCTATTGAAACGATGAATAAAGGGATTTATGAATACCTAGATTCAGATAGATTCAAAACTCTTTTAGACACAATGTCAAAGTTCCACGATTATAGCATGAACAACACATTGCTGATTTTAGGGCAAAATCCTCATGCCACTCACCTTGCCGGCTATAACAAGTGGCAGCAGGATTTTAATCGTCAGGTCAAAAGAGGTGAAAAAGGCTTGATGATTTGGATGCCTGTCGAAATCAAAGTAAAAGAAAAGCAATATGTTCTGGATGAAAAAGGAAATCGAATACTTGGGGATGACGGGAAATTTAAAAAGGAAGAAGTTGTAGTAAAAAAACATACATTTAAAATTGGATATACATTCGATGTGTCTCAAACAGAGCAGATCGAAGGAAAAGAAGTGGTTGAATTAAGTCCAGTGAAGGAACTGGAGGGTGATGTAAAGGATTATCAAGCTTTGACAAAAGCGTTGATGGAAATCAGTCCAGTGCCTATAACGATTGAAGCTTTCGATGGGACAGCAAAAGGATGCTATAATCCATTGACAAACGAAATCAAGATTCAACCCGAAATGAGCGAGG
>OIYV01001150.1_pt1 | contig 13022 bp, 15 predicted proteins | sample 1588251 | NCBI WGS metagenome assembly OIYV01 (sample SAMN03283282) | human gut metagenome | biome: human-associated habitat; material: feces | host: Homo sapiens | place: Peru | collected 2012
AATTTTAGATTCTTCTTAATTCTATCAATCCCCATTTCAGTAGTATGAATTTTATCTATATTAGACAATAATATATCTTTATTCAAAAATATCATCTCACTTCCAAATTACTATTTATTGGCTTTAAAACTCAATTTCCTTCATCTTATTACTTGTTGCATAATCTTGGATGTAGTTTACGTAATTCAATGCTCTACCATCTTCTTTTAAGATGACTACGCTTTTATCACCATCACTATCATCATTTTTATCCAAAAATCTATAGGCATTATCAAACTCATAACATGCATTTACATCACTATCTAATTACAGCGCTTTTTTCTTTGCCTCTTCATAACTAATCATGGATTATCCTTATTTTAACAACAAGTCTAGCTTAAGGCAATCTGCCTTAAATCCATTCTGCTTGACATATATAACATTCCTATTTATCATTTAATTAGATAGAGCAAATTTCAAATCATCCAACACTTGGAATTGGAATGAATTGATAATTTGTTCTTTTTTTAACCTCTCTTTATTTAAGGCAAGTTGCCTTAAGTTCACTTAATTTGATATTTAATTGCAACAAATTTCATTTGATTTTTCATGTGCAAAACAGTTAAATCAATCACGCCATATTTTAATTTTTAAGGAAATCTGTATCTTTTACTATAAAACACAGTTATCTAATATTGATTTTACTCGATTCTGAAGCACATGATTTAATACATTTAATTTATCATCCGACACGTTGTATTTATCATGTTTTGGCAATGCGAATCCCAGGACTCTACTTAATTCCTGTCTTTGTCTTTCGCTCATAAAATATTTTATATTTTTTTCAAAAGAATTCCATAAAGTCGGATATAAAGTATTTATATGTTTTTCAAAAGTATAAGTACTTTCATATAAATCTTCTTTTGGTTTATTAAACATACAATTTCCATGGTCAAATAAAGGAGCCATACATTTAATTTTGTTTGTTCTGTTATCTACAAGAACACCAAAATTATTTAAATGACGATCTACATTACATATCAATGCATCAAATACCATCATCGAACAAAAATCTTGATAAAACTCATCTCCAAGACTCTTATAAAATTCAACGACTGAACGTAAATTATATCTCTTTAGAAATCGTGATACCGGGACAAAAGAAATATCTATATTCGTAAATAACTTACAAACACTTGCTAACTGACAATGCCACATATCTAAATCGTACGCTACAACGTTTAATCCCATTTGTTCTGCAACTTTATATGCATAATATTCTGCATAAGGTTCATAACCACCAGTATTATACCTTTGAACATTTCCTTTATAAAGAACAACATCTCCATCAATTCTTCTCCACGCTTTGTTTAATGTACCATTAGTGGATAATTCAGCAATATTTCCAACCCCATCATTTCTACCGCAACCAGTAAAAGCAATCTCAGCAACAGATTCATTAAATGCATTATCATATAAATTATAATTTTTATATTCACCTTTAAAATCAGTTTCAACAACCCAATACGGATCATTTAACGACAAACCTTTGCCCACAGTTAAAATGCCAATTAAATCATTTCTGGTCAACTCTAAGCTTCCTAGAATATCATTAACAAAAACACGATTCTTTGGAATATTTCTTTGTTTCAGCCATTCCAGTAACGCTTCAGAATCACCATTTTTTAATGTTATTGGATATAAAGATGGACTCATATTATATGTTTCTAGAATGGTAAGTTCATAATCACCATACATTCCATCATCCATTTTAAATTTTAATATATCAATATCTTTGTTTTTCAAAATAAATTGTTTATACACTAATATCACCACACTTCTTTTTTATCAGCCAATCATGCTTAAGGCAATCTGCCTTAACCAATATATACCTTTGAAAAAGGTAGAACCATACCTCAGATTCCACCTTAATCATACATACTCTAATTGCTTCTTGTTTTGCCGCAGCCACTGCATTTGTAGCCAGTCAATTCCTGTTTTGTCGTTGCAGGTGAATCGACAACATATCTTGTTTCATACACTGCCTCGTGATGTACTGTATTATATCCTGTTACAACTTCTCTCCATTCAGAATGAAAATTACCGTTTTCACCATTTAACATATGTGCTTTAATATGTGCTGAGGTATTACCAGTAATATCTGCACCACATGTTGAACAAATTGAGTATTCTCTCATCTCTGTGATTGGAACCTGTTCATCATAGGCAGCCTGCACCAAAACCTGTTCATTATGTCCTTTTTCCGGAACATTTACAGTCGTATACTGAGCTACCCAGTCATGCTTATGTTCCCCAGGTTTAGAGTTATTTGAACCTGATTCACTGTTATTGGATGGTTTTGACGTGCTAGAGTTATTGCTACTACTGTTTGAAGCCTTAGAAGAACTTGTGTTGTTCTTGTTTGAGCTAGTATTCGTAGTAGAAGCTGTGTTATCCTTCTTTGATTCTGAAGTATTTGATTTATTAGAAGAATCGGCTTTCGCTGTTTCTTCTTTCTTTTCTTCCTGGCTTGATGACTTATCTACATCTATAGATTTATTCTTTCCTGGCTTTTTAGTCGTTACTTTTTTCTTTGTCTTTTCCACTGTTTTATCCGATTTAACACTCTTAGTATCAGTTGTATTTGCACAATGCGTTAACATCATTCCTAACAAAACAACAATAAGAACCGCAATTCCTACTTTAATTATTTGTTTTCCCCTCGAATTCATATTTACCCTCTCTTTGTTTAAGGCAGATTGCCTTAACATTTACAACTTTATTGTACAATACATCCTAGTACAATGATTAGAAAGATGTAGAAATTTAAAATCCGGCTAAAAAGCCGGAATATGCATGTTTTATTTAAATTTCCATGCTGGAGTTTTCAACTTTCCTCGTATGTACGCCTGGTATATAAAGTGCGTGCATACCGCAACCGCTAAAAACAATCCAAACGAATTAACAGGTATGAAGAAAAATATATCGACATAGACTATTACCACGAATTCAGAGAAATATATAGCTGGAAAAAAATACGTTTCATCAAGATTCTTATAGTCAAATTTTTCTGAAATCACTTTACCTTTCTCATGCCATTTTATTCGAGATAACTTATACCATACGTAACAAATTGGAATCATAATTATGAGCACAATAAAACACGCAAGAAAAAGAATATCTATTACATCGTTACTATCTGCTACAACCTTGATAAACCCTATCGTTCTTTTAAGAGGAACTGATATTATCATATACATGAAGCCAAATATTTCAATGCTCTTTTCAATATTCAATATCATAGAAGCCATCACAACCGGAACAAATACAATCAATATTAGTTTAAGTATTATGTTATATTGCTTTTTAATTTCATCTAATTTTCCTTCAAAATCATTCTTTCTTTTTTCGTATTCTCGCCGTTCCTGTTCTGCTTCTCTTTGAGAATTCTCCAAAATAAGTGATTTAGTATCAAGTCCTATCTTTTGTCTTTCATAATCATAGTATAAGTTTAAAGCCTTTTGAATCTTACGATCCTCTGAACTTTTTTTAACTTTTAAAGTGTTAATTTCGCTTTGCGCATTCGATAATTTATCGTGATAACTCGTATTGTCGTTCTCTATCTCCTCGCACCTCTTCTTCAATTTCACTAATTCGACTTCTCTGTTCTTCAATTCTATTTTTAAACCTTTCTCTATCTTCAAGTTGTCTTCTTGCGTCTCCTGCAGCTTCCTGTGCAATCTCAGACACTCGCTCCTCAATTCGTCTATTTCTTGATTTGAGTTCACGTTCTCGTTCTGTATTTCGTTCAAATTCATTTATCAATTTCTCCTTATTCATATCTAGATCAAATACATCTGATAGTTTCTTATCACGAATTTTGTGATGATCACTATCCATGTATGTTACATATTTTCTATTATCGGACCATTGCGTAGAAATCCCCTCTTTCTTTAGGCCTGCAATGTACTCATCTTTAGATTTAGGTTTTTGATTCAAAACCTTCATTATGATCTGGAAAATTGCTAAAACCCAAGACGTATATTTTGGCTCATTCCCATTTAAAGATTCAATATTTCTACGAATTGCCTGGTATCCCTTTTGGCTATTTTGAACAATATCGCCACGTTGCCTTCTCTTCCTTTTAATGGATTTGTGAAGACAGTATTCAACCTCTAAATCTCGCACAACCTCTTTCATTTGTTCAAGATCTTTGTAGCTCTGTCTGTACTTTAAACCAGTCTCCATATTAACTGAATTAACAACGATATGACTATGCAAATGCCCTCTATCTACATGTGTAGCCACCGCAATTTCAAAGCCTTCCAATGAATCATTAATTCTAGAATCATTCAAAAATTTCAATGTAATTTCATGTGCTTTTTCTGCAGCATTCGCTAATAAATTTCCATTTTCATCTTTAAAATCATCAGGATGAAAAGACAATACATAATGCTTATACTGTCTTCCCCCCTCTTTTTTATACATAGCTTTGGTCATCTTCATTTGCTGGATACAATCCGTAGATCCTTCACAATTAATTCCAGTTATTAGTTTTAAATCCGTCTTCTCTTTCTTCATTATGTAGTGAATAACTCGTGCAATAGATCCCTTGTTTTTTCCGCTTACCGCTTTAATAATTGCCATATATTATTTAAATTATCCTTGTTTATTTTTAACACATTTAACGCTTCTTTGAAGCATACATAACCACCTGCATCAAGCTGTTTTCCTGAGTTACAGACCTTCGCAATCTGATTCAAATTCGCTCCTATTTTATTCAATGCGATTGTATTATCACGAAGCGAATTTAAATCAATCTGTATGGTTGTATTGGATCTGATCAGGTGCAAAATAACATCTGCATACGATCCAAATTGTGGCTCATTCAATGAGTCGCAGTACTTCAACCATTCCCTTTTCTCATCATTATCAAAACGAATAGTAATGCTATTCGATCTCCTTCTATTAACTTTTTGATTCATCCATTTCCTCCCATATTCAAAAAGTTTGGGTTTGTTAAGGACTCCTTAACTAAGGGTTCCAAGGGCTTAGCCCTGGCAAGATTCCACATGGTGTACATTGAAAATTCAAAACGACCTAGAGGAGTTTTAATTTGAATATGGACTGCCATGTGGGTATCTTGCAATTCACTTAAAAAAGTGAATTTGGCCTTTAATTTTGGGTTGTGCTCATGTTCGAGTGCAACCCAAAATAACAATCAAATTGACGAGCTGTCCCGTTGCTCCGGGGCAGCTTGAACCAACGAATACTACAGTTCCATTCCGCCATATTCCTGCTCGTCTTCTTCTTCGTCATACTCTTCTTCCTCGCACTCTTTCTGCAATTGCATAAATAGATTTAGTTGATTTCTAAGGAACTGGAAGTACAAATTATCTCTATTTTCATTATCATCAGAATAGTATCTATCTACCACTTTCTGAATGTCGTCTCGACGTCTTTCGTAGTCAAGGCATGGCGAGTTATCAAGCCACTTATCATACCAATCGTCCTCATAATTCAAAAGGTATTTACAAAGTAAAATAGAGCCATCATACATCCCTTGATCGTATATATTTTCCTTAGTGTCTTCTTGCAAACACTTTTGTAATTGATATTCAAAATCGTCCTGTAGACGTTCTAATAATTCCTTCATTTCATTTTTTCTCCTTCAATAACCTCAGTAATTCTTCATTAAAATAACGACTTTCTAGAATCACTTTTTGGAGCTCTAGATTCTCTTTTTGAACCTCAACAACCGCTTCATTAAGTTCATTTAGTCGTTTTGTAATTACACTAATTTCGTTTGTGTAATCCTTAATTATTTTTTGATTTTTGTTATAAATATTTTCTGCGTTACGCAAAAATACGTTCATGTTTTCCAATTGTACACTCAGTCGATCTGATCCGAATTTACCTCCAATTACTTCTAATTTTTCATTTAAACATGAGCCAATATAGAACTCTGACTTTGGTAATCCAGATACATTGATTCGTGTTTCGATTGCTATTTTTTCTTCATTCGAAACACGAAATGACATTGAGTTAGGACGCTTTCTATTCTTGTTTAAACCTGGCATTTTCAATACCTTCTCGTTCTAATTTATTCAACCCATCTGCGATTTTTTCCTGTTTATTCGGATATAGATGCGTATAGATATTCAGCGTTGTCTCCACCTTTTCGTGACCCAATCTATCCCGAATTTCAAGGATGTTGTACCCCAATTCGAACAACAATGCGGTGTGAGAATGACGAATTGAGTGGATGTGTAAATTCTTCTGAATCCCACTCATCTTCATCCCTCGACGAAATTCATTGTCTAGATAGTGTTTATTGTATGTAAGTAATCGTTGCAACGGATCTGGATCGTATAATCGATTCAGATAGTCTCTAATATCTGCAGCCAGGAAGCCTGGAATACTTATTATTCGTTTCGATTTTTTCGTTTTCGGTTCTGTAATTATATCTTCACTTTTCACCCGATGCAGTGACTTATTAATTCGAATTGTATGGTCTTCTAGATTTATATCTCCTATATTCAAAGCCAATAATTCGCTAACTCTCATCCCAGTATAGAACAGAATTTCAAACGCTAAATGGGATTCAGGCTTATCATACAGACAGTTCAAAAATTCAGTAAACTCTTCACGAGTGAATATTTCCATCTCGTCCGCTTTGCTTTTCCCGATACTTCCAGCCAATTTGCACGGATTTTGATTTAAGCCATAAAACCGACATGCATAGTTGAACATTGCGCTTAACTGATTATTTATAGTCTTCAAATATGTTTCCTTATATCCGCTTTTTAATAACGAACCCTGCCACATCCGGACATCCCGTGGTGTTATTTCATTGATTTTTTTCTTGCCAAAATATGGAAGAATCTTCAACTCTATTATGTATCTCTTATTTTCCACGGTGTTTTTTCGAAGTCGTTTTGACATATCAGTAATATATGCGTCGTAGAACGCACTAAAACGTATCGAACTAGATGATGCCTGGTTCTGAAGAAAATCAATTTTGAAATCTATAGCATCCTTGATCTTTTTGAACCCTCTTTTTTTGATAGTTCTCTTTTCTCCAGTGAAATCTTGATAGTCAAATTTAATCCAATACTTTTTTGTAACAACATCCTTGTATACTCCACGTGTATTAGTTCTTTCGTAAATATCAGACATAGGTATTCCGGAGTTAATCCGGAACCACCCCATCCTCTTTCATCAATGACAAAATGTAGTTTCCAAATTCATCAGGACCCCACTGACTACTGATTGTACGGAAATCATTTTCCTCTATGAAGTTATCGACTATTTGAACATAGTCCATTATATCAGGCGTTACCAATGATAAACGTTCCATCCATTCTTGACTCAAAACAACATTTTCATATTCGCCTAATCTAATCGTTTCTGCATTTTGATAGATAGATTGATTATTTATTTTATTATTCTCTTTAATATAGTGTGCAATATTTTCGCCCTTTTTTTGATTTTTTTTCGCTTGTTCAACGCATTTTTTTCGTAGATCACCTACGAATTTTTTTCGTTGCCTAAGCACCTCATCTGGGACCACGAATATGTTAGAAAGTCGTCCATGATACATGATTTGACTCTTTTTGATTAGCTTTTTTTCTGTTAAACCCTTTAATATGTATTCAGCACATCGTTCAGACGAGTTTATAAATTTTGATATGTATTTTTTTCCACCGAAAAATTTTCCAGCTCCATCCATCGAGAAATTGTATATTATTGCAAAAGTGAGCAATTCATTTCCTTTTAAGCCCAAATCTCTAGCCATCCACGAATGCACCACAGTATATGATTTTTTTATTTCTTCTTCCATTTTTTACTCCTTTTTCACTTGAAAACGCGAAGTAAAATATATAAAATTACTTTGGAACCGTAATTTATATATTACTTCCTGGCCTATTGATAACTGCAATTATCAATAGGCTTTTTATTCATAGATTTTTTCCATAAGGTATTTTCGAGGTACACGCCCGGAAATCACCATATAATTTTTTGCCTTTAATTCATCATTCAATTGAGCAATGATTTTATATGCTTTTGACTTGCTAACGCCAGTGATTTCAGCAACCTCAGCAGCTTTGACATACATTGATTCCATACTTACAACCTCCTTTCGAAATTATAATAGCACTAAAAATGTTCTATGTATATAGTTTAGATGCTTTATTACTATTTTTTATTGTTGTATTAACATTAAATGCATTTATTACGCTTTATATATGTATTTTATACGATTTTTTATTATATTATATAACTTATATATATTTACTATTTATATATTATATCCATCATTATATACAAAAATAATGGATATCCATTTCATTTTCATATAAAATATATGTATGAATAATCCATTAAAATATTACTTTCTAAAAATCAAGGAAGATAACAATTTAAAGATAAACAAAGATATAGCAGCTCACCTTAACCTTTCAATTAGCATCGTCAACAATGCCATGAATGGAAAAACCGTGAACCCATCTCGCAAATTAGTTAAGACTCTATCGCGTAATCTAAATCAGAAGCCAGAGATAATTCTTAAGGATATATACAATCGTTCTTTTTGCGAACCTTGTAATGAATATATAAAAATAGTCACATCCTCACTCTTCTATAATTTCGGTTACACATTTTTTTATGACAAACAGAATTTTATGGAATTTTCTCTAATCAAACTTCCTTACACAATGAATCATCGAATTTGTTCGTATGCTAAAATCAGAAACAATGGGCCAGAGTTAAAGTACACTTTAATCCTGGATTGGTGCAATGTACGAAAAGTTCTATGTAATGCATACATAAATGATTTCAATTATGTTTATGATGATAAAGACCCAACTAAACCTTTTCATAATTGGTATTCTTTTTTCTTTGCAATGACATCCGGTTTGTATTCACTATTAAATTTAGACTCTATGTCTAATGTAAAACGCATTATTATTGTATTTCCTCGTGAAGAAGAATTTGTTTATAGAAACATTAGAGAAGGATCAGATGACTCTTCCTTGCGTATCGTGCCTCTTCTTTATGACAATGACGCAGAATACTCTATTCGTGATATAGATCAAATATAAAATATGCTATAAATAAAAAGCTAGAGAAATCTAGCTTTTTATTTATGTACCAATTATCAACTTCTTTTAACGTGACAATCTACTTTCCATACTTTTGAATAGAATGAATGCAATCAGCTCCTTCATCATTCCAATCAATATCATCTTCATCATCAAACCAGAACCATTTCTCAATTACTTTAAGAAACCATTTTGCTTTTGGTAGATTACACTTCAAGATACTAAATGCTTTAAATCCACTCTCATCTGATGCTATATATGTTCCTAGTTGATTTGCATGTACACCATATTCATTCATGACTTTATCAATTACACGAAAGCATTGTTCTTGAGTTAAATTGTTCTGTTTCAATCTTACTTCATTAAATTCAAAATACATCATCATAAGCTATACTCCTTCTTAAGATAATTCTATTTTATCATGGATCAGCTGGCATATTTTTGAACAAGAGAAATATTAAAATGAGTACCTTTTCGTACCTTTTGCGTACCTCAGAGTATTAAAAAAGCTAGAATATGCTTTATATAAAGCATTTCTAGCATTTATTCTTTATTCGAACTCGTCAATTTCATATGTATTTACTATACTTTAAAAATTAATTAATGCATCGTATTTCACCAAATTCACCTATTTCACTATATTCAGGTGCTTCACAACAAAATAAGGTCAAAATAAGGTCACGAGTTACCTATTTTTAATTGTCATTATCATAAAATTCTAAGTTAATTAATTCCTTGATTTTAATAATTAATTGTGTATCTTCTGATATTAAACGATAATTACTTCCCTTTGTTATCAACAAAAATCCATTAGAAGTTATTTGAAATGTATCAATGTCCATTCCGTTGATATCAAATTGATATTTTGGATTATCTGATTTTAAAATAAAACGCTTAGAAGTGATATAAAGTGTAGCATTAACAGATTTTGCCCCAGAAGGGATAACGCTGCCTTTATAAAAGCATTCTTCTCCAAAAGGTAAATCTAAGCTGTCATCTTCAACTAAATAATCAAATAAAGTCTTACTTTCTTCAATTATACGTTCTTCATTAGATTTAATTTCATCCTTTATTTCTTTTACGCTTTTTTTCATAAGAGTATTATTTATCTCCATACTCTTTGAAAAAGATACTCTACCTGGAACATAAGTTGAATCTATTTTTGCTAAACAATCTTCACAGATTATTCCATCTGCAAGTACGTAACTAACTGGTAATCTTCCTAATTCTTTATTACATATAGAACAAGCTTTCTTTTTAAAAAATCCCATAATATATTTTCTTTTATTTATCTCTAATTTTCTTTAAATAATTTTCTCTTGGAAAGTATTTCATAATATCACCCAAATTCATTGTACGTTAACACTTTTGTTATTTCAACGAGTAGCGTCGAAAACTCGACTCTAAGAAGCTATCACTCGATAAAAAATCGATGAAATAGAAAAAAGGTGCGAACAAGGCGCACTAAAAACAACTTTGTAAAATGAAGTTCTTTTAAAACAGAATAGATTAGTCTAAATCTTTGATCCAAGCATCAAGATGAATATTAATACAGGCAAATATTGTAAAGAAAGCATGCTTGTCTTTATTACGTATCCTCATTTGATGCAAGTGGTAATGGTTAAGTACACGATTGTTTATTCTTTCGGTGCTGGTTCTGTTCTTGTATATCTTCTTCCAGGTTTCAGATTTAAATGATAAAGGTCCTGCATTGCGAGCGGAATCACCATCATTAATATATGAAACTCTACCATAAGAAGATGTAGAACATTGATCAACGAAAGGACAGGAAGAAATGTCGCCCATAACAAGAGGGCAACGGTATTTCTTTCTGCAGCGTTGAATATCGTAACCGAAGAAATGCATCGGCTGGTTAGCCATACAAACAGGAATGCCATCGCTGTTGGTATGATTCTTTTCAACATATTCTTTTGAAGAATCTCTTCTTGGATTGTGGTCAATAACTGGGATAATATTATTGTGCTGAAAGAATTGGAAGACTGGTAAAGAATCAGCCGCAGAATCATGACAGAAATATTTAGGATGCAGATCATGATTCATATCAAGAAATTGAGCGGTAGCAGAAATGCAGGAAAGAGCATCATGTCTAGAAGCATTTTCGATGGAAGCGAAAACTGGAAGATCAATGTTCTTAAGAGGACTGTGATAGGAAATATTGTAAAAAGTATAGCCTAGATAAAAAGATTCAAGATCCGAATCCCATCCAATGTCAGCATCTGGTGCTGAAAAGCGGTAGATGTTATCTGAATCATCACCATCTAATACCTTGTGACCAAAAGGAGAAGAGTGGATGTGCAAAGAAGAACCATCAGCTGAAAGGATAAGGTTGTTCTTGTCGATGAAACCAGAATCGATAGAAGGAATCACAGCCAGGGCGTTGAAGAGAGCCTGAAGAGTGAACATCATTCTATCTCTATCGCAATCAGCACCATCTTTGTATTTGTCTAATAGGTAGTAGGTGTCAGAGTTGGAGTAGTTGATTAGCTTTTCACCTTTCTTTGGTTTCTTGTCCTTAACTTTCTTGAAATGAGCTTTAGGAAAAAGTTCGTTCATATGAGAATCGACACCTGTCAAACGGACAATGAAATCGTAGTGTGAAGCAACAGAAGGTGGCGAAAAGGAACCTACAAGATATTGAAGTAAAGAATCGGAAGCTAAATCATCGCACCATTTATGAAGAGAAAGATAGCCAAGATGCTGCATAAGAACAAAAGACCTGATGAAAACAGCAGGATCGATAGCAGGTCTGCCTGTAGAAGAATATAAAGGCAGAAGAATATCCTGGACAAGAGAAGGATCCAGCTTCTTAAGTTTATGAGAAGCAGAAAGAAAAGATTTAGAAGAAAGTCTAAGATGTTGAGAAGAATCAAGAGAAGATTTGTGAGACTTCAGAAAAGCACGATAGTCCCAGATCGAAGAAAAATATTTGAGCATGTAACTCACCTCCACGGTTTCATAATGAAGGCGAGCAAAGCGAGCCCGCGAAAATTGAAATTTGTCAATAGTTGACAAGAAAAAAGTGGGGGTAAAGTTCAAAAAGTTGGCATAAAGAAAAGAGCGCTGTTACCAACTTTTTAGAGTTTTCGACAGCGCTCTTCAACGTTAAGGGGGTATAATTTTTATAACATCGAAATATTACCCCTTAAAATCATTCACTTTCTAAAATTCTAATTTTTCAAAATTTTGAAAATAAATATAGCAAAAAAGATACCCAACTAAGGATACCTCTAAACCACTAGGTCTATTCGAACTCCTTTGCAGACTGCGTTTTATAGCACACAAGAGATACAATCAGTAGATTTTAAATCGAACATTTGTTTGGAAACTTATATTTTCCGTACTGTTTATGAAGAGAAGAACTCCAAAATAACTCCATTTTACTCTTTGTTATTTTGTTGTTCTTCTCTTGCGTACAGGAGATCCAATGCCTGACATACAACACCAGTCATGCTCTGATAGTGTCTTTCTGCATACTCAACAAATCTCTATTTTTGCTCTAGAGTCACCCGTACTCGTATGTTTTCTTCTTTGCCATCTTTTGGTGTTTTTCTAGCCAAACATATCACTTCTTCCACAAGTACAATTTTTTATAAAAGCAATCTATTTCAATTTCTCATACTGCTCATCAGTTACTGCTTCCATCCACTCATTACTCACATTCTTACCGGGAACCTCAACTGCCAAATGTGAAAACCAGTCAACTGGAGTCGCTCCATGCCAATGCTTCACACCGGTTGGAATGTTTACAACATCACCCGGTTGCATCAACAATGGTTCCTTTCCATATTCCTGGTAATATCCTTTTCCACCTACACAAACGAGAATCTGTCCACCACCCTCGTCCGCATGGTGAACATGCCAATTATTTCTGCAACCAGGTTCAAATGTTACATTATAGATACTTACCTGTTCTTTGGA
>OIYV01001154.1_pt1 | contig 12997 bp, 9 predicted proteins | sample 1588251 | NCBI WGS metagenome assembly OIYV01 (sample SAMN03283282) | human gut metagenome | biome: human-associated habitat; material: feces | host: Homo sapiens | place: Peru | collected 2012
CGGAGTGTCAAAACAGTATGTAAGTTCAAAAGGGAAACTGATCAGAGTCCGTTCACCCCAAAGCCATGAACGAAGAAAAAGATCTGCCTTCTGCCAGTATTCTGACGTTATCGTGTAGTCCGCTCCTCCAAGCTGAATATATTTGTCCCTGTCATAAAAACCTGCCAGATCTGTAGCAAAAAGTGTTTCTGTTCCGTCGTCGAGTCTGGTTCCGTTTTCTACGGTAAAAACAGAATTCCTTACCGAAGGACAGAATACAGTAGGAAGAAGCCTGTATTCCCCCGAATAAAGCCTTGGCGCACAGCAGAATACATTTTTTGAAGAAAGAACTTCTGCAAGTCTTGGCGTAAAAGAAAATTTTTCTACGCACATGTCATCCTGCACAACAAGAACACAGCGGTTTCTTGATTCGGCCATGGCAATATTCAGAAGGTCACCCTGTGTAACATCTTCGAGTGCCGTCATAAACTTGATTGAGGGGTACATGCGCGCAAGATCTCCCGCAGCATTTCTTTCGCCTTTGTGTTCAACGCTTATAACCTGGTCAAACCCTTTTGAAAGAATGTTGTCAAACACACGCGGCCGGTACTGTCCTTCTATTCTGTTAAGAACTACGCAGGTTACCGGAACAAGTACTTTGCGCGCACTTTCTGTTCCGCCGACTGAAGTGTAATTTATATGACGCTCGTTAAAAATTAAAGGTATAGTATTCATCGCATTTACCACATTTATCTTTTTTTGAAACAGATGTTCCGTCAGAAGAAAGTTCTATTTTATTCCAGATGGACTGCACGCCTTCTTCAAAAACATTTCCTGCAGGTTCTTCACCGATACATTCCTGGCACAAAGGAACGCTTCCGTCACAAAGTACAATCATATCGCGCCTTAAATGCCAGCAGGGACATCTTTCCAAAGGAGAAAGGTCTGCAGGTTTTCTGTCAGGAAGTACTGCACAGCACGAGTCATATTTTTTTACAATAAGTTTTCCGCCTGAAGGAGAATCCTTTTCATGCCAGAATCTGTAGAATTTTTCAAGTTCGTCTTCATTTTCATTAACGCGCGTAAACTGCGGGTAAACGCATGAAGGAAATCTTCTTCCAAGAATCTGAACAGCATTTACAGCCGCAGCAAAGTTTCCGCCGTGCCTCATAGAAGAATACTTCTCTTCTGAAAAAGCATCCAGCATAACAATCCACGTAACAGCAGATTTTTTTACGGCACGTGCAGGTGCATTTTTTAACGCAACAAGAATTTTATCTGCAAGGGTTTCGGTAACAAGTGTTCCGTCAGTTTCTACAAGCACTGAAAGTCCTGGAAAACTTAAAACAGAATCTATATAATCGCACAAAGAATTTACTTTGAGCGGTTCACCGCGTGCAGAAAGTCCCACAACAGCTGTTTCAGAAAATTCTGCAATCTGCGAAAGAAGAGCCCTGAATTTTTCAAGCCCCATATTTTCCATTCCGCCGGTGCATTTCAAAAAAGCAGGGGTATAATCTGCAACTGAAGCATCTTCTGCCGAAATCTGAATATTGTAAAAAGCAGGCACTGTCTTTAAAATGTCAGGACGGTTTTCTGCAAAGTCAGAAAGAGATTCTGCCTTAAACGGAATTCTTTCGTCCAAAGCCGCCTTGTAAAGATTTTTGCATGCTTCAAGATTTATTCTGCTGCAACATGAAAAATCAAGCCGCAAAAGGCGCCAGTCTTTCGGGGCTACGACACATTCTATTTCAAAAGAATTTATATCGCCTTTAATAAGATTCCACAGGCATTCAGAAGAAACAGGTGCGTCTCCGGCCTCCTTAAAACGGTCCTGAGCAAGTGAAGACAGAATTGCCAGAGTTCCGGCGTCAATTACTTCGGGGGCAAAACCTTTCGGGTAACCGTCGGCAAAGGTATATTCTGCAAGATATTTTGAATGGCAGTCCATAACTTCCTGCGTAAGGGCGTTATCAAGAAACGGTCTGTCTGCCGCTGAATAAACTGCACATCCGGCATTTTTTGCGGTACAGGAAGAAGCCATTGTCTGAACAAGGGAAAGTGTTGTCCATGACGGCTTTGAAACAACAGAAACATTTTTTAAGCCGCAAACCTTTACCGCATCCTTTACAAAACCTTCTGTTTCGGGAACAGCCGCAATAAAAATATCAGGACTGTCTTTTATTCCGCAAGCCCAGACAAGACATCTTGCGAATGCCGAAGAAGAAGAAAAAACTTTATCAAAAGCGTGGCTCTGCCTGAACCCCGCAAAAAGGAATACTATACTTTTCATCCCTTCAATTATCGGAATTCTCTTGTATAAATTAAAGCGAATGTTTACAATCAACGAATGACTTCTGCAGAACAGAATAACGACGCGCTAAGTGTCTCCCAGCTTACAGGTCTTATAAAAACCATGCTGGAAGGTTCCTTTTCAAATATTTCTCTCAAAGGCGAAATTTCAAACTTCAGGCCCAATGCATCAGGCCACCTTTACTTTAGCCTTAAAGACAGCGACTCCCAGATTTCTGCAGTTATGTTCCGCGGAAGAGCCGCATCCCTTGATTTTACCCCGAAAGACGGAACACTTGTTGTCGTTAAGGGCTCGGTAAGCGTATATGCCCCGCGAGGCAATTACCAGATAATAATTACTTCAATGACAAAAGCCGGAGCCGGTGATATTCTAGAAATGATTGAACAGAGAAAGCGTCAGTTTGCACAGGAAGGCCTGTTTGACAGTTCAAGAAAAAAGAATATTCCGTTTTTTCCCGGTACGGTAGGTATTGTCACAAGCCCCACAGGAGCTGCCCTGCGCGATATTCTTCAGATAGTAAGGCGCCGCAATGACAAAGTAAGCATAGTAATTCTACCGGCTCTTGTTCAGGGAGAAGAAGCTGCACCTTCCATAACAAGAATGATTAAAATTGCAAACACTTATTCACTCTGCGACGTACTGATTGTAGGACGCGGCGGCGGTTCTCTCGAAGACCTGCTTCCGTTTAGCGAAGAATGTGTTGTAAGGGCAATTGCAAACTCAGACATACCAGTCGTTTCGGCTGTAGGTCACGAAATTGACTGGGCATTAAGCGACTTTGCCGCAGACTTAAGGGCTTCGACTCCAAGCGCAGCTGCCGAACTTACAGTTCCCGAAAAACGTTCGGTAACAGAAAGCATACAGAGTGCAGTCACAGACTTAAAGACAGAAATAGACAAGCGCATTAAAAACATGAAGCTTCTGTTAAAAACCTTCACGCCCGAAAGCATGGAACTCCAGTTCAGAAACATAGAACTTCCTGTCCTTAACCGTTTTGACACTGTACAAAAACAGCTTGAACAGAACATGCAGAGTTATATAGAAGAAAAACGCCGTAAAATTGCACAGTGCACGCAGATTCTTGAAAACTGCAATCCGCAGACAATCTTTGACAGAGGATATTCAATGGTTTGCGACGCAGAAACAGGCCGCGTAATAAGAAACGCAAGTGACACGGCTTTTGGAAAAAAACTTTTGATACGCCCCTCAAAGGGATCCATATATGCAGAAGTAACAAAAACAAGCGAGGTAAGCGAACAATGAAAAACTTTGAATCAAACCTGGAAAGACTTGAACAACTGTCTGAAAACATAAAAAGAAGCAACATTACCCTTGAAGAAGCACTCAAAAGCTTTGAAGAAGGAATAAAGCTTGCAAAGGGAATGGAAAAAGAACTTGATTCAATAGAAGGACGCATTCAGATTCTTATGAACGGCGACTCGCTTCCCGAAGAAAAAAAATCTTCAAAGAAAACTGCAGGTACAGAAGAAGAGCCTGTTCTTGACCTCTTTAGCGGAACAACAGAGCTTAACGGAACCCGCGCCTGACTCATACTATGGAAGAAAAAACGATTTCACAAAAACGCCGTGTAAAAGTGCTGTCTCCTGAAGTAGCAAGAAAAATTGCGGCAGGAGAAGTAATTGACCGCCCCAACGCCATTGTTCGCGAACTTATGGACAATGCAGTAGACAGCGGCGCAGACAGAATACGCGTAGAAATAACCGGTGGCGGAATAGAAAAAATCAGAGTAATAGACAACGGCCGCGGCATGGACAAAGAAGATTTGCAAAACTGCGCCCATCCCCACGCAACAAGCAAAATTGCCTCAGAAACAGATCTTCTTAACCTGCATACGCTCGGATTCAGAGGAGAAGCCCTTTCGTCAATGGCGGCCGTATCACGCCTTACGGTAACAAGCGGCGGCTGGAAAATGCGTGCTTCGGTAACAGAAGACCACATTATGGAACCAACTGCAGAATACCGCGGAACAATTGTTCAGACAGAAGGACTTTTTGAAAATTTTCCGGCAAGAAGGCGCTTTTTGAAAAGACCTGCAAGTGAAGGAACTCTCTGCCGTTCAACCTTTGAAGAAAAAACCCTTCCCCGCCCCGACATTGCCTTTTCACTCTGCATGGACGGCGAAGAAAAACTTTCACTTCCTGCAGGCCAGACACTAAAGCAGCGTTTTGTCCAGGCAATGGATTTTTTTGAATCAGAAGACCTCTTTTATGATGTAAAAGGTTCTGACAACAATTCTGAATGGAATTTTGACCTTATAATAGGGGAACCGTCAGTAACCCGCAGCAACAGAAAAAATATTTACATTTATATAAACGGCCGACGCGTAACGGAATATTCGCTTGTCCAGGCTATAGAATACGGAACCCAGGGCTGCTTCCCCAACGGTACACATCCTGTAGCATGTCTTTTTGTAAACATAGACCCGTCACTTGTTGACTTTAACATTCATCCGGCAAAGCGCGAAGTGCGGTTCAAGGACATTTCGTCACTTCATCACGGCGTAAGTTCAATTACAAAAGATTTCTTCAAAAAATATACGCTTTCCTTAATGGACGAAAAATCGCAGAACGACACGGCCCTTGAATTTATGGACACCTCTTTTGCAATGACACAGACAGAAGAGCCGGCTTACGAAGAGCACAGGGATACTTCATTTATAAAACAGTATATGCCCCCGCGCCGCTCGGACACAAGAAGCAGATTCTTTTCTGAAGCCTCTGTAGAAGGAAGAATCACAAAGCCAAACTACATCCAGTCTCTTGCAAAAACCGCCGCAGACCTTCCGCAAAATGCAGGAACAGATTCAGAAACATTTGCACAAACTCAACCGGAACAAAATGCACAGAATAAAAATGATGGCTTTCACTTTGTTGGAATTACCCTCGGAACATTTATCATTGCCGAAAAAAATGACATTCTTTACATAATAGACCAGCACGCGGCACACGAAAGAATAATCTACAATCAGATTATGGCCGACGCAGGACAAAAACAGGAACTTATTGTTCCCTACACTGTCTATACAGACGGAAAAGCCGACGACAACTACCTTGAAGCGCTTCTTCCAAAACTGAATGAAGCCGGCTTTACAGGAAAAAACTGCGGGGATGGAAAATGGGAATTCAGTTCGGTACCACTCAGATGGAAAGGAAAAGAAGCAGACCTTGCAAGGGATCTTTTGGACAGAAGAATCAATCCCGGTGACATGATAAACGCTGCTGCTGCCTCAACAGCCTGCCGTGCCGCAGTTATGGACGGAACAGTTCTAGATGAAAAAACAGCAGAAGAAATTGCAAGAAAAGCGCTGGAACTCCCTGACCCGCACTGCCCGCACGGAAGGCCTGTATATACGGCAATCACGCGCAGGCAGCTTTTTTCGCTGGTCAAAAGAATTTAGCGCTTCTGTTTACTGCTTGATTGAAGACAAAAGCGAAGCAACGGTTGTAGCCTCAAATGAAGGATTTTTTTCCTGAAGATATACCAGATATTTTTCAGCAGAAACATCGTCCTTAAGTGAGATGCATATTTTTGCAAGTTCAAGCCATGCATTCCAGTTGGATGAATCTGCCTTTACGACATCTTCGTAAGTTGCTCTGGCGCTGTCATATTTTTCGGCAGAAGCAAATGCTTTGGCAAGATTTTCGCGCACGGTAGAATCTTTTGGCTGAATCTTAAGCGCATTCTGGTAATACTTTATTGAACTGTCGTAATCTTCCTTTATTCTGTATGCATTTCCAAGATTATTGTTTACTTCAAAGTTTGAACTGTCCTGGGAATAAGCGGCAAGCAGAAATTTTATTGCATTGTCTGCATCATTCTGTTCAAGGCAGAGTACACCAAGATTTGTGTTTGCCTTTACATTTTTTGGATCTTCCGTAATAACTTCGCGGTAAAGGTCAATTGCCTTTGTAAAGTTGCCTGCTTCTTCATTCATAAGGGCATAATTGTAAACGATGCTTGAACGTGCTGCCTTTCTGCCTGCATCTTTGTTTGCATAGGCAAGAGCGGCATATTCCAGCGCAGACTCCCTGTTTCCCTGCGCATACATTACGGTAGACAAATTATAGTACGTAAGCGGGTCTTTGTTTGACGGATCCATGTAGGCAAGAGCTTTTTTAAAGCAGTCTTCGGCCTGTTTGTATTTTTCCAGTGACGAATATGCAGAACCCATTTCCTGGTAAGTCCTTGCATTTGAGGGATTAACCCTTACAGCAGATTCGTATGCAGAAACCGCACCATTAAAATCATTCTGCCTTGAAAGGATTCTTGCCGCGGCGATATATGCATTTTCATAGTCAGGATTAACGGAACTTGCCCTTCTGTATGCACCAAGAGCCTGTGAGTTGCGGCCAAGTCGTTCTGAAACAAATCCAAGATTGTAGTAGGCAGGAGCAAAATTTGAGTCATATTTTACAGACGACTGGAACGAAACAGCTGCGGCATCATACTTTTTCTGCTGTGCCTGTGAACGTCCAAGCTGGTAATAGTACATGGCATTGTCAGAATCTTTTGAAATTGCACTCTTGAGTTGCTTTTCTGCTTCGGCATAATTTTTTGACTCAAGTGCCTGCATTCCAAAGATGTAATGTGAAGCCGCGTCTGACGGGTCTTTTGCCAGAGTCTCTCGTGCATAGGAAAGAGCTGCGGCTTTGGCTTCATCGCTCTGCGGATTGCCTGAATTTTCAGAAGCAGCATAAAGTGATTTGGCCATGTCGCTCATGCGTGACGAAACAAATTCCTTGTTCTGCGGATCATCATCTTTTGGCATCAATGACGAAGCCCTGTCAAAATGCTTCATGGCTCCGGCTATATCACCTGCGTTAAGAAGGGCTTTTCCCTTTGCAATTTCATCATCTATAGAATTGCGCAGTTTCTGTGCTGCAGCGGCGGCCAGTGCCTGTTTTTTGGTTTCTTCGGCTTTTTTCTTTTCTTCGTCTGCCTTTTTCTTTTCTTCGTCGGCTTTTTTCTGCTCTTCAATTTTCTTTATTCTTTCATTTTCTTTTCTCTGAAGTTCCTGTTTTTGTTCTTCCTGTTTTTTCTGTTCAAGAAGGTCATTGATAACTTTGGCATTTGCTTCTGCCTGTCTGCGGCTTTCTTCCTGCTGTTTTGCAAGTTCGCTTTTAAGTGAATCTATGCTGGACTGCATTGCATCTTCTATTCCGCTGGCATCTACACTTACAGACACGCTGTCCCGGGACTGTTCATTTTTTGTCTGTTCGGCACGGTTTTTGAGTTCCAGAGCACGGTCAAGAAGGCCCTCTATTTCATCATCCAGAGACTCTTTTATTACAAGTCCGTTCAGCAAAGAAAGAGCCTGGTCGTAGTTTCCCCTTTCTATATAACTTTTGGCAAGTTCAATTGTATTCTGCCTTTCGCTTGAAACAGATTTTTCTGCAGCCCCGGAAGAATTTTTTACAGCCATAAAAACACCTGCACCTCCAAGAGCAAGAAGTGCAAGAATGGCCGCAATGAGTATAATAAACTTTTTTCTGTCTTTTTTTTCGGAATCATCACGGACTTCGTGGTCTCGTGCCTGAGTCCAGAAAGTAAGATCTTCTTCTCTTTTCACAACTTCAGGTTGAACACTCTCTGTTTCCTGTTTTGCCCCGTCTGCTGCAGAAGGCTGTTCAACTGATGCACTTTTTTCTTCGGCTGGGATCGCTTCCGGTACAACAGTTTCAGAAGCAAGTACCTCTGTTTCGTCGGACGCAGTTTCTTTTACCTGCATTGCGGTTTCAGGAACAAATATTTTTGTTTCTGCGGCTACAGAATCTGCGCTCGCACTTTTCTTCACCACAGTCTTTGTTGCGGAAGCAGCAGCTGTTTTCTTAACCGCAGTCTTTGTTGTGGAAGCAGCCGCACTTTTCTTAGCTGCAGTCTTTGTTGCAGCAGAAGAAGCAGCTGTTTTCTTAACCGCAGTTTTTGTTGTTGCAGTGCCAGCTGTTTTCTTAGCTGCAGTCTTTGTTGCTGTAGTGCCGGCTGTTTTCTTAGCTGCAGTCTTTGCTGCTGCAGCGCCGGCTGTTCTTTTAGCTGCAGTCTTTGCTGCTGCAGCGCCGGCTGTTCTTTTTGCTGCAGTCTTTGCTGCTGCAGCGCCGGCTGTTCTTTTAGCCGAAGTTTTTGTTCCAGTAGAAGCCGCGGTTTTCCTTGTTGCGGTCTTTTTTTCTTTTATTTCACTATTCGAGTTCTGTTTCGTAGTCATATTCAACTGTTCCTTCAGCACCTGCTGACATATTTTCTGTTTCTGTATTCTGCAAAGATGCGGCTACATCTTCCAAAAGTTTTCTGCGGCGCGCAGCTTCTTCTGCAGCAATACGTTCGGCTTCTGCCCTTGCAGCCTCTTCCTCAGCGGCTTTCAATGCAGCCTGTTTTTCTGCCTCAAGCCTTGCAGCTTCTTCTTCGGCAGCCTTCTGTTCGGCAATTCTTGCTTCTTCTTCTTTTATACGCGCCTCTTCCGCAAGACGGGCCTCTTTTTCACGCTCCGCACGTGCCTTTTCTTCGTCCAAAAGCAAAAGAAGTGCTTCTATCTTGTCTTTCTGCGGATCATCCGGGCAAAGTTCAAGATAGCGTCTGTAATCTGCAGCACACTCATCATAACGCCCAAGGCTGAGTCTGGCATTTGCCCTGTTAAGGACAGGAACAGCATAAAGCGGGTCTGCGGCACACGAAAGCGAATACCAGCGGTCTGCTTCCCCAAAGTCTCCGGCGGCAAAGGCAGAGTTCCCTGCATTAAAGGCAAGAACCTTTTTGTCAGTACCCGGAACAGACATTCCCCTTTCACAGGCATCAATACTTTCTGCATACATTCCAAGCTGGTAATACGCAACCGAAAGATAAACAAAAGCCTTCGGGTAAGAAAGAGAAGCAGCAGCCTTTTCAAGATACACGGTAGCCCCGCGCGGGTCATTCTGCCTGAAAAGCCTTTCACCTTCAGCAAAATCACCGGACTGGCAGAAAGCACCTGTACAAAACAGAGCTGCACAGAAAAATACCGTCATTTTACGTAAAAAAATACTTTTCCCCATATCTATATATATCTGTAAATTTTCAGGTCAAATTAAGCAAAATTATTCAGACAGCACTAAAACCCAGAAACTACTTTCCTTCAATTAATAAAAATAACCGCAAATTGACATATTTTAATAAAAAGGCTAATCTTAATTTAGGGAGTGTTTAAAAATTACAGTTTTTAGAGACAACTTGGAACTCGACGGCTATCTCTAAAAAAACAGTTTATCGATTTTTAGAGATGCCCTATAAAAAACTGAATTAAGGTGGAATAAATGAACAGCCTGGTTACAGTTATAATAACCGGAATACTTGTAGCTTTTATAGTATTCATGCTCATCTTTGTACTCAGAAAAGTGAACGCTCCGTCAAAGGTTGACTCCATACAAAAACTCCTTAAAGAAGGAAAAATCCAGGCAGCGCAGCGTGTAGCAAAATCAATCATCTCACGTGACCCGCGCAATTATCTGGCCCACTACTGGCTCGGACGCTCATACCTTGCAGACAGAAAGCAGGAACTTGCTTTTATGGAATACAAAACCGTAAACCAGAATGCACTCTTCAACGGTGAAATTCCCGAACTTGAATTCAGAAAGCAGATGGCCGAACTCTATTCCAAATTCAACCAGCCGCAGGAAGCCCTTAAGGAATATCTTCTTCTTACAAAACTTGAACCACAGAATGCCGAAAACGACTACAACGTCGGAAAAATATACGAATCCCAGGGAAACACGGGTCTTGCAATGGGCTTTTACCAGAAAGCGATTGCCGTAGACAAAAAAAATGCAAAAGCCTACAGTGCGGTAGGTTATTTGCTTTACAGAAGCAAACAGTATACAGAAGCAAAAAAAAGCATAGAATACGCAATAAAACTCAGCCCCGAAACTTACTCAAACTACTACTATCTGGGCAAAATACTCAAGGAAATGCAGGAACTTCCGGCTGCAATAAAAGCTTTTGAAAGATCTCTCAGATCGCCGGAATTCAAACAGAAGTCCATGATAGAAAGGGGCGCCTGCTATATGATGGCCGGTCAGAACGATCAGGCAACAATAGAATTCGAAAACGCCGTCAAAAACTCAAAAAACCCGTCGTCACAGGAAACACTTTACGCCCGTTACTTTCTTGCAGCCTGTCATGAAAAGAGCCGTCGCATAGAAAAAGCCATCGAACAGTGGGAACAGGTATACCAGGTAAACCCCAAGTTCAAGGACGTAGCCTCCAAGCTCAGTATGTACAAAGACCTTGAATCCAATGACGGAATGAAAGAATATCTCACTGCCTCGAACCAGAAATTTGCCGAAATCTGCAAAACCGCAGCCGCAGTAGGATTCAACCTTCAGTGCCAGAAACTTGACATTACGCCGTTCGGATGTTCAATACTGGCAACAGAAAACAAAAAAGACAACTGGATGAACGTAAGGCAGAAAATATTCCTCCTTCAGTTTTACAGGGATACAGAACCCCTGGAAGATACAGTCGTAAGAAAAGTAGTAGACACTGTAAAAACACAGAACTACGTTAAGGGAATAATCTGCACAAGTTCAGAATTCACAAGAACAGCCGTAAGTTATGCCGAAAACCGCTCTGTTGTACTCGTTACAAAAAAGCAGCTGGAAGCCATCTTCAAGAAGGCAGGCATGTAGAATGAGAATTCTTTGCGTTTCCGACCAGATAGACCCGTTGGTTTACTCCTCGCAGGTAAAAGAACGCTACAAAGACGTAGATGCAGTTTTTGCCGCAGGAGACCTTTCCCTGGAATACGTGGACTATATAGTTACCACAATGGGAAAACCAACCTATTTTGTATTCGGAAACCATAACTTAAAGGAATTCAAATTCTACAAAAAGGGCACACACACCGAAAACTTCTACGAAAACCCCATCACACAGATACAGAACCACGGTCACGGTGCTGACTATGCAGGAAACAAGGTTATACGCTGTCGCCATCTGGGTTTCAAAACACCGGCAGGAAAAACAACACCTCTTCTTATAGCAGGGGTTTCAGGAAGCCTCAAATACAACAACGGTCTTGCCCAGTACACGGAATTCCAGATGTTCCGCCAGTTGCTCGAAATGGTACCGGCCCTTCTCTGGAACAAAATACGCTACGGAAGATACTGCGATATATTCCTTACACATGCATCCCCAAGGCATATTCATGACAGAGAAGACCAGTGTCACAAAGGTTTCGAATGCTACAACTGGTTTATAAAAAAATTCAAACCCGCGCTTATGATTCACGGACACATACACCTTTATGATTTGCAGGCAAAAAGAGTTACAAAAACCGGCGAAACTACGGTTGTAAATGCCTACAGTCACCTGGTTTTAGATTTATCAATGGACTTTGATTCCAAAGGAGAAAAAATTGGCTCGGACGTATCTATCCACCCAGACAGATGATGACTTCAACAAGGCCAGAAACAAGGCACTTTTCAACGAAATACAGCATTTTCTCAATCCCGAAGAAGCTACGCTCATTTCATTTTCAGACATGAAAAAACTTCTCAAACCGCGTAATGAAGTATACAAAGGAATGCAGGTTGTTCCGGTTTCCCTTATAGTCGGAAGCGAAGGACGGTTCAAGGACTTTGACAATCATTTCTTCCCAAAGAGCAATTTCCTCAAAAGCCGCTGGGAACACGTAGACATGGCACATCTTCAGGACATATCGCTCCCTCCGATTACCCTTTACGAACTGGGCGGACTCTATTTCGTAAGGGACGGAAACCACAGGGTCTCTGTCGCAAAGCTTCAGGGTGTAGAAAACATAGATGCAGAAGTCGTAAGCCTTCAGAGTGAAATCAAACTCAAACCCGGAAGTACAAAAGAACAGATGATAAAACAGGTAATAGACTACGAAAAAAGGGTATTCTATAACGAAACAAACTTCGGTGACATAACGGACTACTGGTGTCTGGATTTTTCTACACCGGGCCAGTACGACATAATCTACAACCACATACTTATCCATAAATATTCTCCCACCTTAACATATTTTCATATTATTATAATATCATATCATTTCAATTAATTTGACTTTTTTCGTTCAGGTTTTTTTATACTAAGTAGTCTATCTAAATATGTTGACTTTAATTGTTCATTAGCTAAGGCTCTTTTAGCTGGTTCTAAACTTAATATACTAGATAAAACTGCACCCATAGCTCTATGGCTAGTTAAAGCTTCATTATCAAATATAAGATTTTGTAGCTGACCTTTTTCAATAGCCATTAATACTGCTCTATGAACAGAATTTGCTGGTGTTATTATTTTTTCCTTACGTTTTCTAAGTGTAATGCTTTTTTTATGGCAATTTCTAACGCACACTCCACACCCTAAACATCTATCCTCATCGATTTTTACAACTTCTTTGTTATTTTCAACTGATTTACTTATAGCATCTATTGGACAAACCTTTATACACTTACCACAGTTTATACAAGAATCATAGTTTATCTGAGGTATAAAACTAGTTGTCTGAACCGGATTCATATTTCCAAATCGTTTTGCTGCTACTAACGCTTCACAACAACATCCGCAACAATTACATATAAATGTTACTCCACTTCTTACATTTTCTCCACATTGAACTAAGTTGTGTTCATAAGCCTGATGAAGAAGCTCTTTACACTCCGATGCATCTACTCTTCTTGCAAAATTGTTATTTATTAA
>OIYV01001156.1_pt1 | contig 12985 bp, 16 predicted proteins | sample 1588251 | NCBI WGS metagenome assembly OIYV01 (sample SAMN03283282) | human gut metagenome | biome: human-associated habitat; material: feces | host: Homo sapiens | place: Peru | collected 2012
TTGCTAAGAATTTGGTTAAAATATTTTCTAAACTTTTATTTGATTATATTGTATCTCTTAATCAGAGAGCTTCAATGCCATTTCATATTGTTCTTGAAGAGGCTCATAGATATGTTCAAAATGATGAAGATGCCACTATACTTGGATATAATATTTTTGATAGGATAGCTAAGGAAGGTAGGAAATATGGACTGTTGTTAGGTCTTATTAGTCAAAGGCCTTCAGAAATTAGTGAGACGACGGTTAGTCAGTGTTCTAATTTTGCAATATTTAAGATGTTTCATCAGGCGGATATTAAGTTTGTTTCTAGTACAATACCTGGTATTAGTAATAATATGTTAGAGAAGATAAAGATGCTTTCTCCAGGTAATTGTATGTTGTTTGGATCGGCTTTTAAGATGCCAATACTTACCACGGTTGATAAACCTAATCCAACACCGTATAGTGATAGTTGTGATATAAGTAAAACTTGGTATGTAAACTCTAGTATAAGATAATTCTAGTGACTAGAATTATCTTTATTTTTGGGGGATTTTGAGATATAATAAGGAATATGAAGGAGATGAACTAGATGTTAGTAATTAAAGATTTATCAGTTTCAGTACAAGAGAAGATGGTTTTAACGAATTTTAATTTAGAGATAGATGATGGTAGTATCCACGTTATTATGGGTCCTAATGGGGTAGGTAAGTCTACTTTATCAAGAGTTATTATGGGAGATAATAATTATAAGATTATTAATGGAGATATTATTTTTAATGGGGATAGTATTAAGAATATGACAACGGATGTTAGAAGTAGAATGGGAATATTTTTAGCAATGCAGTATCCTTTAGAGATAGATGGAGTTAGTAATCAGGATTTTTTAAGGACGGCGATGTCTAGTAGAGATGGTAAGCAGGTAGGATTATACGATTTTATTTTGAAGTGTGAAAAGGCAACGGATGAACTTAAGATGGATCGAAATTTAATTCATAGGTCTTTAAATGTGGGTTTTTCTGGAGGAGAAAAGAAGAAGAATGAGGTATTACAGATAAAGTTGTTAAAACCTTCATTTATTATTCTTGATGAACTTGATTCGGGGTTGGATGTTGATAGTTTAAAGATTGTTGCTAAGAATATTCAAGAGTATAAAGAGGAAAATCCAAATACTTCAATACTTATTATTACACATTTATCGAAGATACTTGATTATATTAAACCGGATTATGTACACGTAGTTATTAATGGAAAGATTATGGCTACGGGGGGATTTGATTTAGCTAAAAAAATTGAAAAAGATGGATATAATGAGTATTTAGATAAGTCAAATATTATTACTGAGGAATAAGATGATGAATAAAATATTAGTAAATAAGAATGTTATTAATAGTGATAGTAAAGGAATAATGGTAGTAGATAATGTTATTACTTTTATAAGTGATGGGGATTATTCTTTAGAATATGTTGAATGTGATGATATAAAAATAGTGTTTTTAGTTGATGGATGTAATGTTAGGTTACAGGAGAGTAGTTTTGATAATGAGGTTGTAGTTAATAATAGGTATGAAATTACTAATGGTAGTTTAATAGTTAATAAGTTTTATAATAATAAGAGTGTTAGAGAGAATATTGTTATTAATTTAAATAAAGATGGGGATAGGATTGATTATAATTTTTCTAGTATTAGTAGGTTAGAAGAATACTATAGGATTGATATATATCATAAGAGTAAGAAAACAGTTAGTAATATTTCTAATAAGTCTGTTGCTCTTAAGAATAGTATACTTAATTTTATTGTTAATAGTAATGTATATAAGGATAGTATTTTTTCTAAGTTAGATCAGAATACGAGAATTGTTACAATGGGAGATAGTAGTTGTAAGATTTGTCCTAATATGTTTATTGATTTAGATGAGGTAGAAGCAAGGCACGGATCGGTTATTGGAACTTTTAAGGATGATCAGTTATTTTATTTGATGAGTAAGGGAATTAGCTATAATGATGCGATTAAGTTACTTATAAAGGGATTTATTTTGGGAAATATTGTAGTTAATTTGGATTTAAGAGTGTTGATTAATAATGTTATAGAGATGTATTGGAGGTGATTGGATGAATAGAGATGATTTTGAAATACTTAGGGATAGTAAGATAGTTTATTTTGATAATGGGGCAACGACTTTAAAGCCTGATGTAGTTAGAAATAGTATAGATGAGTATTATAATAAGTATACTTCTAATATACATAGAGGAGATTATTCGAATAGTCTTAAGGTAAGTGGGTTATATGATGAGAGTCGTTTGTTGATAAAGGATTTTATTGGAGCTTTATATGAGAGTGAGATAGTATTTACTTCTGGAACGACGGAGTCAATTAATGATATTGTTTTTGGATACTTTAAGTATCATTTAAATAAGGGTGATGAGGTTTTAATTACTAAAACTGAACATGCTTCGAATGTGCTTCCTTGGCTTAAATTGGAAAAAGAAATTGGAATAAAGGTAAAATATATTCCTCTTGATAAGGATTTAAAGTTAAGTGTAGAAAATTTAGAGAATGCTATTACTGATAGAACTAAACTTGTTTCTATTGCGCATGTAACGAATACAATTGGAGATGTACGTGATATTAAAAGAATAGGTAAACTTTTAGATAGTAAAAATATTTATTTTGTGGTTGATGCTGCTCAAAGTGCGGGTCATAGAAAAATAGATGTTGTGGAAAGTAATATAGATTTTTTAGCGTTTTCTGGTCATAAGATGCTGGGACCTACAGGAATTGGAGTATTATATGGAAAGTTAGAGATTTTAAAAGAATTATCACCAGTAAGAGTAGGTGGAGGGATGAATAGTGTTTTTGAAAGTTCTGGCTATGTAGAGTATAAGAATCCCCCAGCTAGGTTTGAGGCAGGGACTCCTAATATTGAAGGGGTAATTGGTCTTAATGCTGCGATAAAGTATATAAATGAGGTAGGTCTTGATAAAATTGAGGAACATGATATTGAACTTAAAAATTATTTACTTAGTGAACTTGAAAAGATTGATAATATAAATATTATAAATAAGAATGCGGAATCGGGGAATATTTTATTTAATATTGAAGGGGTTTTTGCTCAAGATACTGCTATTTATTTAGATCATTATAATATATGTGTACGTGCAGGAAATCATTGTGCTAAACTTTTGAAAGATGAACTTGGAATTAAAAACACATGTCGTATTTCTTTTTACTTATATAATACTAAAGATGAGATTGATAAATTAATTGAAGTTTTAAAAGAAGCAAAAAATATATTTGAAGTGGTGATATAATGGATAAAGATTTGAAGAGGGAAATTATATTAGATAATTATAACAATCCTTTTCATAGAAAGAGGATAGATGATGATTCATATATAAAGATAAATACTAATAGTGAATCTTGTATAGATAATTTGGATGTATATTTTAAACTTATTGATGGTGTAGTAGAAGATGTATGTTTTGAGGGAGAAGCATGTGCTATTTCTACTAGTGCAACTTCTATATTTTTAAGAAAGTTAATAGGAATGAAGGTGCAGGATATTAAAAATCTTATTGAAAATTATAAAAATATGATTGAGGAAAGAAGTTATGATAAAGATTTACTTGGAGAACTTTTGGTGTATGATGAAGTATATTTGAAACCTAATAGAAAGGGTTGTGCTTTAATTCCAGTAAAGGCTATAGAAAGGTTAATTGAGGAATATGATAATAAAGGGACTAAGTGAGGATAAGGTAAAGGCTATTTCTAAAATAAAGGGTGAGGCTTCTGATGTACTAGATTATCGTTTGAAGGCATATGAAATGTTTAAAAGTATGGAAATGCCTAAATTTGGACCTTATTTGGATATAGATTTTGATGAGGTTTTGTATTATAAAACTAGTGATGATGATTTGACGGATGATTGGGGTAATATTAAAAGTGATGTAAAGGATGAGTTAGATACACTTGGGGTCATTGATTCTGAAAAGTATTTGGATGGTATTGGAGTGCAATATCAAAGTGAAGTTATTTATCATAATATGCTTAAGGAGTTATCTGATAAGAATGTAATATTTACTTCAATTGAAGATGCATGGAAGAGATATCCGGATCTTGTAAGGAAATATTTTTCTAAAATAGTGAGTCCTGGTGAGAATAAATTTACAGCATTAAATGGAGCATGTTTTTCTGGGGGGAGTTTTATATATATTCCAAAAAATACAAAACTTGATAGACCTCTTCAAAGTTATTTTAGAATAAATAATGAGAATTTAGGGCAGTTTGAGAGAACTTTGATTGTAGTTGATGATAATAGTAGTCTTCATTATATTGAGGGGTGTACTGCGAGGAATTATTCGAGTAGTAATTTACATGCTGCAGTCGTGGAAATTTATGTTGGAAAGAATAGTTCTTGTAGGTATTCTACTATTCAAAATTGGGCTCCTAATGTGTATAATTTGGTAACTAAAAGAGCACTTGTTATGGATAATGGCAAGATGGAATGGATTGATGGAAATATTGGTTCGTATAAGACGATGAAATATCCTTGTTCAGTATTAAAAGGGGATAATTCTAGGGGAACTTGTATAACTATAAGTGTTGCTAAGAATAATCAACATCAAGATAGTGGTGCTAAAATGATTCATATAGGTAAAAATACTAAGAGTAGTATAATTTCAAAAAGTATTGCATCGAAAGGTGGAAAAGCAGATTTTAGAAGTAGGGTTGAAATAAAAGAGAGTGCAAAGGAAAGTGAAGCGTTAGTAAAATGTGATACGCTTATACTTGATAAAGATTCTAGTAGTGATACGTATCCTACTAATATATTAAAGAATAAGTCTAGTGTATTAGAGCATGAGGCAACTGTTTCTAAAATAAGTGAGGAAAAGTTATTTTATTTAATGTCTAGGGGACTTACTAAGGAACAAGCAATTGATTTAATAATATTAGGATTTACAGATAGGTTTAAACAGGAACTTCCTATGGAATATGCGGTAGAACTTAATAATTTATTGAAGCAAAATATTTAGGCTTTTAAAGTCATTTAGAACATCGACAAAGTTTGGTGTTCTTTTTTTTTAATATTTTCTGTTAAATTGAACATTATTTAATGATTTAGAAATGAGTGTGCAAAATTTGTCGAAAATATTATTTAATTTCTATTAAATTTAATGTTTCATTTATAAAAGTGTATAAAAAGGAGTTCGATTTTAAGTTTGAGGTGCTTTTAATAATCAATATTTTAATTTGATATGGTTATTTATCCTAATTTTAAAAATACCTCATTTGTATTCTAGGTCTTTTTAGGTTATAGTGCTCTTGGGAGGTGATTTTATGGATTTATTAGATGATTCAATTTCTTTAATTGATAGTTACGAATTGGAAAAAAGATAACCAGGCTTTAAGATGCCAATGGTTTCAAATTCTATGCTTCATGCTATGATTGCTAATGAAAATAGAAAAGAATATGCTTCATACTTTTTGGCTCACTTTTTAAATAGAAATTATGAAGAGGTTTACAAGACACTTGAACTTGTAAGAACTGAAAATGATAAAGATTTACTTAATGAAAAAAGTTGAGGATGATAATATTATTAAAGAGTATATTAAGGATGCAATAGATGCAAGTCGTGATGGAGAGCGGGCAGCACTTGAATATGATAAAGAATTATATGATATGATAATTCAGAATAATATGATTAATGAAGCGAAAGAAAATGGTAAAAAAATGGGTATCGATGAAAGAAATTTAGAAATAGCAAAGAGTATGCTTAAAGATGGCATGGATAAAAAAATTATTTTTAAATATGCTGGACTATCTTTAGAGAAAATTGGAAAATTAAGTTCGTAATTTAAGTTGAAAGTTCCTAGATGGAACTTTTTTGTATATGAGAAAAGTTTTTTATTAATTTGTAAAGTGGTAAGTAAAATAAGTTATGTAATTGTCATATAGATGATAATAAAAGGTTAAAGTTAGAAAAAACTTTGATTAAAAAGGGAAATTTGATTACTCTTTGTTTAAATTTTAGAATAAGTTATATTAGGAGGAGAATAAAATGAGTAATTCAAAATTAGTTACTGTGAGAGTTCCTGCTTCTTCTAGAAATTATGATTCTTTAAGGGAAGGTAAAAAGATAAAGAAAATAACTATTCATCATATGGCTGGCGTTATGTCTGCTGAGTCTTGTGGCAGGTTGTTTCAAAATCCTACAAGGCAAACTTCTAGTCATTATGGAATAGGAAATGATGGAAAAATAGGACAGTATGTTGATGAGAAAGATACGGCTTGGACTGATGGAAATTGGGAGAGTAATTTGATATCAGTTACTATAGAGACTAGTAATAGTAAAACTGGCGGAGAATGGAAAGTTGGAAGAAAGGCTTTAAAAAGTCTTATAAAGTTAGTTGCGGATATTGCATATAGAAATAATTTAGGAACATTAGTTAAGGGAAAAAATCTTACTTGGCATAGTATGTATATGGCTACTACTTGTCCGGGTCCTTATTTAAAGGGTAAGATGGATTATATAGCGAGTGAGGCTAATAAAATTAATTCGAAGCGTGTTAAACTAAGTTATACAGTTGGAACTTATAAATGTTTATATAATCTTAATGTTAGGACTGGTGCGGGTAAATCTTATAGAGTTAAAAAGGTAAGTGAACTTACTTTAGGTGGCCAAAAATCATCTTTATATAGTGAAAGGAATGCTAAGGCTCTTTATAAGAAAGGTACTAGTTTTACAGCACTTAAGATATTAAAGGCAAAGGATAAGTCTATTTGGGCTAAGACTCCAAGTGGGTATGTTTGTATTAAGGATAGTAAAAATGTCTATTGTAAAAAGGTAGTATAAAGTATTTAGATGATAAAAAAAAGAGATCTTTTGGGATCTTTTTTGTTTATTCATGTATTTTTATAAGTGCCAAATTCACATCACTAATTACAATATTTGATGTTCTAATGTCTCCTAGTATGTTGGTTGAGACTTTTAAGGTAGTAGTTTTTCGAATCTAAAGAATATAGTTCTAGTAAAGTACATTTGATTTGCTTTTCCGGTTTCTAGTTTGAATGTTAAATCTTTGAAAGCAGAACCGTTTTCATCTTGTAAGTAGACTTCGGCTCCGTGAGTATCATCGGCTTCTTTGATTAGTCCGGATATCATTATTTGGTATACTCCTGGTAGGATTTCTATTTTAAGTGTCGTCTATTTTTCTAAAAAATTCTGGTTCGTTTGGTATAAATCATGGATTTTCGAAAGTCATACTGTTTGCGTCTTCGGTATCTAGAAGGTTAGTGTAAAATATTCCTTGATTAGAAGATGAGATGACAGAACCTGCTTCTCCTTGGGGACTGATATCTCCTTTGTCTCCTTTGGAGCCTTGCTGTCCTGGTTCTTCTTTTTTACCTCTTGGGCTTTGTATATAACGATATATTGCATTTTTGTTTTGTTTTTCTAGTATTTTTTTTATTTTTTCATAGTGATTATTGCAATTATACATATGCATTTCTCCTGTTAATATAATTTTAATTCTATATAGTCTATGTAATATGAAATTACTTAAATAATTAATATATAATAAGAGTTTTTATTTATATGAGGATTTCTATACTTGTCTTTTTACTTTATTTTTAGTAAAATATATATATCTATTTGGGGTGATATAGATGGATAAGATATTGCTAATTAATAAGGAAAAGGGATATACTTCAAGAGATGTTGTAAATAAAATATCTAAACATTTTAATGAGAGAAAAGTAGGCCATTTTGGAACGCTTGATCCTTTGGCTACTGGTCTTTTGGTGATTGGAATGGGGGCTTATACTAAACTTGGAAATCTTCTTTCTGATGAATCTAAGTGTTATATTGCTACGGTACTTGTTGGAAAAAGTACTGATACTTATGATATAACTGGTAATACTTTATCTATTTCTGATGATAGGATTTCTCTTGATGAGATTATTTCTGCACTTGATAGTTTTAAGGGTACTTATAATCAAGAGGTTCCTATTTATAGTGCTGTTAAAGTAAATGGAAAGAAGTTATATGAGTATGCTAGAGATTCTAAAAGCGTAGATCTTCCTAGAAGAGATGTTACTATTTATGATATATCTTTTATAAATACTTATGAAAAAGATGGAAATCAGTATTTTACCTTTTTTTGTCATGTTAGTAAGGGTACTTATATTAGAAGTCTTATAAATGATATTTCTAAAAAATTAGGAGTTTTGATGTGTATGAGTGATTTGGAAAGAGTTAAGTGTGGTAATTTATCTATTTCTTCTTCTTATACTATTTCTGATGTTCTTAATGATGAGTTTTCTTTTCTTGATGTTGGTGATGTTTTAGATCTTGAAAGAAGAGAGGTTCCTGTTTCTTTAAGAAAGAAGATTTTTAATGGATCTTTAATAGATAGCATGTCTTCTAAATATATTTTATTTACTCATAATGGAAAAGATATTGCTTTATATGGAAAGTATAAAGATTTTATGAAGCCGTATTTGGTCTTTAAAAATGATTAGGTTTGTTATATAATATTTATAATGGGAGTTGTTTTTATGGAATTTGAAAGTATTTTAGAGTTAAAGGAAAGAGTTATGCCGGCGCTTTTAAAGAGATCTGATGATTTGAAGATTTTAGGATATGATGTAACACCGGATGATATATGGAACTATTTTAAAATGAATAAATGGTGTAGGACTGAGAATTTATCTTTAAATGAGATTGTTAATGATATATTAAAGTATACACCTGTTAGGAAGTGATATGATGATTAGTTTTGATGATTTGAAATTAAAACTTGAGGAGTATTTATCTAATGAAGAGATAAAGGAAATTGAAAAGGCTTATTTATATGCGGAAAAAGAGCATGATGGACAGTATCGTAAGACGGGAGAGCCTTATATAGTTCATCCTCTTTTTGTTGCGAGTATTCTTACTACTATAAGGGCTGATAAGGAAACTATAATTGCAGGACTTTTACATGATACTATTGAGGATACTGATGCTAGTAAGAGTGAAATAAGGGATTTGTTTGGAGAGACTGTTGCTAATTTAGTTGATGGGGTTACTAAGATTAATAATATAAATGTTAGTACTGAGAATGAACATTTGACTAATTATTATAAAAAAATTATTGTAGGGATGAGTGAGGATGTAAGGGTTATTATAATAAAACTTGCGGATCGTCTTCATAATATGAGGACTTTGTATGCACTTGATCATGAAAAACAAAAGAAAAAGGCGAAAGAGACTTTAGAGATTTTAGCACCTATTGCACATAGACTTGGTATGCATAAAATAAAGTCTGAACTTGAGGATTTATCTCTTAAGTATTTGAAACCTGAGGCTTATAAAGATGTTGTTGAGAAACTTAATCATACTAAATTTGAAAGAGAATTGTATGTAAAGAAAATGATGGAGGATGTAAGTAGTCTTTTAAGGCAAAATGGAATAAAGCATCAAATTAAAGGTAGAGCAAAAAGTATTTATAGTATTTATAAGAAGTTAGATAAGGGAAGAAGTTTTAATGATATATATGATCTTTTAGCGATTAGAATACTTGTAGAGAAAGAACAGGAATGTTATTTGGCTCTTGGTCTTATACATTCTAAATATAAACCTATTTCTAAAAGATTTAAGGATTTTATTGCTATGCCTAAGACTAATTTGTATCAAACTCTTCATACTACTGTGTTTGGGCTCGAGGGAAATCTTTTTGAGATCCAAATTAGAACTTATGATATGGATGAGATTGCTGAGAATGGTATTGCTTCACATTGGGCTTATAAAGAGAAGAAAAATGCTGCGGTTGAGATGCAAAATGTAACTGAGCAAAAATTACAATTTTATAAATCAATAATAGAACTTAAAGGAGATAATCTTACTAGTGAAGATTTTATTGATAAGGTTAAGAATGAAGTACTTAATAATAATATATATGTCTATACTCCTAAGGGTGATGTAATTGAGATGCCTATTGGAAGTACTCCGATTGATTTTGCTTATAGGATACATTCTCAAGTTGGAGATAAAATGACGGGTGCTATTGTAAATAATAGTATGGTAAATTTAAGTTATGAACTTAAAAATGGAGATATAATAAAGATAATTACTAATAATAATTCGAAGGGTCCTTCTAGAGAGTGGCTTGGTATTTGTAAAACTACTGGTGCTAGGAATAAAATAAAGGGATTTTTTAATAGAACTAGTAAAGATGATTATATAGAGCAAGGAAAGGATCTATTAGAAAAGGAACTTAGAAGAAGAAAAATTCCTATTAATAGTTTTATGGATAAGGAAAACTTAGATAAAATATTTAAGAATTTTAAACTTGAATCTATTGAGGATATATATCTTAATATTGGTAATAATAAATATTCTGCTAAACAAATAGTAAAAACTGAAAAGGAAAAAGAAGTTGTTGTTAAGAAAAAAGCAGTTATTAAATCAAGTGATAGTGATATTTTAGTGGGGGATAATGAAAATATAGAGACTCATATTGCTAATTGTTGTCTTCCTGTTCCTGGGGATGAAATAGTGGGTTATATTACTAAGGCAAATGGTATTAGTATTCATAGAAAAGATTGTAATAATATAGAGGTTTTTGATGATAGGATACTTGAGGCTTCTTGGAATAAAATTATTTCTAGTAAATATAAGAGTGAAATAATAATACATACGAATGTTAAGGAAAGTATAATTTTATTAATTGCACAAATTGCATCACAGTTAGATATTAATATAGAAAATATTAATTTGATTAGTAAGGGGGATGCTAATGTGTATTCGGTAACTATGCAGGTTCAAAATTTAGAAGTACTTAATAAATGTATAAATAATTTGTCAAATGCTAGGGAAATTAGTGATGTTGAAAGGATAATAAAGTAATGAAAGTAGTAGTGCAGAGAGTAAAAAAGGCAAGTGTAGAGGTAAATGAGAAAATAGTTGGTAAAATAGATAATGGGGTTTTACTTCTTGTTGGGTTTACTTATGATGATGATATAGAAAAGTTAAAGTGGATGGCTAGGAAGATAGTTAATTTAAGGATATTTGATGATGAAAATGGTGTTATGAATTTGTCTTTAAAAGATGTGGGGGGAAGTGTTCTTTCGGTTTCACAGTTTACTTTGTATGCTGATCCTAAAAAGGGAAATAGGCCATCATATGTTAATGCTTTAAATGGAGAAGAGGCTGTTATTTTATATGATAAGTTTAATGAAATTTTAAGGAATGATGAGATAAAGGTAGAAACTGGTATGTTTGGAGAAGAGATGGAAGTTAGTCTTGTTAATGATGGACCGATTACGATTATAGTTGAAAAATAGTGAATAAAAATGTATAATAAGAACAAGGAGTGATAATATGAGTGGACATTCTAAGTGGTCTACAATTAAAAGAAAAAAGGGGTTAATTGATGCGGAAAGGGGTAAGATCTTTCAAAAACTTGCTAAGGAAATTTATGTGGCTGCTAAAGGAGGGGATCCTTCGGTTGATACTAATCCTGCACTTCGTATGATCGTAGATAAAGCAAAAGCACAAAATATGCCAAAGGATAAAATACAAGCAGCAATTGATAAGGCACATAAAAGTTCTGGTGGGGAAGATTATGAATCTATTCGTTATGAGGGATATGGACCAAATGGTGTTGCAATTATGGTTGATTGTTTAACTGATAATAGAAATAGAACAGCATCTATGGTGAGAAGTACTTTTACTAAACGTGGAGGTAATTTAGGAACTGATGGTTCTGTAAGTTATTTGTTTGAAAAAAAAGGTGTAATAATTGTGCCTAATAGTTATGATGAGGATAAAATAATGACAATAGCACTTGAAAATGATGCACTTGATTTTGTTACTTTAGATGATTCATATGAAATATATACTAGTTTTTCAGATTTTATTACGATGAATAAGGCACTTGAAGAAAATGGAGTTACTGATTTTATTATGAATGAAGTAAGATATATTCCTTCAAATTATGTAAAATTAGATAGTGAAAAGGAAGAAAAAATTATGGCACTTGTTGATACACTTTTAGATTTAGATGATGTGCAAGATGTATATCATAATTTAGAAGTAGAAGAATAATTAATTGTATGTTGGAGAGATTAGAATTACTTATAGGTAAAGAAAAAGTAGAGAAGTTAAAAGGCAAAAAAATACTTGTAATAGGTCTTGGCGGAGTTGGAGGTTATGTTGTAGAAAGTCTTGTTAGGTCAGGAATAGAAAGTATTATAATTGTAGATAATGATGTTGTAGATATTACTAATTTGAATAGACAGATAATTGCTACTAGAGATAATATAGGTAAGATGAAGACACTTGAGTTTGAAAAAAGAATAAAGTCTATTAATCCGGATTGTAAAGTGAAAACTATTAGTGAGTTTATTACAAAAGATAATATAGATAAGTTATTTGATGAGAAAATAGATTATTTAATTGATGCTTGTGATACGGTGAGTACAAAGAAATTAATTATTGATAATTGTATAAAAGAAAATATTTCTTTTGTTACTTGTTTAGGAACTGGAAAAAGATTAAGACCTGAACTTCTTACTATTACGGATATTAGAAATACTAAATATGATCCTATTGCTAGAATACTTAGAAAGCATGTTAAAGATAGCAATTATAAGGAAAAGGTTATGTGTTTGTTTTCTGAGGAGGAGCCTATAGAATGTAAAGAGGGAATAGGATCTAATAGTTTTGTGCCTCCTAGTGCGGGGTTACTTATTGCTTCTTATGTTATAAGAGATTTAATAGATTCAAAAAAATAGAAAATTAGTTCTTGAAAAATAGAACTTTTTTTGTTATTATTAAATTATAAGAAAAATAGAAGTAAGGAGGATAATTTTTGAACTAAGTAATTCAAAAATTAATAAAAGTTATGAAACAAATCAAACGAAACTCTGTTCGTGTCGGGGGGGGGGATATTTAATCTATTAAATAGAAATATAAAAGACTTTAATAAAATAATGCTTTCTCTAGGATGTATTACATTTTT
>OIYV01001157.1_pt1 | contig 12978 bp, 14 predicted proteins | sample 1588251 | NCBI WGS metagenome assembly OIYV01 (sample SAMN03283282) | human gut metagenome | biome: human-associated habitat; material: feces | host: Homo sapiens | place: Peru | collected 2012
AGCAAAACAGAAAAAAATTTAATGGAAGCTTTTTCTGGTGAATCACAAGCTAGAAATAAATACACATATTTTGCAAGCAAGGCAAAAAAAGAAGGATATGAACAAATTGCTGCAATATTTCAAGAAACAGCAGATAATGAAAAAGAACATGCAAAAATTTGGTTTAAACTATTAAATGGAGGAGATGTTCCATCAACAGTAGAAAATTTAAAAGCTGCAGCAGATGGAGAAAATTTTGAATGGACAGATATGTACGATAAAATGGCAAAAGAAGCAAAAGAAGAAGGATTTGACCATATAGCATATCTATTTGAAGAAGTTGGAAAGATTGAAAAAGAGCATGAAGCAAGATACCAAAAATTACTAGAAAATATTGAAGGTGGTTTAGTATTTTCAAAAGATGGAGATAGAATTTGGAAATGCAGAAACTGTGGACATATTGTAATAGGAAAAACAGCACCAGATATGTGCCCAGTATGTAATCATCCAAGATCATATTTTGAAATAAAAGCAGAAAACTATTAAAATATTATTTATAAGAAATAGCAAATATTGAATATTTGCTATTTTTTTGGTAAAATAGATGTGCATAAAGTCATACAACAGTCACTTTTAAATAGTAAAATAAAAATGGGAGAAAAATTGTGAAAGATAAAAAAATTCATATAGTAAAAATAATATCACTAGCAATTATATTAATAATATGTATAGTTCTAATTATATATCTATTTCCTGTAATAATGAATATATCAAAGCCAGAAGGTCAAATGGCTTTTAAAGAAAAAGTGACTAATTCAGGGATTTGGGGTTTACTATTATTATTTGGGTTAGAAATTGCGCAAATATTTTTAGTAGTGTTACCAGGAGAACCATTAGAAATACTTGCAGGAATGTGTTATGGTCGGATTTTGGGGAACAGTATTCTTAATATTCTCTGTTTTTATTACTACAATAATAATTTTTTATGCAGTAAAAAAATATGGCAAAGAATTTATTTATCAATCATTTAAAAAAGAAAGAATTGATAAAATAGAAAATAGCGAATTATTTAAAAATCCAAAAGAATTGGAATATATATTTATTATATTATTTATGATACCAGGTACTCCAAAAGACTTTTTAGTATATATTGGAGGGCTATTTCCAATAAAACCATCAAGATTTATATTAATTTCAACATTTGCAAGATTTCCATCAATTATATCATCTACACTTGCAGGAGCGAATATAATAAGAGGAAATTGGAGTATGATGGTAATAGTATACTTAATACCATTAGTAATAGTTGCAACAATTTTGTTTTTTATTAATTGCTTTGATAAAAAAGGAAAAACAAAAAGTGCAATTAATATTATAAAATAGGAGAGGTTTATGCAAAAAGAAACTATAAAAAAAATAGAAAATTTAATAATATATTTCTTTATCTTTTCCTTAATTGGTTGGATAGCAGAGATACTATATGCCATAAAAGTAGAAGGAACATTTGTAAAAAGAGGTTTCTTATATGGACCAATATGCCCAATATATGGATTTGGAGCAATTATGTTAATTACGATTAATAATTTTATAAATAGACACACAAAATCAAATATAATAAAATTTGTTATTTTTTCAATAATATTTACAGTATTTGAATATTTAGTTTCTTTAGTGTTTGAATTAATATTTAATATAAGATGGTGGGATTATTCAAATGAATTGTTAAATTTAAATGGAAGAATATGTTTAATGTTTTCGATAATATGGGGAATTGCAGGAATTCTTTTTATAAATCATGCATATATGCCAATAAAAAATAAAATAGAGACATTGCAAAAAAAGATTCCAAACTATTATGTTCATATTTTTGTAATAATTTGTACTACTGGATCTATTGTTGACTGTGTACTATCATCAATAAAATATTTAAAATAAGGTGAAAAAATGATAAAAGTTTTATTAGTAGAAGATAATAACTCAATAATTTTAGGACTTGAATACCTATTTAAAGAAGAAAAATTTACTTATAATATTACAAAAAACAAGAGAGACACTTTAAATCTTTTAGACAAAGAAAGTTTTGATATTGTTTTATTAGATGTATCACTTCCAGATGGAAATGGATTTGATATCTGCAAATATATAAAACAAAAAAAGAATATACCAGTAATTTTTTTAACTGCAAAAGATGAAGAAAAAGATGTAGTTATGGGGTTCGAATTAGGAGCAGATGATTATATAATAAAACCGTTTAGAAATAGAGAATTAATATCAAGAATAAAAAATGTATTAAGAAGAAAAAGTAATTTAGATAATTGTATAACTGTTAAAGATATAAAAATTGATACAGAGATAGGAAAAGTATATAGAGAAAATAAAGAGATAGTTCTTACAAAGCTTGAGTATAAAATATTGTATAATTTATTTGTAAATAAAAACAAATTAATAACTAGAGAAGAAATATTAAATGATATATGGGATATAGCAGGAAATTTTGTAGAGGACAATACTCTTACAGTATATATAAAAAGAATAAGAGAAAAAATAGGAGATAAAGAAGGAGAAATAATACAGACAGTTAGAGGAATAGGATATAGAATAAATGAGTAAAAGTTTGAAAAAAATAATAAAAAACAAAGGAATAGCAAAACTACTAACAATAGTTATAATAATTATCATTTTAGCTACTGCATTGGTTATTTTGGTGAATAATAGAATTAATAATAAATACAAAGATATAATAAATATTTACATCTCTAATGTTTTAGAAAATGTAAAAGAAGAATACCCAAATGTAAATCAAAGCGATTTAATAAAAATACTAAATAATAAAAATATAACAGCAAACAAAAAGATGCTTGAAAATTATGGAATAATTAATGAGCAAGCAATAAAAGCTTTAGAACAAAAAGATAGAAATAATATTAATTATAACTTATTAATACTCATAATAACATGTATAGCAATAATAATTGCTTTTTACAATTATTTAAAATATAGGCAAAAAGAAATTGATAAAATTACAGAATATGTTGAAAAAGTTTCTAATAAACAATATTCATTAGATATAAATGAAAATTCGGAAGATGAATTAAGTAGTTTAAAAAATGAATTATACAAAGTAACAGTAATGCTAAAAGAAGAAGCTGATAATTCAAAAAAACAAAAAGAGGAATTGTCCACTTCAATATCAGATATATCACATCAATTAAAAACACCGCTAACATCAATATTAATAATGCTAGATAACTTAAGTGAGAGCGACAATATGGATCAAAAAACAAGATGTGAGTTTATATCTGAAATATCAAGGCAAATTGAAAATATGAATTGGCTAGTAATTTCACTTCTAAAATTATCTAGATTAGATGCAGGGGTTGTAGAATTTGAAAAAGACACAATAAATGCTAATAAATTAGTAAATGAGATAATATCAAATTTAGAAATAGTAGCAGAATTAAAGAATGTAAATTTAGAGGTACAAGCAAGTAAAGAGTGCTATTTTGAAGGAGATTATAATTGGAATAAAGAGGCAATTCAAAACATAGTAAAAAATGCAATAGAGCATACAAAAGTAAACACAAAAGTAAAAATAAAAATTGAAGAAAATGATGTATATACAAGCATAAAGATTAAAGATGAAGGAAATGGAATAAAACAAAAAGATATAAAACATATATTTGATAGGTTTTATAAAGCAGAAAATTCTTCAGAAAATAGTTTTGGAATAGGATTATCACTTTCTAAAAGTATAATAGAAGAACAAAATGGTTATATACAAGTAGAAACTAAAGAGAACAATGGAACAACATTTATTATAAAATATATAAAATAAGGAGTTTGGCTCCTTATTTTTTCTATAGTAGGGAATTTAAATCGGGCAAGAACAAATGGCAATATGAAATCGATTTGTTCATAGTCATGGAAAAGTCACTTTAATTATATAAGATATAATTAAATAAGGAGGAATTAAAATGGAAATTTTAAGAGTAGAACATTTAACCAAAAAATATGGAAAAGGTGATAACGAGGTTATTGCAGTGAATGATATGTCTTTTACAGTAAATAAAGGTGAATTTGTTGCAATAGTTGGTAGCTCCGGAAGCGGTAAATCAACCCTATTACATTTGTTAGGTGGAGTAGATAGACCAACTTCTGGCAAAGTATTTATAGATGATCAAAATATATATGAATTAAGTGATGATAATCTTGCTATTTTTAGAAGAAGACAGGTTGGTTTAATTTATCAATTTTATAATTTAATACCAATATTGAATGTAGAAGAAAATATAACACTTCCATGCGATTTGGACGGAAAAAATGTAAATAAAGAACAATTAAAAGAATTATTAAAAACTTTGGGATTAGAAAACAGAGTAAAACATCTGCCAAATCAATTATCTGGAGGACAACAGCAAAGAGTTTCAATAGGTAGAGCTTTAATTACAAACCCAGCAATAGTATTAGCAGATGAACCAACAGGAAATCTAGACTCAAAAGCAAGTGATGAAATTGTTGAATTATTGAAACTATCAAACAAGAAATATAATCAAACTGTAATTATGATAACTCATAATTTAGAAATAGCAAAAGAAGCAGATAGAATTATTAGAATAGAAGATGGAAAAATTATAAAATAAAATTAGCTAGTAGTTAACTAGTAATTATAGAGTGTAGGGGTGTACGATACTGTTCGGCAGATTAGAAAATATAATGAAATAATTACACAAAATATTATTTAAAGAAAGGAAATTAAAAATGAATTTGTTAAATAAATTAACTATTACAAATTTAAAACTAAATAAAAAAAGAACAATAGTTACAATTATTGGAATTATTCTTGCAACAGCATTAATAACAGCGGTAGCAGGAATGGTCACAAGTTTTAGACAAACTTTGATTAATTGGACCGTAAAAACAGATGGAAATTATCATTATAGCTTTAAAAATGTTCCAAGTGAAGAATTGAAATACATTGAAAATAATAGAAGTGTAGAAAGTTATTATTTAACTCAAGATATTGGATATGCTAAGTTAAATGAAAGTAAAAATGAATATAAACCGTACTTATATGTAATGTCATATAACAAGGAGGCACTAAAGAATGCACCAATTGATTTAGTGGAAGGAAGATTACCACAAAATGAAAATGAACTTGTAATATCAGAACATATTATTTCTAATGGAAAAGTAAATTATAAAATAGGTCAAAAAATTTCTTTAGAAATTGGAGATAGATTAAGTGAAAATGCAGAATTGGACCAACATAATCCATATAGTAAAAATGAAGAAATTATTAAAACTAAAATTAATAAAACATATGAAATAGTTGGGATAATGCAAAGGCAAAGAAATAATGTTGAGCCATATTCTGCACCAGGTTATACTGTAATTACATATCTTGATGATAGTAGTATTAAAGAAGATACAAATATATATGTGTTACTTAGTAAAAGTAAGTTAAAACAAAGGTACAAGATTTTTGCTGATATTTTAAATATTTCAGAAGACTCAGCAGAAAAAACTGTAAAAGGTACAATTTCTATAGAAGAATTAGATAAACTAAACGAAACTGCTAAGTATAAGTTTGAAATTAATAAAGATTTACTAAGATATCAAGCTTTAGAATTTAGAAATTCGATTTTAAGTACATTATTAGGATTAAGTATAATAATTGTTTTTATAATTATTGTAACAAGTGTATTTTGCATAAGAAATAGTTTTGCAATATCTATAACAGAAAAAATGAAGCAATACGGAATGCTTGCATCAGTTGGTGCAACCTCAAAACAAATAAAGAAAAATGTATTTTATGAAGCAGTAATATTATCTGTTATTGCTATACCAATAGGAATACTTTGCGGAATGCTTGCAGTGTTTATAGTATTAAAAATAATAAGTGCAATATTGGTAGAATCATTAAATGGAATGGTATTTGTATATAGTATTCCATGGGTAGCAATACTAATTTCAGTAATACTAGCAATTATTACAATATTCTTTTCAGCAAAAAAATCAGCTAAAAGAGCGGCCAAAGTTTCTCCAATTGAAGCAATAAGGTCAAATGAAGATATTAAAATAAAATCTAAAAAACTTAAATCACCAAAGCTTATTAAAAAAATATTTGGAATTGGAGGAGAGATTGCATATAAAAACTTAAAAAGGAATAAGAAGAAATATAGAACAACAGTTATATCAATAGTCGTAAGTATTGCAGTATTTATACCAACATCAACATTTATTAATTATGCATTTAAAACTTCATCAATGTATTATCAATATGGAGAAGCAAATTACAATTTAATAGTTAGTGTTTCAAAACAAAATACAACAGATAATGAAAATATAAAACAAATAATCGAACTAGACGGAATAAAAGAATATTCAATACAAAAATCAGTAATTGCTAGTGCAGATATTAAAGATGTAAAATATTCAAAAATGGGAAGAGAATATGTAGAAAAATTTGCAGAAGAGGGAGGATCAGCTACTACAAACTTTAGTATTTATTCAGTTGGAAAAGAAGAATATAATAGATATATAAATAAGCTTGGATTAAAATATGATGATGTAAAAGATAAAGCAATATTAATAAATAATGCAACTACATTTATAAAAAATGACAAGGGTAGATATATAAATACAAAATTTGAACCATATGAATATAAAGTAGGAGATATAATAAAAGTAAAATTAGTAGGAGATGGCATAGAAGATAAAAATACTCAAATTGAAATAGCTAAAACAACAGACAAAGTTCCAATGGGATTTGAGGGTAGAACAAGTAATGGGTATCTTATAGTAAGTGATGAGTGGATTCAGAAAAAAAGTGATTATTATTTATCAAATAGAATAGAACTCTATATAAATTGTAATAATTCAGATGTATTAGAAGAAAACATAAAAAAGATAGATAAAAATATTAATATAACTAATATAGATTCATGTATAAGAGAACAAAAAGCAATGTGGATAGTAATTGCAATATTCCTTTATGGATTTATAACAGTAATTTCATTAATTGGTGTTACAAACATATTTAATACAATAACAACCAATATGAACTTAAGAAGCAAGGAATTTGCAAATCTAAAATCTATTGGAATGACAACTAAAGAATTTAATAAAATGATAAGATTAGAAAGTATATTTTATGGAACTAAATCATTATTAATAGGAATACCAATTGGGTTAGGATTATCTTATTTAATGTTTAAAGCCTTTGAAGAAAGTGTGGACTTTGGATTTATATTTCCAGTAAGTGGAGTGTTAATTTCAATAATAGCAGTGTTTGTATTAATAATAAGCATAATGAAATATTCATTAAATAAAATAAACAAACAAAATATAATAGAAACTATAAGAAAAGATAATATATAGAAAAAAATAAAAGATTCAAAATGTTTGAATCTTTTATTTTTTAAAATCAAAATTCACAATTCTTTGGAGTTCTTGAAAATGGAATTACATCTCTTATATTTTGCATACCTGTTAAATACATCATCATTCTCTCAAATCCTAAACCAAATCCAGCATGTCTAACACTTCCATATTTTCTTAAATCTAAATACCACCAGTAATCCTTTTCTTTCATTCCAAGTTTTTTAATTTTATCTTGCAAAACTTCTAAATTATCTTCTCTTTGGCTTCCACCAATTATTTCTCCAATTCCAGGCACTAGAAGATCAGCAGCGGCAACTGTTTTTCCATCTGGATTTTGTTTCATGTAAAAAGCTTTAATTTCAGTAGGATAATCAGTTACAAATACAGGCTTTTTAAATATATTTTCACATAGATATCTTTCATGTTCTGTTTGAAGATCAGATCCCCAATGAACAGGAAAGTCAAAATTATCATTATTTTTTTCTAATTCTTTAATTGCATCTGTATAAGAAATTCTAACAAAATCAGAATTAATTACATTATTTAATTTATCAAATAATCCTTTATCTATAAAAGAATTAAAGAAATTCATTTCTTCTGGACAATTTTCCATTACATATTTAATTATGTATTTAATCATATCTTCTGCTAAATCCATGTCATCTTTTAAATCTGCAAAACATATTTCAGGTTCAATCATCCAAAATTCAGAAGCATGTTTTACTGTATTAGAATTTTCAGATCTAAAAGTTGGACCAAAAGTATATACATTTCTAAAAGCAAAGGCAAAAGTTTCAACATTTAATTGACCACTTACAGTAAGATGAGCAGGTTTTCCAAAGAAATCCTTTGAATAATCAATACTTCCATCCTCTTTTTTAGGTACATTATTTAAATCAAAAGTATTTATATTAAACATTTCTCCAGCACCTTCACAATCACTAGATGTAATTATAGGAGTGTGAACATAAACAAATACTCTTTCTTGAAAGAATTTGTGAATAGCATATGATAAAACAGAACGAACTCTAAATACAGCATTAAAAGTATTGGTTCTTGGTCTTAAGTGAGAAATTGTTCTTAAGTACTCGAATGTATGTCTTTTCTTTTGTAAAGGGTAATCTAAATCAGCTAAATATTCAATATTTATTTCTTTAGCCTTTATTTCAAATGGCTGTTTAGCACCATCTGTTTTTATAAAAGTACCAGTTACCTTTATAGATGAGCTAATAGGTAATTTACAAATATCTGTAAAATTTTCTAATGTATCATCAAAAACAATTTGGATATTTTTAAAGAAGCTACCATCATTCAACTCTATAAAACCAAAAGTTTTAGAATCTCTAACAGTTCTAACCCAACCCTCAACAGTAATTTCTTTATTATTATAATTGTCTATATTTGAAAATAAGTTTTTAATAATTTCCATAAATAAGCCTCCATAAAATAATTTGTTAATAATATATCACAAAAAGATGAATACTTCAAGGCATTAAATGGGACAAAGTATTGGCAAATAAAAATGTTGATACTTATTGTATGTAGACTTTTGGTATGCAGTTTTAATATACTATAATCATGGAGGAATGCAACTATGAATATTATAAAAGTGTTTGGAAATAATTTAAAAAAATATCGTACTGCTAAAGGACTATCTCAAGAAGCATTTGCCGATAAATGTGGTATGCATCGTACATATATTAGTGCTATAGAATGTTATAGAAGAAGCATTTCTCTAGAGAACATTCAGCGTATAGCAGATGCACTTGAAATTGAAACATATAAACTATTTTTGGAGGAGTAAAATGATAGTAAGAAATAGAGCTGAGGGATGGCAACATGCAAAATTAACAGGTCATGATAACGAGAAGCTTGTAGCAGAATTAGTAAAAGAAGATAAAATTATTCAAACACGATTATTAGAATGTGCACATTTAACAGATGTATCAATTGTAGATGTTCAATATGGTGGAATCTGTGAAAAAAATGTAGATTGTATTTTAGGTGGAAAAACAAAATCAAAGACAGATATGTGGTTGCAACTTTCAAATGGAAAGAGATTAAATGTTTCAATAAAAAAAGATGAAGGTGGACAAGTATTTTTAATTAGTATTAATCGTTTTATTGAAGGGTTTGAAAAACAATATAAAATTAAAATTAGTGAAGATGTTAAAAGAGCAATATCATTATATTTTGGATCAGCTATAGATACTATTGATATAATTGAAAAGTATGGAAAAGACAATACAAAACTGGAAATTAGAAAACATAGGCTTGTTGCAGAAACATTAAAAGCATACAATAAAGAATTATATGAATGTTTGCTAAATTGGACTAATATGAATATATCAAATATTTTTGACTTTTGTTTTTCAAGAGGATTAGCAAGAAATAGTGAAGATTGGGCAGACATTGTTTGGTATAAAAACCTTGTTGGTGAAAATAAGTTTGACGAAATGATTTATTTAGCTGATATCAATAAAAAAATACCAGCTACAAGTACATATGGAACCAAAAATGGAGGTAGTACAATACAGTTGCCTTTTGGGTTTGTGCAATGGCATAGCCCAAGAAGAGTAATTCCAGGAAATATCCAATTTCATCACAGTTTTGAGAAAATGTTAAAATTATTAAAAGCACCGAATGTATAAAAACATTTGGTGCTTTTTATTACATAAAAGCTTTTAACATTTGATTTGCAATTGCAATAGATAGCAAAGGTGGAACTGCATTTCCTATTTCTAATCTTTTCATTGTATCTGATCCATAAAATTTATAATCATCAGGAAAACTTTGTAATCTGGCACCTTCACGGATGGTCATTGCTCTTGAATCTCTAGGGTGAATACATCTAGAAGAAGAAGGACAAGCAAAATTTCTAGTTATAGTAGTAGAAGGCCTCTCCCACCATAATTTTGCATAAGTATTTCCAAATCCACTTTTAGGGCGAATATCTTCTGGCAAATCACACTTAGATTGTCCATCTTTTAGTGTTTCCATTATTTTGATAAGATGTTCACCGTTTTTAGGAGCAGAATGTTCTTCAAGTATATTTGAAGAATTATTTCTAACAAATCTAAGAAACTCATTATTTATATCTTTAGCATAATTATTATTTGTTTGACCACTTTTTAATACTGGTAAATCTCCAATAGCATCTTTTAATGTGACATAAGGTTTTAAATTATCTCCATGTGTAGGAGAAGGATAAACAAAATTATTATTTCCTTTAAATCCAACTAGAATAACCCTTTCTCTATGTTGAGGAACACCAAAATTTACAGCATCAAGTATTTTATATTTAGTAGAATATCCTAGCTCCTTGAATTCGTTTTGAATTTGTTCAAACAAAAGGCCTTTATTCATACTTAAAATTCCAGTAACATTTTCAAAGACAAATGCTTTGGGTTTAAGTATATTAAGAATTCTTTTATATTGCATAAATAGATTTGCACGATCATCCATTTGTCTTTTACCAAGAGTTGAATAAGATTGACAAGGAGGACCACCAACAATTAAATCTATTTTTTCACCGTTTAAAGAATCCAAAATCATTTCTTCAGTTAAATTGTTTATATCACAGTTAATCATTTTAACATCTGGATGGTTCAATTTATAAGCTATTGAAATATCATGTTCAATTTCATTAGCAACAATAATATTAAATTGAGGGAGTTTGGAAAAACCATAACTTAATCCACCAACTCCACAAAATAAATCCATTACATTATATTTATGCATAATTAATCTCCTCATTAAAGTTAAAATAGTTAATAAATCATGAAAATTACTTATTGATTTTTAAATTCTAAATACAAAGTTATAGTTCTTTTTAATTGAGACTTAACAAACATAGAGCATTGATTAAAATGTTTACAATTAGTTAAAAGAGATAAAGTATCATTGTTAAAATCAGTAAGATTAAGCATTTTACATATTCTACTATATCTAGATAATACATCTTTTGCTGAACGAAGGCTCATATTTTTATTTATCTTAAGCCATTCGAGAAATTCTTCTATATTCATAATAATAACCTCTTAATTAAATATATCTAATTATATCGTATATTTACGTCAACGTCAAGAATCTGTCAATGGGTGTCAATGGGGACGGAGTTTTTTGACACTCATTGACACTCACTCAAGAATTTCAGGGTTTCAAAGTTAGATTTACATAACTTGCACAATTGATAAAAATATGTTAAAATAAGATTATAAGCACATTGAAAAAAGAATAATAAAAATTCATACACTCTGGCAAAGTGTATTTTATATATAAAATATCAAAATTGAAAGGAGATACTTTTCTTATGAGTATCAAAACAATTTATTCACAAGTAATTACTGGAAACCACTATGATTTAGCTGTTGCAGGAAAACATACTGCAAAACTTTATCAAGAGCAAAGAAATGAAATCAGAGCAAAGGATATGCCTAAAATTGAAGCAGAATTTGTGAAACAAACTCACACAGGTTGCTGTTTGCATTTTAGCATGTATCTTATTTATTTACTAAAGGAGGAAAACATTGAATGTTATTTAACAACAACACCTGAGGAGGATGGTGCAAATCATGCAAGCGTATTATATTTTGATAAGGAAGAAGGTAGATATCTTATAGCAGATCCAGTAGAAGATATTAAAAACGGAACAAAGACTTGTTATGCACTTGATTATGATGCATTCAAGGAAAAAGCATTGGAAAATGATATAAAACATTTTGATTTGGAGGCGTATGGAGATAAGTTATTCTTTATCGATTTTTTACATTATCCTATGGAATTTCAAAAGGATAATTAGAAATCAGAGAGTAGGAAAGTTTTATACTGCTCTAATATCACATTTTATAATTACAAAAGGAGAATTGCTTTATGCACATTGAAATCTTAAATATTGTATCATACGTAGGTTATTTAATTATTGGTATAATGATTGCATTTTGGACCAAACTCACCAAATCAAATTCTGACAAGAGAGCAAGAAAAGTTTTTTGGGTACTGGGATGCGTGACGGCTGGTTTGGCAGGTGGAATGTTAGTATTTTTAAAAATACCTAAAACTTTAATAACAATTATTTCAGTGATTATTATTACAATTTTAACGGCAGCGATTTCAACTTTAATTGAAAAGATAGTAAAGAAAGAGGTAAGGTAACATGAAAATTCTTATAGGTACAGCAATTTTTTTCGCAATCGCAGTATTTTTTAACCCTGTATACAGGTTTCAGAAAGCAAACAAAACCATAACCATTATCATTTGGTCAATAAGCTCTATTATCAGTGGAGCAATCTTCAGCATTAGAGAATATCAATATTTAATACCCGAATGTAAAACACTAAAAGTTTATATTCCATTAGTGGCATTATCGATAGGGTTAGCTTTATCAGGGAGTATGACAATTGGTATGATAGTACAACACATTAAGGAGGAAAAGAATAAAATGTGATAAATTAGGAGAGGAAGTATTCAGAAATGAATATTTCTTTTTCTTTGGTTAAATTATTTATGATAAATGTAAAATCATAACAAAATAATATTTATACAAATTAAAAAATATTGTGAAAAAAGATTTGATATGATAATATATAATTATCTAAAAAAATATATAATTCAAAT
>OIYV01001160.1_pt1 | contig 12944 bp, 6 predicted proteins | sample 1588251 | NCBI WGS metagenome assembly OIYV01 (sample SAMN03283282) | human gut metagenome | biome: human-associated habitat; material: feces | host: Homo sapiens | place: Peru | collected 2012
GAGCAGCCATGTCCAACGCACCCACGCACTCTGTCCACAGCGCAATCGCAACAGGCCCGCTGCTCCTGCTCCTCTTCCTACTCATCAGTTGCTTGGCTCCGAGACCCGCACTTGCCATCGACGGGTACGATCAGCTCGGCTTTCGCACCATTAGCGACGATTGTGGGCCCTTCTTCATCGGTAAGTACGAGGCTCAAGACGCCTCAATCGCGTACTGTATGAACCAGGAACGTCCCGGTCCCACCAAGCCGGGTGGCCCATGGCTCAACTTTGATCAGGGCTGGGTATGGCTCGACGACGAGTTCGCGGCGATCGTTTGTCACGGATATCCTTCCGCAACGTCGTTTGGCGGTTACAGCCTGTCGCCCGATCGCGCCCGTGCCGCCACTCAACTTGCCGTATGGATGCTTAACGGCACCACCCATATCGACGGCACTTACTCCTATACAACAGCTCAAGGCAAAACAAAGAGCGGGCATTTTACCGCCGACAATGAGGTTGTGGCTGCCGCACGGTGGCTTCACGACAATGCAAAATCGGGAGGCATCAAAGCCGCTCCGCACCGCGCACGGCGCTATTTGGGACCCATATCGGGCGGCAGCAAACGTCAAGACATGCTCTACGTGCTGCCAGCGGTCTCTGTTTCTTTCCAAAAGCAGTCTGCAAACGCTGCCATTACCAACGGAAACAATACTTATCAGCTTGACGGGGCAACATTCGATGTTTTTGAGAGCGCCGGCGATGTGCGCGTCGGCACCATCAAAATGAACAGCAACGGTCAAGCGCAGGCAACACTTTTACCCAACACGGCATACTACCTGGTAGAGACAAAGGCACCGGCAGGCTATATCCCTCGACGCGACCGCATCCCCTTTACCACGGAGGGCGGTGGCGGCCATGTCACAATCGATGAGCAGCCAGGCACCATCACGCTACGCATCATAAAGCTTGACGCCGCAACGGGTGCCGGAGCCCAAGCGGGGGCCTCGCTCGCCGGCGCCGAGTTTACCTGCGTCTCTCAATCCACCCCCGGATGGACGCAAACCCTCACGACCGACGAAACCGGTCGAGCAACCCTTGATAACGTTCCCCTTGGAACCTTCACCATCTATGAGTCGAAGGCCCCCGAGGGCTACCTGCTACCCAGCGACAGCTGGACCTACACCGTTGGAGCCGACCAGTTGGGCGATTCGGGCGTCGTCGAGCTCGAATCGCGCATTTCAGATATTCCGATTGCATTTGACCTTGAGATTTCCAAATTTAAAGATCATGGCAACAGCGATCAGTCTGGCTTGGAACAGCCCGCTGAAGGCGTTGTCTTTGAAGTCATCAGCAATAGCTCACAACAGGTTGTTGGCACGTTGACCACAAATATCTATGGTTTTGCCTCTACCAAAGACCAGCCCGAAGCATGGTTCGGCGCCGGCAAGCGACCCGATGGCGCCCACGGAGCCATCCCCTACGACCGTGCCGGCTATACACTTCGGGAGGTCCCAGAATCCGTCCCCGAAGGCTTTAAACAGGCAGGAGAATGGGCCGTCTCGGCTGAACAGATTGCCGACGGTGCCGAGCTTCAGTACATCGTGGACAACCATGCCCTGTCGACGCATCTCCAGATTGTTAAGCGCGACGCTCAGACCGGTGCCGCAGTTCCCCTTGCAGGTTTTAGCTTCCAGTTGCTCGACAGCAACCACGAGCCCATCTCACAAACGTGCTGGTATCCGACCCAAAATGTCCTGAACACCTTTACGACCGACGCAACTGGTACCGTCACGCTGCCCGAGTCTCTTAACCCGGGTACCTACTACGTGCGAGAAGTCTCGGCAAAGAAACCTTATCTTGTCGGAGAGGATCTCGAGATAACAATCCCCGCCGACAGGTATCTAACGCCCGTTGCGATTGCCTCATACTTCGACGATGCGGCAACCGGAAGCATCGAAATCGTAAAGTCCGACGCTACCGACGAGCGCAAGCTCATGGGGGCCGTGTTTGACATCCGAGCTGCAGGCGATATTATTCGCCCTGACGGCAGTATCGTTGCCCTGGATGGTGAAACCGTCGCCACCGTAACTACTGACGAGCAAGGGTCCGCCCGTGCGAGCCATCTTTCGCTGGGATGTGGAACCGCATGCTACGAAGTCGTTGAGACCCAAGCGCCCGAAGGATATCTCCTAGACCAAAGTCCCCATACGGTCGAACTGTCATATGCCGACCAGACAACGTCCGTCATCGAAGCCCATCTCGGAGTATCCGACGATTTCACCAAGATCGATATCTCAAAAGTCGACCTAACCGGAAAACAAGAGGTGGAGGGCGCTCAGCTCACCCTATATGGACAAGACGAAACCGAAATAGACTCCTGGACCTCATCCGATAAGCCGCACCGCATCGGACATCTTGCGCCCGGCACCTACACATTGCGCGAAATGATGTCCCCGCGGACCTACGACCTTGCTGAGGAGATAACGTTTGAAGTGAAGGCTACGGGAGAAGTCCAATCTTTCGCAATGAAGGACGCGCCGATCGAGATCAAGGGGCAGGTCGACAAACGTCAAGAAATTGCCCAGCCCACCGGGGATGGCCTCTTGGCTAACGGCGATGGCAAAAACCGCGCCGCGACACAAGCCGATACGGAAGGGTTTTTCTCCTACACCGTCGATGCGCGAAACGAGTCGACCACCTGGGTTGATGAGTTCACGATTACCGATGATCTTGAGTGCGCCAAGGACGGCACGGCAAGACTCGTCTCAATCGAAACCCCTATTGCCATCGGCGACCTCAACGGTCTGTGCAACGTGTGGTACCGCACAACGCCGCTGGGCTCGTCAGACATCGACGAGCAGGCAAACGCGACGCTTAACGATGGACATGAAAACCCCTGGCTTGAGTCCGACGAAGTTAAAGAGAGCCTGGGCGAGGACCGCCGTCTCGTTGATTACGAAGGCTGGCAACTCTGGAAAACCGATGTCCCGACCACAAAATCAATCACGCTTGAGGTAAATGAGCTCGACCTTCCCGTCGATACCATCGTAACGGGCATTCGCCTTGAGTACGGTGCGGTAGACGCCGACTTTGCAACCAGGTGCGACGAAGATTCTTGGAAGCGCGAAGACCTTAAAAACGAACATGACGATCTCGATGACGCCAAGGCAACCCTCGGTACAGACGCCCGGAGTGCAGTAGTCCATATGCAGGCAACTTCTTCCTATACGCCCCAGGCACCAGTTGCCAACAGTGCCCGTGTCGACCTCTGTCGCAACGGCGGCGGCGACAAACTTGAGTCACATGACGAGGATCGTGTCGTTCAGCGCTGCACCCTACCGCAGGACCTACCGGCAACAGGATCAGTTCCCATCGCCGCCTGCATCACCGCGCTCCTGACCTCGGGTGCGGCAGCCCTATGGTTCGCTCGCCTTAGGTCGATCCCAAAGAAGCGCTAACGCGATAAAAAGCGGGCGAGTCAGTCTCCCGCCTCGCCCGCTTTCAATCATTTAAATCGCCACATCTACTCGGCAGATGAAGATCCGCTGTCGACGAGCGCCTGCTCGGACTCGGGGATTCCATCGGCACCCGTACTTTGCTCTTGCTCCACCTCTTCGCTGATTGCGGATGCGGGGGTCGACCCCTTTACACCCACGATATAGGCAGCCCCAAATCCCAAAGCGACGGCAATAAGGGTCAGAATCAAATAAACAGGCCAATGACGTTTAATGAACGAAAACACGTTGACTCCTTAGAGCTCCGCCTACGAACGGCGGATAACCTCGGTCACGACCTCGGATACCGTGGCAATGTTCGTCGGGTTAACGTTGTGGGGCAGGTCGTCCTCGGTGCGAGCACAAGCCAGGCGCGTGCCGTCCACACCGGCGATGGTGAGGGCACGACGGCTCGCCTCGAGTGCGGCATAGGCATCGGTCTTGGCATAGGGCATCTCGAGCGCACCACAATCGACATGGAACGACTTGCAGACCTTGCTGACCAGATTCATGATGCGGCGGTCGCCCTTAAGCAGCTGCTGCTCGCCCTCGACCGTCACTACCGAAAGCCTACCGGCGCCGACGGATTCAAGATTGATGAAGAATACGCCGCGGAGCTTATCGCGATGCGAGGCCAAGAACGCCTTCATGCCGGCGCCATCACAATCCGAGGCACCCGTCGCCACAAACCAGATATCGTGACCAAGCAGTTCGTCATCGCCCATAGAAGCGACAGCCGAGAGCATGTCCTCGTCAGATGCACCATCGGAAGACGTGGCGCCGCCCTTCCAGCCGTCGTTATCGTCCTCGAAGTTATCCCACGAGCCGATACCGCGGCCAGACTTCTTAGCATCGTAATCGTCTTCGACACCCAGCCAGTCACTCATGCTGTCCTGATCGTTTTTCTTTTTACGACCAAACAGACCGCCCAGACCGCGCTTGCGGGGCTTGGGCGCGGCCGAAGCGGGAGCCGAGATGGTCTCGAGCGGCTGCGCGCCCGACGCGACGGGCATGGAAGGTGCAACGGGCGCCGACGTGGGCTCGGGACCCCGCGCCGTCGCGAAGGGGTCATCGACCTGAGCCGAGGGGTCGGGAAGGTCGAACAGTGACGTGCGAGACGCAACGTTAGCCTGCTTCATCGACGGCAGCGACGGATCGGGAACCGAAGCCAACGGCGACGAGGAGGGCGTAGGCACCGGAACTGACGCCGGATCGGGAACATTCATCTGCGGGCGCGGCGTGGCCTGAGACGAAATCTGCGCCATGAGGGAATCGACCGTTTCGTCCTGAGTGGGGGCGACGTTGGCAACCGTGGAGCCAGAACCACCCGGAGTCGGCATGGTGAAAATCTGCGTGGAGTAAGGTCTCGACTCGTCCGTCTCGGGCGCCTCGGAAACCTCGGAGACCACAGCTGCCTCATCCTGCTCGACCTCGGCCGAATCGTTCTGCTCAACCGCTACGTGCTGCTCTTCCTCAGCACTGACCTCAACGACCTGGTCTTCGGCAGCATCCGGGACTTCAACCGCATCGGCGGTCTCGGCATCGTTTGCCACAGCGGCCTGATCATCGGAAGCCTCAAGGGGCTCAGCAATCGCGGTGCCCTGTTTTTCAAACGTTATCGTGGCATCGAACTGCGCGGCGTCGAACGACATGGTGCCATCAACGGGCTGCTGGGGCTCGAAAGACGTCGTCGCCTCAACAACATCAGCGGATGCCGGTTGCTGGGACTCAAAAGACGTCGTAGCTTCGGCAGCGTCGACGGCCACGGGCTGCTGGGCCTCGTTCTGTTCGAACTCCTGCACCGCACGCTCACGCTCCGCCTCGGCTGCCTGCTGCTGAGCGATAGCCTCCTGCTCGGCAGCCTCGCGTGCGATGGCGCGCTTTTCCTCAAAGTCGTCGATGAATTTCTTGCCCTTTGCAAATGCACCCTTAAAGAAGCTGGAAGCACTGGCCCCAATCGAAGAGAAGGCGGATGCAATATCGGCATGGGGCGTCGCCGCGGGAATCTCGGCCGAGAAATCGGTATCACTCTCGTAAGACACGCGTCGCGGTTGCTCGGCATAATCATCGTCAGACTCGTCCGCGACGTCCTGCGCCGGCGCGGCGGGTGCCAGAATGTCCAGTCCCGCTGCGGGATCGATTGCAGGCATAGCCTCGGACTCCGCAACGGCAGGAGAAGCCGCAGCGGACCCGTCGTCCGCAACAGCGGCGGGTGCAGGTGCATCCGCGACGGGGGCAGGCTCGGGCTCGAATGTCGGCTCCTCGCCCTCCTCGTAATCGAGCGTACAGGACTCGGGAAGCATGCCGAGTGCGCGGATGGCATCCGAACCAAAGCGGATGTTGCCGGCGGCATTGCGATAGAGCTTAGGCTCAGGCTCGCTGGGCTCGACCACAACAGGCTCCTCCACCGACGCGGGAGCGGGGATCTCGGCGGCGGGCTCTTCGCCTTGGACAGCCTGGTCCTGTGCCTCGGGCACAATGGAGCCGATCAGTGTCTCGTCGGCAGACGCACCCTCAAAGCCATCGATCTGCTCGTCGAAAGCCTCGCCCTGTTCGGACTCGAGCTGATCATCGGAAGCGATCGGCTGGCCAAACTCGTCCTCCTCGTAGGTAGGCTCTTCGTACTCGATGGTGTTGCCATAGTCGTTTTGCTGCTGGGCCGCGGCATATTCCGCCGCCGCACGTGCTATCTCCTCGGCGCGACGTTTTTGCTCACCAAAATAGGTGTCGAACGGAACATCGTCGGGGAACTCATTTTCGCCCTGGAAGGGGGCGACGTTGTCCATAACGCCAAGCAAAGCGGCAACAGAAGATTTGTTGCACACCGCGCCGGACGTATAGGGAAGGATGTAGCGATTAGAGATGATGTTTGCCGCGTTGGCGAGCGCAACGAGAGAAGCGAGAATCGCGACGATCCACAGCAGAACCTTGAGCGCGCCGGGAAGCGGCAGGATGCGCAGGACGGCGACGGCAGCGGGGGCAACCGTGGCGACGGGCAGCAGCTTAGCGATGAGCGCGCGGTACGAAGCATAGGGCTCGCGGGCGAGCAGCTCGGCGCGAGGGGAATCGTAATGCGCGACAACGACCACCGGGCGGTTACGCGGGGACGCGAGCGGGCCCGAAGCCTTGTGATAGGCGATGACATTTTGGCTCACGCCCGTCTTTCCCAGCCCCGAGATCACGGGATGCCCGGCACGCTCGAGCACATAGAGCACGGCACCGATGATGGCCAGCAGGGTGCCGACCAAGCCGATGCCGCCACCGATACCCATAAGCAGGGCGCCGACAAACGCAAGGATGCCGGTGATGGCAAATGCCAGCCTGCTCGGCGCGGGAGCATTAAACTCCTGCACCTCGGGATCAAAGCCGTGGTTGCGGAAAATCTGAGCGATATCTTCGGCAGCCAAGCGCTCTTCTTCGCTGCATGCCGGCGTGATGCCGGTGTTCTGCAGCAGGTGGTTGATATAGTTCTGGGTGTTCGCCATGTGCGCTCCACATCCATAATCCGACAAATAGGCCCAATGCATGCACATTAGAACCGTATATAGTCGAAAGTATACCCCGAGCGAGCGCAAACGACCGAATTCGGCCCATCTTAACGCCCCGAGCGGACAAGGATATAGCCTAATCTCCATATCGGACTAAAATCATGGCAGTAAACCACCTTCCCATGCGAGGACTCTATGACGGCAAGCGACACGACCGCTACGAACAAAAAGGGAACGCCGGAGCCCAGTTTCGATAAAACGGCCCAGCGCATCCTCAATCTTTTCTTTGTGCTCAACAGCTCTCCCGAGCCGTTGACGACCGAGCAAATCGTCTTGGATTCCGATTTGGAGTATGGCTCGGGCAACATCGACTCGGATAAGCGCAAGTTCCGCCGCGATCGCGACAAACTACTCGAACGCGGCATCGTAATCAAAGAGGTTCGCCTCGCCGGCGCGCAAGAGACCGAGGAAAGCTCGTGGACGATCGACCGCGAGCACACGTTTGCGGCAGGTGGTCTCATCACCGCAGACGATGCCGACATCTTGCTGGACGCCATCGACCAGACGCTTGCGGCCGGCTCCTCCGCTTTTGCCGCGCCGCTCGCCGACATCCGGTCCAAGATTGCCTATCTCACCGGCATATCTGCCGCAGACGAGGCGCCGATCCATCGTTCTCCCACCGTCGATGCGGTTTGGAGCGCCTTTGCCGAGCGCTGTGCACTGCGCTTTTTGTATCAGAACGGTCGCGGCGAGCAGAAAGAGCGCACCGTCTGCGTCTACGGTATGTTCGAACACGATGGCACGGCGTATTTCTGCGGTCTGGACAATGCCACCGACAACATCAGAACGTTCCGCTGCGACCGCATCGTCCGTGCTTGGCGCCCCTCAAAGGCATACTCCATTCCCGCAGACTTCAATCTCAACGATTACCTGTTCTTTGAGTTCGATTTTGCCGACCGACCGCCCGTTGCGGCAACGTTCTCGTTCGCGCGCGAGTCGCAAGCCGATATGGTCAGCGGTCTCACGCGCGGGCGAGGCGATCTTGCACGCAGCGAAGAAGGATGGACCTGGACCGTTGACGTGCGCGACTTTGACGCCGCCGCCTCATTCTGCATGGCCCATGCCATGGACGGCATGAGGCCCGTTGCCCCCGATGCACTCAAACTGGCGTGGAACCACCTCATCGAAAGGACGGTGCATGAGCATGCCCGCTCGTAAACTCACCAGCGAGCAGAGACTCTCGCGTGCCATCGACATCATGGAAGCCCTCTACGCCGCCGGGAGCGTGGGGCTGACGAGAAATGAGATTTGCAGCCGCTTTGACATTTCCGGAACCTCGCTGGACGAGATTCTCGATATTGTCTCGACCCTCGCTGATCGCGAGTCGGGCGCCCGCATTATCTGCGAGCGCAACGGCGAAAACATATCCCTTACCGGCGAGGCGGGGCGCGTGCTGCCGCTGCGCTTGAGTGCCGCCGAGGGCGCCGTGCTCAACCATGAACTTGAATCATTGGGGATCGAGCCCCAGGTGGCGGCTCGGATTCGACATGCTCTCCTTCCCGAAGAGCTCGGCTACAATCAGCGCGTCGTCGATACTGTTGTCCGCGGATCGCACTGGCAGCAGCTCAGCGGCGCTATTCAGGACGGCGTTCGTTGCCGTATTACCTATCGTTCGATGGACGATGCACAGCCGCGCGAGCGCCTCATCGACCCCTTGCGCATCGCGATGCATGGCGACCAGACCTACCTGATTGCCTGGGACATCGAAGTTGATGGGCAACGTTCCTACCGCATGGACAAAATCGAGGGCCTTTCCCTCACCGAGGATTCCGTCGAACGCCACACGCCTTCGACCGTATCCCTTCACGACTCCCTCTCCCAAGCGGAGCAGAGCGCAAAGCTCCTCATGCCGCTCGATATGGCGGAGCGTCTGGGCTGGGCCGGCATTATGTCGATCGAGCCAAACGGGACAGATGCGGCAACGGTGATCGTGCGTTACGGCTCCGAGCGTTGGCTGCTCAGCCAAGTAATAGCAGCGGGCGGAGCCATCCACATTCTGGATGACCCCGCCCTGTCAAAGCGTCTATGCGATATGGCGAAGACCTTGGCCTGTCCGCTCTAACGGCGCCGTTCGTGCGCCTGGCGCCACAGTTGCAGATAGTGACCAATCTGCGCCGATTCAATGCGCTGATAGGAACTCGTGGGCAGCGAAGTTAAAAACTTCTTGCCATAGCCCTTCGTCACCAAGCGTGGGTCGGCCAAGATGAGCACGCCGCAATCGGTCGACGAGCGAATAAGACGGCCGGCCGCCTGCTTGACCTCGAGCACGGCCTCGGGCAGCGAATAGCGCGCCCAGGCGCGATCTTCACGCAGATTGCGCTCGCACGAGAGCGGGTCCGTGGGACTCGAGAACGGCAGCTTGGGGATAATGACGCAGCGCAGCGTCTCGCCGCTGGCATCAAACCCCTCCCAGAAGGCCTTGAGCGCAAAGAGCGACGAGGTCGGCTCGTTGATAAAACGGTCCCGCAGACGGCGCGGGGACGAATTTCGCTGCTGGCAGTTAAGCTCCAGGCCTGCACGGGCCAGTTTGGGCTCCACACGGGCGAACAGATCCTCCATGTCACGTCTGTTGGTGAACAGCGTGAGCACCGATCCACCCATGGCAAGATGGGCGTCGACCAGTACGCGCTCGAGTGCCGACAGATAGCCCTCGCGATCGCGCGGGTCGGGAATATCCCCGGCAACGACCACGGCCATATTTGAGTCGAAGTCATAGCTCGAATCCAGATGCAGCGACGAGGACGTCGAAGCACCGATACGGTCGAGTCCGACAGCGTGGTTAAAGTGCTCAAAGCTCTTAGACACCGTCATGGTCGCCGAGGCAAAGATAGCCGTGTGGACCTCAGGCAGCCACTCGGTTGCCAAGGCCTCGCCAATGTCGATGCGCTCGGCGGTCATTGACTCGCCGCCGGCACGCAGCCTGCGGTTAACCTGCAGCGAGTACACGTAGTGCTCATCGGTACCATCGATGATGAGTTTGAGGTTCTCCGTTAGTTCGTGCAGACGATGCGAGATATCACTCAGGTCGACAACGGTCTCGGGCTTATCGCCGGCGACGGCTTGCACCAGCGCATCGACACTCTTGTCCGCTTGCTCCAGTGCGTCGATGGCGGCATGCGCCGACTGCATAAAATCATGCCAGTCGTCCGATTCGCGCAGCTCGGGGCCAATCCATAGATTGGCATTGTCATAACCCCCACGGGCACGGCGGCCGAGCTCACGAACGCCATCGAACACGTCGGCGATTGCCATGCTCGCACGGGCGACGGTGGATGTCGCCTTGGCGGTTAGGCCAAGATAGAGCGTGGAGCCCTCAGAAGTCGCCAAATCACGGGAAACCTGGCTCAGCGCACCGGAGCTCGAGCCGCCCAGGCGCTCAAACAGAACGCGTGACTCATCGGCCGAGACCACGCGCGCCCACTGGCGGCGAGCCTCGCGCTCGATGGAATGGGCCTCGTCGACTACCCAATGGCGAATCGGGGGCAAAATCCTACCCTCGGCAGCGACATTGCGGAACAACAGCGAGTGGTTGGTGACCACCACGTCGGCATGCGCCGCACGGCGACGCGCGCCGTGAACCAGACATTTGTCGGGGAAGAACGGGCATAGGCGACGGGCACACTCGCGCGAGGCCGTCGTAAAGTCGGGACGATTGACGCTGCGCCAGCGAATGCCAAGCGAATCGAGGTCGCCGTCTGCCGACTGGCACACGTACGCCATGATGACCGCAACTGCCGTGAGCGTGTCAGCCGGATCGCGCTTGGTGGTGATCTCGACCTGGCCGCGACTCATGCGCTCAAGCTTGCGCAGGCACGGATAGTGGTCATACCCCTTGAGAGCGCAAAATGACAGACCACCGTCCAGTTGCTCGGCAAGTTTTGGCAGCTCATGGTACATGAGCTGGTCGGCAAGATTGTTCGATTTGGTCGCAATACCAACCGTAATGTTGTTACGGCGTGCTGCCTCGGCAAAAGGCACCAGATAGGCCATCGATTTGCCGACGCCTGTGCCCGCCTCAATTACACGATGAGTGCCCGTGACCAGCGCATCACGGACTTCGAGCGCCATCGCGATCTGCTCATCACGCGGCTCGTAAGTGGGATACATGCGATTGACCAGGCCACCTGGCGCATAGTCCGCCTCAATCTCCTCACGACTCGGCATCTTGAGGACTGGCAGTTCGTCGGCGTCCACCCGATCGTCGGCGCGATCGGCCTTGAGAACGTCAGCACGAGCGGCGCTGAGAGAGAAGATAGAACCAGGGTTCTGCCCTGCCAAGAACGAGAAGATAGGACGATAGGACCAAGGCACGTCCGGATGCATGTCGGCCAGGCGCGCCATGAGGCCCTGGGGCAAGTCGGTGAGTGCCACGAGCAACACGCGCCATACGCCACACAGGGCATCGACGTCGGCATTGGCACGGTGTGACACCGAGTCACAGCCAAACAGATCAGCCATAAAAGACAGCTTGTGCGAGGCCAGGCGCGGAAGCGCGATGCGCGACAGCGCCAGCGAATCGATCCAAATATCGCTCACGTTGACGCCGCCTTTGACCGACTCGATAAACGAGCGGTCGAACGTGGCGTTATGTGCGATCACCGGGCAACCACCGACAAAATCGGCGAGAGCGGCGACGGCCTCAACGGCCGACGGGGCATCTGCCACATCGGCATTTGTAATGCTCGTGAGCTCGGTAATCTCGGCGGGAATCAGCTGCTTGGGATGCACGAAGGTATCGAAACGGTCGACGATCTCGCGGCCCGAAAGACGGGCCGCCGAGATCTCGATCAGCTCGTTGTCCTGCACCGAAAGACCCGTGGTCTCGGTGTCGAGGACGATGACATCCTCCTCGATAAGACCGAACGACTGCGTCTTGGCGCGCTCGGCAAGCGTGGCGTAGGAATCGATGACAAACTGCGGAGTTCCCGGCGAGACGGCGTCCTTAATTAGCATGCAACGCCCGCTCGACGCAGGCCCATGCGAATCAGGCTGTCGCAGACCTGCGGGAACGTCATATCGTCCGTATGACGAATCTCATCGGGATACAGCGACGTGTCGGTCATGCCGGGAATCGTGTTGGTCTCAAGGATAACGGGGCCGTCCTCGCTCACGATGAAGTCGCTGCGCGAAACGCCCAGACATCCCAAGGCCTTGTGGGCAGCGCAGGCAAGTTCCTGGGCGCGAGCGTAGTTCTCGGGCGAAATCTGTGCCGGAATGCGATGGATATCCGTGGGGTCGACGTACTTAACGTCCAGATCGTAGAACTCGCAGTCCTCGGGCTTGCGGACCTCCACGATCGGCAGGGCGCGCACTTCGTCCTCGCCATACACGCCCACCGTGATCTCGGTTCCCTCGATGCACTTCTCGATCAGCACCTTATCGCCGTACTCGAAGGCCTTTGCGATGGCGGCGGGCAGCTCGGAAGGCTCGTGAACCAGGGAGATGCCATAGCTCGAACCGTTGACGGCGGGTTTCACAAAGCAGCGCTCGCCACAAACCTCGACGATGTGATCGATATCGACTTCGTCTCCCGTCTCGAGCGCCAGACCGGGGGCAATGGGAATGCCCGCCCTGGCGTACAGGAGCTTCGAGACCTCCTTATCGGCACCACAGGCGCTCGCAAGCACGCCCGAGGCCGTGTAGGGGATACCCAAGGTCTCCATAGCGCCCTGCATGGCACCGTCCTCGCCGCCAGCTCCGTGCATAGCGATAAACGCCACGTCAAAGCCGCCGGTTGCCATGGTCACCATAAAGTCATCGGCAGCCGTGTCCAGCAGTTCAACCGAGGTGTAGCCGGCCTCCTTCAGGGCCACCACAACGTTCTTTCCCGAATTGAGCGAAATCTCACGCTCAGCGGAATGGCCACCCGCCAAGACCGCTACGTGCATGTTCTCTAGGCTTTTACCCGGCATGGGCAGAC
>OIYV01001161.1_pt1 | contig 12942 bp, 10 predicted proteins | sample 1588251 | NCBI WGS metagenome assembly OIYV01 (sample SAMN03283282) | human gut metagenome | biome: human-associated habitat; material: feces | host: Homo sapiens | place: Peru | collected 2012
ACTTGAATTACTTCCTGTATTTCCGAGAATTTGGATATACTAATTTTACATATTTACTACTTACTGCTCCTAAATAGTCATTATCTGTTTGTATTACATACCAATCTCCTATTTTTGCAAAAACCCTTATATACTGGTTTTTATATACTTTTGTAATAATGTTAAATCCAGTCCCTGGGCCTTGTCTTACATTTAATGTAGTTGCAGTAACTAACCCAGTTGAACTTCCAACTGTTTGATAATGTGTCATTGCTGTACTAGTGCTCATAATTCCTATTAATACTATAAAAATTATGCTACAAATAGTTATTTTTATCTTTTTCATAAAAAATCAACCCCTAAAAATATTTTTAACTATTTTTAAGAATTTATGCAAAAGTTTATTTAATTCTAAATTATTTTGTTTTTCATTTTTATATGATATAATAAAATAAATTATTATTAGGAGCTTATGTAATGAAAGATTATTATCAAATTTTAGAAGTCAATAAATCTGCTTCTCCAGAAACTATATCTAAAGTTTATAAGTTTTTAGCAAAAAAATATCATCCAGATGCTAACCCAGACAATTCTCAAGAAGCAGAAGAAAAATTCAAACAAATTTCTGAAGCTTATGAAATATTATCTAATGAAGAAAAAAGGAAAAAATATGATGAAGAATTGGAAGATTATGAATCAACCAGTTCTCAAGGAACTGTTTCTATTGAAGATTTTATGAAACTTTCTAATTATTGCAAACAATTAGAAAATGAGTTAAAGCAATATTCTGGTACAGAAACTTCTAGTAACGCTTCAAGTAATTATTACAATTCTCAACAACCTGAGTATCAATCTAACTTTAATAATGAATACAATTCTCAAGCCCAGGAAGAAGCCCAAAAGCAAGCATATGAAGAAGCTGTAAATCAAGCTTATCATGATGCATATATAAATAGTTTAAAAAATATGGGATACAAAATAAAATACAAAAAAACTGTTAAAGAACAGTTTAAAAGCTTTATTGCACTACTAATATGTATCATTGTAATTTATATTTTATTTAAATTAATTTGGATAATCCCAGTTTTAAAAACTTGGTTCTTATCCCTATTTGAATTTTAATCTTAAAACTTCAGGCGACTATATGTCGCCTGATTTTCTTATTAATACCTTCTTTCTCCAGGAAATAAACGCTCTTCCCCATGACCATCATGCAAAGTTTTTCCATTTGTATTTTTTATATCTTTATCTAATTCGGTCATTTGTTTTGTTTTTCCGCTAGTATCCTTAGAATGATCTTCTACTTCTTTTGCCAATTTCATAATTTCATCTTTATTTCTTGCACTTAAAATTGTTTTAATTTCATTACATTCGTACCCCATATCTTTTAATTCTGCCACTAAAGTAACAGAATCAAAAACTTCTTGATCATTCATATTTCTGTCCACTTTAAATTTTTTAACCATTTCAACTTCTTTTGTTGTAAGTTTTCCATCTTTGTTTAATGCATAAATCTGTTCTGCCATTTTTGCTGCCTCTATTATATCTTCTAGTTCATAGACAGATCTTCCTCTTGCCATCATTCTTTTTTGAAGTACATCCCCCGATGTATTTCTATTTACTCCTGATTTTTGTCCTGCAGCAATTGCAATATATTGTCCACTAGGAGTTCTAGAAACTAAATAAGTTTTTGTATTTTGACTTGCTGCACTTTCTGGTAAATCTGTTGCAATTCCATAATTTCCTCTTAGAAGTAAAGAATCAACTTTTTTCTCTTTTAATATTCCATTATCCATTACAAATATACTTTGACTTGAATTTCTTCCTTCACTTCTGGTAGAAAGAGGGATTTCTTTGTATTTACCACTAGTTGTTTTAGCTACATATTTAAAATCATGTGTATTTTTCCCTGGTACTCTGAATATTCTCTGTGAACTTATTCCCCAAGCTCTTTGTACAAACATTCTCATATTCTCAGACTCTGAAAATTCTCTATTAACTTCCATCTCTGTTACCCTTCCTGTTGCTAAACCTCTTTCTATTTGATATGCTATTGCTTCTTGTTGTTTTGTCTTGTCTGAGCTTATATTTTCTATATCATTACCTTTCTCTATTCCTTTTTTTATTCTAATATCTTCTCGCTGCTTCTCCTCTATTACTATTCTTGCCTTATTTATATCAAAATTTGAAGGAATTTTTTTTGCTAGTTCCGAATTATAATAATCAAATTTAATACCTTTTTTAGATCTTGATACATCTGCCATTTTTGTATCTTCATCTATCCATACTGAAAACTTTTCTGCACTTGTTTCATCAGTATCGGCTTCAATTTTCATTAACTGCAAATCTATTACTGATTTTCCATCCTCTAAACTCACTTTACTTTTGTTATTTAATAAAGCTAGCTCTATTGCCTTTTTTATTTTATCTTCTTTTTTTAAATCTTTAGCTAAATTTTTTTCTTGTTTAGACGAATTGTTTTCCATTTTTATTCCTCCATTATTTAATGCTAAATGACATTACAAAATCTCTGTCTTCTTTTAATTGCATTATTATTTGCATATTTACCTCTCTATTGTTACTTGCTGTTGTTCCTTTCAAATCAATATTGTAAATATATGTGTTTCCTTCATTAGAAAAATCTCCAAATGTTAACTTCATTCTTCCAATATATATTTCTCTCATTGTTTTTTCAAACTTTTCTAAGGATTCATAATTACTATTTTTAAAGTTTTCATTTAATCTATCATATACATATTCATAATCTTTATCTTTAATTGCAGCAATTACCTTTTGTATATTAATTGCAACTTTTTCTTGTTCTGAACCAGAATCATATTTTTCTGTAATTTGTTCTAAATCAATGGTGTAAAAATCTGTTACAACAGTATAATCCATCACTCCTTTAACTTTAAAAATATAATAATTTTCATTTGTATCACATATAAAATATTCAACATATCCTTCTTTTTCATAAACATTATACTTAGAAATTGCAGTATTCAATATCATATTTTTATTATTTTGTACATAATTCTCATATTCTTCTAAATTTTTAAATTTTGCATCTCTATACTCTTTATCTAATAAATTATTATATGTAAACTCTGGCAAATATACTGCCATAATTGTATAGTAATTCAAATATTCTTCTAGCATTTCTGGTTTATCTGAGCTTACATTTGAAAACTTATTATCTTCATTCAGCTCTATTTTAGCCTCTTTAGTGTCTGCTACCCTTATAATCTCTCCTGTGTTTCCTTTTTTTAAATCTTCTATAATCTTTGCATATTCTTTTTCATCAATATTAAAATTTTCATCCAATTGTATGCTAAAACAATTATTAGTAAAATCTACATTTACTATTAGATAAACTTCATAGTTCTCTTTATATTCATTTTCAAATACTTTTCCATATACAAAATACTGATATTTCTGTTGAAAACTTATTTCTCTGAAACTAATTTTACTTGCAAAAAAATTACAAAACTCACTCTTTAATACATTTGCTTTTTCTAATACATTATTAATAGATATTCCATGTTCACTTTTATATTCTTCATCAAGCATATTAAAGACTTTTTTATCATCTTTCTCATTTTCTGCTAATAAAAATTCTCTTACACAATTGTTGATTATAAAAAATTCTTTTTCATCTTCAACATCTTGTATATCTAATATGGTATACAACTCAGGATTATTTTCCTTTGAAATTTCAATCTCTTTTTCTTTTTTAGCCAACCTATTCAGAATAGTAAATATAATTATTAATAGCACAATTAATATTACAATTAAGATAATTAATTTCTTTTTTTTCATTTTAATTTTCTCTCCATTCTTAAGTCATTTTCATATATTGTGTAAAAGCATTTAGACTTTCTACATTTACCCAACCACAATTAACTCCTTCTCTTGTTCCTGATGGATTGGAAACATATACTTTTCTTCCATCCTCACTTATTGATAATACTACAAGGAAATGTCCTCTTCCACTTGGATTAAATACTCCTCCTCTCGTATACACCATTGCAGGGTATCCTCTATTTAACTGTCCTATTATTCCATTCTTGACATTACTATATTGCCAACTACATGTCATTCCTGTATAATGACTAACTATCCATGTATGATTGTTACTTTCCAATCTATTTACATCCACAGGTGTAACATTTTTGCCGAATCCTGAAGCAATTATTGCATCTGATGTAATTGCACATCCGGACCAATATAAGTTCGTAGATGGATAGCATGCAAGTGGAATTGATTTATATGCCTCAACTATTTGCTTGTAATTTTTATATGTCCTTCCATTTACAGTCAATGTTGTAACATCTCCTGCTACTCCTTCTACTCCAGCAACATTTAAAGAAATACCTATACTGTTATAAATTTTAGTCATTTGGGAAACTACACTATCTCCCCAATCTGTATTACAATAAGTTGGTGCAATTTCTTTAACTGTATATTTACCTGCTTTAAAATAATATGGAGCATCAGATATTAAATCTCCAAAATCTTCTACTGCTACTCCAAAGCTAGGATATTTTTTCCATACACCATATGACTGTCCATTATAACTTCCCTTTACACTAAACCAATTATATGTAGATGGAGCTATTGCATCCCAATTAGTTCCAGCAGATGATTCCTTTGTAGCTACAGCAACTGCAAAAACAGCATTAACATTATTTTTTGTTTGTATTTTCATAAAAGAATCTATATTTTCAAGTAAATTTTTCTTAGCTTGTCCATTATATGTTTTTTCTATTGCACTTTTTAACTTATCCTTATTTAGCACTAAATCTTGGCTTGACATTCTTGTATGTACAGTAAAATCAGTTCCAGAATACTGAAAAACATTAAATAAATGCGCTATTTGTGATACATCTGTTATACCATAATCAGTTCCTGTATATAAATATGCCAAATATTTAAACACATTTACTAATTCTTGTGTATTTTCTGCTGACTCTAGCAGTTCAAACAACATCAAAGCACCATTATCTAGTAATAAGTCTCCTGCCGGTATTGTTCCCTCATATATATCTGCATATTTAACAACAATTGATGGATCTGCATCTTTTGCAGTAAATCCTCCCTCGCTACCTTTTGATGTTGGTATTTTTCCTGTCTCATTTCTTAACAATTCTAGAAAGTCCTTTAACTTTTGGTCTATATCATCATTTGAAGTGGTTTGGACAATATTACTTTCATTTATTACCTCTATTTTTCTTTTGTACGCTGTATTAGATCTCTTTACATTTATTTCTTTATATTTGCAATAAATATAATCTATACCAGTTCCTCCACTCATTCTAGCATTCTTTTCTCCATTATCTTCTTCTGCAATTGCCTCCAGTCCTCTTATTGCCCAATTTTGAAAATGTTCTCTGTTATCTGCTCCACTTGCCACTTTCATTGCATTATCATATATATCATTGCTACTCTGCAGCTCACATTTGCTAATATCAATTTTTCCAGCTTCAATTTCATCCTCTACTTGAGATTTTAAACGGTTGTAAAGATATATTGCCTCTTTTTCTTTATCGTTCTCATCTGTAAAATCAGTTATTTTTGTATGATTATATTCATTATACTTTTCCTCTGTCACTTCACTTCGCTCGTCTGATATTGAATACATTATCTCTGGTTCTGCTAAAGTATATGTAAAATTTCCATACCATGTGCCAATTTTATTTACCATAAGTTGCCATTTATTTTGAATTTTTTTATTTGTTATTACTTCTGTAACTTCTATATCTCCTAAGTCAAAGCCAGCATTAGGGTCATAAGCTGTTTTTAAATAACTCTCCAATGCATCTACACTATACTTTTTATCTGTATCATATTCTAAATCATTATAGTTTATTGATTTATAATCTGGAATACTTGTAACTTTATTTTCTGGTAAATTTCTTCCATTATATCTTCTATTATACACTATGTCATAATATGCTTTAAAGTTGTCTTCTCCAGCGTCAAATTCCGCTACTGTTGTAATTCCATAATCTATTATGTCGTACATCTCTAGTACAAAATCTCTATCTATATTATATTTTCTTTCATTATATGCTACTTCCTCTGATTTTAAAGTGTATGCCATAACTGAGCTTTCTACTTGTTCCAAAGAATAATCGATAAAAGTCTCTAAAAATTCTCCACTTCCTGTTATATTTAAGAAATCCATCATTAATTCAATTGGAATTGCATATTTAGATAAATCAACTGAATCCGATAAGTTTATTTCTTGCACACCAACACTATATACACTATCTTCATCAGGATTATATTTAATAGTTCCATCTCCCGCTTGAGCTGGTTCTTCTATTTTTTGTATATTTTTATTTTCAAAACTAAAATAATATTCTTTTTGAGAAATGTCTACAGTATATAACTTTATTACATCTCCATTTCTTGTATATGAAGATAGCATTTGTTTATATGCTTGAGAGTTAAGTTTATCTCCAACTGAAGTAGCATCAAAATTAGCTTTTATCATACTAAAATCTGAAGCTGTTACATATGTCAAACTTGCTCCATCAGCAGTCTCAATAGTAGTAGCTCCCATTGCTCCCAAAAACCATGCATTTTCATTATCTCCGAACATTTTGTCTGTATCTTTAAAGTAAAAAAACACTTTAGAAGATTCATCTGTATTGTATAATGTGTAATTAGGACTACTTACTTTCCATTTACTCACAGATGAAGTGCTTCCATATTTATTTAAAACTGTATCTATTGTTACACTATCATCATCTTTATACTCTTTATTCTTTTCTTTAAAATTATTTATTATATCTTCTTCTGTTGTTTCTACTGCGCAAACAGTATCACTTAGTGAGCTTGATACAGCATATGCTAATAGCATTTTTCTTAATCTAACTTCTGTCATTCCGCAAACATCAGTTTTTATAGCTTGATTTTCTAAGTTCATTCTCAATGCTTCTACTTGTTCCTTATTAACAATAAACGTTGGTAATCCTCTTGATACTCTTGCTAGTCCTAACCATTGTATACCTCTGTTTACGCCTTCTGCTATTTCCCCAACAGCTTCTTTTGCGGTTTCCATAAATATATTAATAATTCCCTGAACCAAAACAAAAAACGAACCTGCTATTAATATTAAAACTAATATTGGTATAATTATTAATTTTGCTAAATTTTTTCCACTAAATTTGTTATTATCTGACATATTTATTCTCCATCATTATAATTTTATAGAGGTTTTATTATATTCGCTATAATTATCTGGGTCTTTTAGATATTCCTCATAATTAGTAATTATTTTTTTGAATTCTATGCTTTTTCCTTTAACTTCTGAACCATATTGTTTTGTAAATTTTAACTCTACTTTTCTATCTTTGCTATTTTTGTATATAACTAAATTTGAAGAAAATAAATTAGAATCATCTAGCGCATATTCTGCATCATTTGTTCCTACTAATCTAACATTTTTGTTTTTTAATGTATCTAATAATATATCATTTTCTGTTAAATTTGTAATTTCTAAAAAATATTTCACACTATTCATATAAACATCAGCATTTTTTACATTTATCTCCAAATCCTCTGTTTTAGTACTTTTGTTTATTTCTTCAGTTTTTATGTAACTATTTATATTTATTTTTTGCTCTCCACTCTTTGTTGCCACTGTAATATAATCCTCAAATTTCTCTACGTTTTCGTAATTTCCAGTAGACATTATGTCTTCAATAAATGTTACTTTATATGTATGATAGTTACCATCTGCAACCCAACTTTGTAAATTGCATTCTCTATTCTGATTAAAAATAACATTATAATAGTTATTCTTAAACACTTCTATATTCGGATAAATTTTTTCTTTACACTCATTTGTAAGCAAATTATACGCCTCTTGTATTTGTTGATTATTGCAATATTCAACAAATGTTTTTACTAAGTTTTCTTCTTGCTTATAAGTATCCTTATCTATATTATCACCAGAAATAATAGTTTTCTCTGGAGTATATAATGCCGTTTTGCTATTCTCTTCACTATTACTAGAATTGTTGCTTATTGAGTGAGCTAATGCAAATCCTATAAGTATTAATATTCCAAATATTTTTGCAAAACTTGCAATTTTTCCTTTGTTTTTTCTATAAAAATTACTAAGCCATCTACGAAACATATCTGCTCCTTTCTTTGCTTTAAGGCGAACTAAAAAGCTCGCCTTAATATCAGATTATTTTTATGTTAGTCATTCGTTGTTGTTCTTCCATTTGTTGCATTTAATCTTTCTGTTTCTCTTAATTGCGTTCTTCTTTCTTTTAAAACCTCATTCATTGCATTTTCTAGTGCCTTCGTGCTTTTCTCTGCATTACTATTTTTTTGTTTTATTGTATCATTAATTGGCATTTTTTTATTAACAGGTAATTTTATACTTTTTACATTGTTTTTTATAGCTTTTTCTATTACTTTATCTACTCCAACAATATATTGAGCTTTAGAATAGTGCCTACTACCTTCTATTGTTACTTTTGAATCTATTTTTCTCTCTAGTTCAACTAATCTATTTAGTGTTTCTGGATCTTTAGCTGCACCAGAAGTTATATATTGTCTTCCATCTGATATTGTTTGATTTACTTGCTGATTTACTTGTTGAATAATATTTGGGTTTCCTGCCTTAAATTCCTGAAGTTTACCCATTTTTTCTGCTGCTTTATTTTGCATCACCTCAATATTTTGTTCAACGAATTTATTATAGTTCATTGTTGCCTTGTTATCCTTATTTAGAGTTTGAAGTGCTCTATCTGGTTTTACATTTATATCCATTAAGCCTTTAATTGTTGGTAAATCTGTTATTCCCATTCCAGCATAAGGTGCCATAGTTTTTAATTTTTCTCTTGCTAATTCTTCTTGCTTATCCCTAGAAATAATTTTGCCATTATCATTCTTCTTCTCATCAATTTTAAATAATTTTATAGCACCTTCTATATTACCTTTATTATTTACAAAATTAAATTCATTTTGCTCTTTTTGTTCCTTTATAAATTCAGCTGTAATATTGTTCTTCCAATCACCATTTGTTCCTCCAGCATCTACATAGTATGTATCTGTAAGTCCATGAAGAGCTTGTCTTGTTTGTTCATATTGTTCCAGCATTCCTGATGAAAGTAATGGGCTTTCACTTAAATTTTCTAAATTAAGTCTGGCACTTAAATTGTTCATTTTATCGCCTATATTCAATTTATTCAATCCAGGAATTTTGTCAGCAATATTTCCATATGTTTCCAAATGTTTGCCCATACCTACGCCAAATCTATTTAATAAGGCTGTTGATAAATCTTGACCTCCAATAGTTGGTTTTTCTTCTTTGTCGTTTTTACTTTCTGTTTTTTCTTTTTCTGTATCATTTCCTTGTTCTAACTTTATTGACTCTCCATTATTAATGCTTGCATCATTAGTGTTTCCAATACCTAAGTCATTTGCATTATTTATTTGTATATTAGCACTATTTAAATTTATATTTGCATTTGATTTTTCATTATCCCCTAATTTAGATTTATTACTTTCCAATTCATTATTTTGTTTATTATTAAATTGATTTGAAGGTATATTATCTTCTTTTAAATTAATTGGATTGTTATTTACATTAGGTTCATCTAAAGACATATTACTTAGATTTGAACTAATTCCACCTGCTGGATTTTTTGCGAATTCATCTAAAAGCATATTTGATGCATCTTCTTCTGAGCCTATTCCACCAGTCGGATCATTTAAAACATTGTCTAATGGTGACCCTGGTGCATTATTATCTAAGAATTGCTTAGCACTATTAACACTATTCATTGCTCCCCCTGACATTGCTAGCGAAGCTCCTCCTGTTGCAATTGCCCCTCCTACCATTACTGCTGCTTTTCCTACTTGTTTTACAGCTTCTGCTCCTTTGTCTAGTGTTCTTTTGCCAGATTCAAAACTTGCAACATTATCAAGAGCTGTGCCTGTAAATCCAAATATATTTCTCATAAATTTCTCTATAGGTCTAACCATTGAAATTGCTATCAATGCAAAAATCTGGGTGTCCAATGTAGCATATGTTACCTTTCCAATTCCTGATCCAAGTTCAAATCCACTAGCAGTCATAACATTAATAGGTATTAAAAATAGTACACTATATATTAATAATTGGAATGGTTGAACCATTACACCCATAACAAATTCTTGAAACCATTTATTAAATCTTTGTTTTCCTGTTTTGCCTAATGCATATAATGAAGATATAATAGGTGCAACTATAATCATAACGATTATGTAGAATAACCTTTTAAAATATGCTAGTAAAAACACTATTGTTAAATAAGTTATATATCCATACATTATAATATAAACAACCGAGCTCATCACATCTAATGCACTTGTATTATCAAAATTATATAGTATATTTGCTACTATTGTATCATTGCCAAATGCCCCACTCAATCCTGCTGTTATTACATCCGAAATATAAAATATTCCTATCATAAGTATGTGTACAAACATAACTAAAGCTAAAGCTTTCAACCAATCATATAAGTATTCTTTCCATTTAGCTCTTTCAGTTGCAACATTTGAAGACATTACTATTCTTATTCCAGCATATATAAGTAGACACAATAGTATTACTACAGCTAAATTTCTTGTAATATAATATAATCCTGCTGTTGCTTGTTTTAATTGTTTCATTAAATGGTTAAATAAATTCCAATCACTACTATTTATTTGTCCGTCTTCATCAAACTTACTTGAAAATATATTTGCATTTGTTATTTGAACCCTATTACTGAAAATATCTTCAGGACTTAACAACATATTATATATTGTTTTTCTAGTATCATCTAATCCATCAAAAATAGCTTCAAAAATTTTCTTAGAATCTTTTGAATTAAACGCCTCTTTTAGCTCTTTTGCCTCTTCTGAACCTGAATTTATTGCAGTGCTAATCTTTTCTTCTGGGGCAAAAATTGCTGCTAGCATACCATTTACTCCATTTAAAATTCCCATTGCCATACTACTAATTGGCTTTGTTAATATAGAAGTTACTATACCTGCATTAGAAACAGTTGGGGTAATTGTTGACATCATAACTATAATTAAAATAACTAATAGTATTTTTTTAATCATTTCACTTTTAATAATCTTTTTTATCATATTTTTATTTCCCCTCTATTAAATACTATCAAGAAATTCAACTGAAAATTTCCATATGCTTAATGCTCCTAATATTATTGCAGTTCCAATTATATATGGTTTTATGCTTTCTTTTATGTTAGCTCTTTCCTCTAAACTAGAAAACATATATTTTATGCCTAATATTGTTCCACAAATTAATACTACAAAAACGCCAACTCCCCACAGAATACCGGCAAGATCGTTAAATCCTGTCCAATCTCCTCGTGAATCTTTTTCCCCTTCATTTTTTGCTAGTTCTATCCACCTTTCTCCTTGTCCCATAATATCAGAATCAGGTGTTGAGGCAAACACATTTATATATGATGAACTTAGCAATAATATTGTTATTATTAATGTTAATAATATTTTAATTTTATTCTTCATATATAATCCTCCTTTATGATAACATACTTTCTACAATTATTTTTATTTTCTCTGCAAAAACAGTTACTGCAAAAACCAAAGTTGCTCCTAAAATATAAATACCAAATGATTTTTTATACTCTGCTTTTTCTTCCACTGATCCTAGCATATATTTTATTCCCAATAGCATTAGTGTCCCAACAGATAAAATTATTCCTATAACCCTAACAATTCCAAATATAACGTTTCCTATTCCTTCCGCTTCTTTTGCTTTTGTTTTATTTATTGTAATACCAGTCGTTAGATCTGAAGCTAAGACGCATGAAGTTAAAGCTATTATTAAAATTATTACTAATATTATTATTTTTTTATACTTCATTATAATAATCTCCTTTGTTATTATTTTACACTATTTTATTGATTTTGACAAGGTTTTACATACTTATAAAATTGACAATTTTGTTTATTTGTTTTATAATTAAATTAATTAAATATAGAAAGGAGTGTCTTTTATGAGACACGATTGTGACTGCGATTGCGGAAATGATAATGTTGGTATTTTTGACCACATATATACTGGAGATGAAATCATTCCTTGGGCCCTTGATTATCCTATCCGTCAAAGATATGGTGATTATCCCAACCGCAATGAAGAAAAGTCCTCTGGTTCTAGTCTTCCCCGCAATTGGAACTTAAACCTTCATGCTTTTTTCTCAAAGGCATTCCGGATTGCAAGAGTTCTTCCTCTTGTAGGAGTTGCTATAGCAGCTATTGTTGTAGTCATTAACGCATTAGTCTAATATAGTAGCTTAGCCAGTTTCATAATTTGAAAGTTCAATTAATGAAACTGGCTAATTTTATATACTAGGAACTTTAGTTCTTCTATATATAAAACCTGGTTAAGTTTTTAAATTCAATTCAGTACTATAATAGTTTTAGTACTGTTATCTTTTTCTTATTCCAGTTCTTCTCTTTCTGCTATTTTGTTTAAGTTTGTTTCAACAAACTCAAATTCTTTTGCAGTAGGCCTTATTTGTATTATAGCTGAATCTGTTCCAACTTTTAATAATCCCTCTCCCTTTAAACATGTTATTAAGAAGTCAGCCTCTCCTTCACTTAACTTAAACACTTCTTTTAAATATTCTATTTCTGATTTATCTTGTGCCAAGAACAATTTCGTATCTGAAGATGTTAAAACTGCTTGTGCTTCTGGTTTCTCGTAAAAGTCTTGAAATCTTTGCGAAACGATTGCAAGTGATACATTTCTCTTTCTTGCACGTCTGGCCATTCTATTTAAGAAATCTACTGCTTCAGGATAAGGAAGCATCATCCATGCCTCGTCTACCAATACTCTCTTCTTAGCTGCTTTTTTTCTGTCTTCACTATTCTTTTTAACATATTTTTCCCAAACCCAAGAAAGTAATATCTGTT
>OIYV01001162.1_pt1 | contig 12931 bp, 11 predicted proteins | sample 1588251 | NCBI WGS metagenome assembly OIYV01 (sample SAMN03283282) | human gut metagenome | biome: human-associated habitat; material: feces | host: Homo sapiens | place: Peru | collected 2012
GCTTAATTACGTATGTAACAGATCGTAAAGGTCACGATATGCGTTATGCGATTGATCCTACTAAGTTGGAAACAGAGCTTGGATGGAAACCAAAATATACATTTGATACAGGTATTCCAATGACAATTCAATGGTATTTAGATAATAAAGAATGGTGGGAAAACATCATTAGTGGTGAATACCAGAACTATTTTGAAAAGATGTATGTAGAAAAAGGAAGAGCTAAGGAATAATCTTTAGCTTTTCTTGCTTAAATAGGAGGAAACAAAATGAAGGTTTTTGTGACAGGTGTTGCAGGTCAATTGGGTCATGATGTGATGAATGAATTGGCTAAAAGAGGCTATACAGGTGTAGGAACAGACTTGGCTGAAAGCTATAGTGGAATTCAGGATGGTTCTTATGTTACTACGGCTGAATATGTATCTTTGGATATTACAGACAAAGAAGCCGTAATGAATACAATTCAATCTGTAAAGCCCGATGTAGTTGTGCATTGTGCAGCTTGGACAGCTGTAGACTTGGCTGAGGATGAAGATAAGCAGGCAAAGGTAAAAGCTATCAATGTGGATGGTACACAAAATATTGCGGATGCTTGTAAAGAAGTGGATGCAAAGATGGTGTATATTTCTACGGACTATGTATTTGATGGCCAGGGAAATGAGCCTTGGGATCCGGATTGTAAGGATTATAAGCCTTTAAATGTATATGGACAGACTAAATTAGGTGGAGAATTGGCTGTTTCAAGTACTTTAAGTAAATATTTTATTGTTCGTATCGCATGGGTATTTGGTAAGAATGGAAATAACTTTATTAAGACAATGTTGAATGTAGGAAAGAAATTTGATACATTAAAAGTCGTGAATGATCAAATTGGTACACCAACCTATACTTATGATTTAGCTCGTTTATTAGTGGATATGATTGAAACGGATAAATATGGTTATTATCATGCGACAAATGAGGGTGGCTATATCAGCTGGTATGATTTTGCGTGTGAAATCTTTAAGCAGGCAGGTTACACAAATACTGTACTTCCAGTCACAACAGAAGAGTATGGTTTATCTAAAGCAGCTCGTCCTTTTAATTCTCGATTGGATAAGTCAAAGTTAGTTGAGAATGGATTTGAACCACTTCCTACTTGGCAGGATGCGTTGGCTCGTTATTTGAAAGAAATTGAATTCTAGTATGAGATACAAAAAGATATTAATTTGTATTGCACTTGTTCTTATTTCTGTTTTAGGTGTCGAATTATTCTCAAATAGAGATATAATCTTTTTAAATAAGTCTGAAAAGGGAATTATTGAATTACAACCTACATTAGAAGAAAATGAGAATCAAGATGAAGTTGTAAAGACAACGATTAAGTTTGATGTTGGAAATAAGTATGTTAGTAAATTTGAGTTTGATTATAAATATAATGATTTGTTGAATTCAAACATTACGATTGGATATGTGAATGGTTTTGGCAATGTTGAAGAAAAATCAATTACGGATTCAAACTCCGTTTTATTAAATAAAAACATTATTAACGTGAATGAGAGAGTACAATATATAAAAGTAGAAGTACCTAATGTTGATAGTAGCAATATTCAAATTAAAAAAGGGAAGATTTTAAATCGTTTTGAAATGAAATTTTCGCGTATGTTTATTACGTTTTCTATTGTATTTGTTTTGGAAATGTTGTTGTTGTTTAGAAACTATTTTTTAAGTCATCTTGAAAATGCCTTTGTGCTTGTACCCTTGTTGATGGGTATCTGCATGCTTCTTTGTGTTCCGAATATTAAAATTGGTTGGGATGAAGAAACACATTTTAACAGAGCTTATAAATTGGCTATATTACCTAGTCAAGAAAAAGTAGCTGATGAAATCAACGGTTTCTTCTCTACAAATACCCTTTATAATTATCCACTTGCACAGCCTAGTTCAGGGGATGAAAATGAAGAGATTGGTACAATTCTAAATGATGCTTATGATAATGGTAAGAAGAAAAACGAAGTAAAAGGCTGGACAAGTAGTGTTTATACGCCAGGATATGTATTCCAGGCTTTAGGAATTAAATTGGCTAAACTTTGTGGCTTATCCTTTACAGGTGTTGTTTTCTGTGGACGATTATTTAGCTTGTTATCCTATGTTGTTCTGCTTTACTTTGCGATTAAGATCTTGCCAATTGGTAAAGAAATCTTATTCTTTATTTCAGCAATGCCTACTTCTGTTTTAATTGCGATTACATTTAATTATGATGTTGTCGTATATGGTTGTATTGCGTTAGGGATTGCCTTAATTTTAAGGGAATACTTATCTAAAAAAGAGGTAGTCAATGAAAAGTTTTTATTACTTGCGATATTGATTATGACCTTTGGATGTTTACCTAAAGCTGTCTATGCTCCATTGATTTTATTGCCAATTATGATTCCAAATAAGCGATTTAAATCAAAGAAAAAGGCATATTGTGTTAAGATTGCGAGTGGTTTGGCATTTACGTTATTGATGTCAACCTTTGTGCTTCCAGCTTTATTAGGTAAAGCACAAAATGATACTCGTGGTGGTGCTGTTGATTCTGTTGCACAATTAAAATCGATTCTTACACATCCAATTACATATACGGGTGTGTTACTTGAACATATTTTAAAGACCTTCCCGTCTTTTGTTTTTGGAGAAGCTCAATATCGTTTGATGGCACATTTACAAACAGCTCGATTTGAATACTTGATTCCGGCTATGGCTGCGTTCGTGATTTTAGTATCACCTAAAGCATATGATAAAACGAACTATAACGAATTGGTCGTTAAAGATCGTATTTGGTTCATTGTTTTGATAGGCCTAAGTGTGGCCTTGGTATGGACATCTTTATATATGGCATATACAGTACCTGGAGTTGAAATGATTAATGGTGTACAAGGTCGATACTATAAACCAGTATTACCATTATTCTATATTTTCTTATCTTCATTCCATATTCATTTAAATATCGGAGAAGATAAATATAGATTGATATTAACATTATTGTGTTTATTGGTTTTGGCCGGTACATGTCTAAATCTATTCAATCTTTATTGTTTATAAAAAAAGAAGAGCTTGCTCTTCTTTTTTATGATATATTCAATGTAAGAAAGTTCGAGGTTTTATTGTGGATAATTCAATTTCAAAAAAGAATGTAATATGGAATATGATAGGGACAACTTTTAATGCGTTTAATTCCTTGTTTTTCATGATGATAGTTACAAGAATAAATGGTTTAAAAAGTTCGGGTGTATTTACTTTGGCATTTTCATTAGCCTGTTTATTATGCTTGATTGGTGGATATGAAGGTCGTGTATATCAGGTAACGGATGTTAAGAATGAATATTCAGACGTTGAATATATTGTACATAGAATCATCACATGTGTAATCATGATGGTTATAGTCATTTTTTATTGCCTCATAATGAAGTATGATATATATAAGTTTATTGTTACGTTTGCATTATGTTTAATGAAATGTTTTGAAGTGTTTTCAGATGTTTTCTATGGAGTTCTTCAAAAGAATGATAAATTGTATATTGTTGGTATTTCTTTATTCTTAAAATCTGTTTTTTCTGTTGTTGCGTTTATTGCGTTTGATTTAATAACGAAGAATTTATTGATTTCTTGTTTAGTTTTAGATCTAGTATGGGTTATATTATTCTTAATGTATGACTTACCAAAATCAAAGAGTATTATACAAAAGGATAGCTATAGTTTCTCAAATGTACTAAGACTTTTTAAAACAGGCTTCTTCTCTTTTGCGATTTTATTTCTATCTGTTTATCTAGTTTATGCTCAAAAATATGCATTGGATGGAGTTGTAGAAGAAAGTTTACAGGCCATTTTTGGTATGATTTTAATGCCGGCAACGATTATTAGTTTGGCTGGGCAATATTTATTGCAGCCTATTTTAAATACAATGGCTAATCTTAATTCGAATGGAGAAAAGAAAGAGTTTAATAAGATAGTCTTTAAGGCTTTATTGTTGATTGCTGCCTTTGGGGTTGTTTGCGTCATTGGTGCCTATATTTTAGGGATTCCTGTATTGAATATTTTATATAATGTCAATATTGATGATTATAAACTACATTTATTGATTATAATTTTTGGAGCTATTTTATATTCTATGAGTACATTGTTGTCAGCTGCACTCACAACAGTTCGGTATACGTTTGTACAGTTTATTGTGTTTTCGATTTCTTCTGTCATTGCGTTTGTTATTTCGCAAATTTTAATTGGTCAATTTTCCATTTATGGAGCAGCCATAGCGTATTTGATTACCATGGCATGTCAATTTATCTTGTATGTTATAATATATATTGTGATTATGAAAAAGATTGATTTTAAGGAGGTTGCTTAATGCCTTTAGTGAGTATAGTTGTTCCTGTTTACATTGCACAAGAATTTTTATCTATATGTGTAGAGAGTATTTTAAATCAGACTTTTGATGATTTTGAATGATTATTAATTGATGATGGTTCAAAGGATCAGTCTTTACAAGCAATGCATGAATTTAGTAAGAGAGATACAAGAATCAGATTATTTCATCATGAAAATCATGGAGTTGGCTATACGCGTAAATCGAGGGATTCAACTCGCAAGTGGTCAATATATTACATTTATTAATGCGGAGGATTTTGTAGATAATAATTATTTAGAAACATTCATGAATGAAATTGGAAATAATGATGTTTTAATTTCCGGATATAAAAAGGTCACAATGAAAAGTCACGATGTTTTGTTTACTTCGATTCCATTGGATTGTGAGTGGACAGAATTTAAATATGTTTAGACTTGTGCAAAGTTTTATGCATTTAATTTTTTAAAGGAGAATCATATTCAATATGCACGTTTAAAAATTGGTGAAGATGTATATTTTTAATTTAACTATTAATTCAAAGACAGAAAATATTAAAATTATTTCGTATGCTGGTTATAACTATTGTTTAAATGAAGATTCTGTAACTCAGAATCGTAAAACATTAGTTGTGGATAATAAAATATTGTCTTTGTTGAATCAAATTTACAATGACTTATCTTTAGAAAAGAAATATTCAAATAAATGATTCAATATTTTTATTTGAAAACAGTCGTTCAATTTCTGCTGATGCAAGTCAATGTGTGTGATAAAAAGACGTATTTACAGCTATGTCATGAAGCATTTAACTTTTTAAAATACCATGGATATAATGGATATTCGCCTGTTAAAGAGGAAGAATTTAAGATTCGTTTTTGTGTATTTGCGTATTGGATAGCGAATAAAATGCATTTACATGGATTGTTATATAGCTTGGTTCGTCCTTTGCATTTACAAATTGGTTGATTGATTTAAATGAAAAATTGTGTTAATGTGTAAAAGTTGCGAGGAGGTATTGGAGTGAATAAAATTTTATTAATTATTCCAGCATATAACGAGCAAGAATCTATATTGTCTACAACGAAGACAATTGATGAGTATAATAAGAATCATTCAAATACTTTGGACTATATTGTAATTAATGATGGTTCAAAGGATAATACGGAAAATATATTAGTTGAAAATCAAATTCCACATATTCAGCTGGTACATAATTTAGGTATTGGTGGAGCAGTGCAAACCGGATATAAATATGCATTTGAAAATGGATATGATATTGCGATTCAGTTTGATGGAGATGGTCAGCATGATGTGAATTTTGTTGAAGATATTTGCAAGCCAATTTTAGAAGGTAATGCGAATATGTCGATTGGTTCACGTTTTGTAGAAGGGTCTACCAGTGAATTTAAATCTACAAAGGCGCGTCAAATGGGAATTAAGATTATTTCGGCTTTTATCAAGTGCTTTACGCATGAAAAGCTTTATGATGTAACTTCTGGTTTTCGTGCTATAGATAGAGGGTTGATTCAACAATTTGCGAATGACTATCCTTTAGAATATCCAGAGCCTATTTCTACAACACAAATTCTAAAAGAAGGTAAGCACGTAAGTGAGGTACCGGTTGAAATGAATGAGCGTAGTGGAGGGGTTTCTTCGATTCGTAGTTGGAAGAATGCTTACTATATGATTAATGTACTTTTATCTATTATGATTATTGGAACTAGGAGGTCAAAATAATGCCGTTTAATTTAAGGTTATCGATTTTAATTATTGCGCTCATTTTGGCAGCTGTGATTCTTCGTGTGCTTCATAAGGATATGATTCCTGTTAAGTATTCTTTATTATGGGCTATTGGTGTTATACTTTTGATTATTCTTTCTATTTGGCCTAATATTTTAGTTTCGCTTGCATCCTTGATTGGGTTCCAAACAATTTCAAATATGGTGACAGGTGTTTTGTTTGTCATTTTATTGTTCATCACTATTTCATTGACTGTGATTGTGTCTGGTCAAAAGAAAAAGATTATTTTATTGGTTCAGGAAGTATCTATTTTGAAGAATAGAGTGGATGATTTGGAAAATAAGAAAGGTGAGTTGTAATATGATGACTCATACTTTTGTTGTATTGGCATACAAGGAGTCAAGATATTTAGAGAATTGTATTCAATCAGTCTTAAATCAGGAATTTAAAAGTGATGTTGTGATCGCAACATCAACTAGAAATGATTTTATTGAAAGAATAGCGAATAAGTATCATTTGGATATTATTGACAATCCAAATCCTGGAAAAGGTATTGGTTATGATTTTGATTTTGCGAGAACGTGTGTTCATTCGGATTTGGTGACAATTGCTCATCAGGATGATGTATATGATCCAACGTATTCAAAAGAGGTGGTTTCTCATTTTGAAAAATATAAGGATGCAACGATTCTTTTTACTGATTATTATGAATTGCGTAATGGTAAAAGGGTATACAAAAATACCAACTTAAAAATTAAGCGAATCATGTTGATGCCTCTTCATAATAAGAAGCTTTCGAATCATAAAATTATCAAAAGACTTCCACTATCATTAGGAGATCCAATTTGTTGTCCGGCGGTAACTTTTAGTCAAAAGAATCTAAAAGTAGATAAGTTATTTGCGTGTCACATGAAGTGTGATGTAGATTGGAATGCGTGGGAAATTGCTTCAAAAATTAAGGGAAGATTTGTATTTATAAATCAACCTTTAATGGGGCATCGAATTCATGAAGAATCAACAACGACGGAAATCATTGAAGATAATAATCGTTCAAAGGAAGATTATGAAATCTTTAGAAGATTTTGGGTTGTGCCTATTGCTAAATTATTGACGAAGTTGTATTCCAACTCGGAAAAGAGTAATGAGGTTTAAACAATTTGACAGATTTGTTAAAAGAGTTTTACAAATGAAACTCTTTTTTTTACATTTTATGATATACTAATCAAGGTTTTTATGTTAACAAAGGATGTTTGATATGAAGAGAAGAAGACTAATTTCAGTATTGACAGTAATTTTTGTTTTTATAGGATTATTATTAGTAAAGGTTGCTAAGTGGGTGCCTGATACATTTGGAGATATTCCTTTTGAACAGGTAGTATTCCATTTATTGGTTCCTATTCAAGGGACGGATACGTCCTTTGTGGATAGTTTTATACAGGAATGTTTACCGTTACCCGGTATTGTTTCTGGCTTGTTTTTGATCTTGTGCATTTTAAAAGATTGGCAAGTTGGGAACGATATTAAAAGTGGAGAGTTTAAACATAAAACATACAATACACTTATTATTATCACAACGGTAGCATGCTTATTTGTTTTTGGATTTGGTGTTACAGACTGTATTTATGCTGTTGGTATTGATCAATATTGGTATAATATTGCACATCCTTCTAAGATCTATGAAGAATATTATGTGGATCCTGCAAGTGTAAAATATACGTTTCCTGAACAAAAAAGAAACTTAGTTTATATCTTTATGGAATCTATGGAAACGACATATGAAGATTATGATAATGGAGGGGCATTTGAAGAGTCTTTAATTCCAGAATTGAATTTATTGGCAAATCAAAATTTAACATTCTCATATGGCAATAAGGATAATAATGGTTTTTATGTGCCTTCTATGTCTGGCTGGACAGCTGCAGCAATGGTAGGACAAACGAGTGGTGTGCCTTTAAATATTCCAATTGATGGTAATAGTTATGTAAGTGAGGATAGTTTTTTACCTGGAACGTATTCGATTGGACAGATTCTAGAGGCGAATGGCTATCAAAATGAATTGTTGATTGGTTCGGATGCTAAATTTGGGGGAAGAAAGTATTATTTTGACCAGCATGGTAATTTTAATATTGTAGATTATCATTCGGCAATTCAAAATGGTTGGATTGACAAAGACTATAATGTTTGGTGGGGCTATGAGGATTTGAAACTATTTGAATTTGCGAAAATAGAACTCACAAGACTTGCTTCAACAGGGCAACCATTTAACTTTAATATGTTGACGGCAGATACCCATCATATTGGTGGCTATATTTGTTCGGAGTGTGAAGATATATATGGAGATCAATATTCGAATGTAATTCGTTGTTCAAGTAAACATGTAACTGAGCTTGTACAATGGATTCAAGAACAACCATGGTATGAGAATACAACGATTGTATTAGCGGGAGATCATCCAAGTATGGATCCAGATTGGTTTAAGGATATTGAGGCTAGTGGGTATACGCGTAAGTGTTATTATACAATTGTAAATCCGGCAATTCAGCCTGAAACACAACAATCACGTAAAATCACAACCTATGATTTATTTCCAACCACATTGGCTAGTTTGGGAGTAACCTTTAATAATGATCGTTTGGGATTGGGTACAAATTTATATGCGCAAACTCCTACATTGATAGAGAAGTTAGGATATAAGAAATTAGATAAAGAATTAACGCGTCACTCGAATTATTATGATAAATATATCTTATACGGAAAGGGGAAACGTTAATGGAACGAAAAAAAGTATTGCTATTAATTAATCCGAATTCTGGTAAGAAAAATTCTAAGGGTCAATTGTTGGATGCATTAAATGTATTTTCTTCACAAAATTATCAAATGGAAATCTATTTATCTCAGAAAAGAATGGATGTTTGTGATTACATTATTGAGAACGCAAGTCGCTTTGATGTGGTTGCCATCTTTGGTGGGGATGGCACATTAAATGAGGCAACAAATGGCTTGATGCAATTAGAAAACAAACCTGTGATTGCCTATTTTCCAACGGGTACGATGAATGATTTTGGTACAAACTTTGGTTTAACCAACAACATGGAAGAATGTGCTCGGATTGCTTGTAAAGAAAAGGTTGAATTCTTTGATGTTGGGAAAATGAATTCGCGTTATTTTAATTATGTGGCTGGCTTTGGGGCTTTTTGTAATGTTAGCTATGAAACTAAACAAGAATTAAAGAAGCAATTAGGAAATATGGCGTATATTATTAAGGCTCTTCATGAAATTCCAAACTTACATCCTTATCATGTAAAGATGAATTTAGATGGTAAGGTGTTTGAAAAGGATTTGATGTTCGGTTTAATTATCAATGGCAATCGAGTGGCTGGATTTGAAATGGTAGAACAAGATGACAATACATTTAAGGATGGATTGTTTGATATTATTCTTGTTGAGCATACACCAAATCTATTAGAGCTTTATAATTATCCATTAGGAGTGTTGCATCCTGAACTCAATATGAAGTATGTAGAAAGATATAGAGCTAAATCTATTATGATTGAATCCGCTGAGAAATTAGCTTGGACACTCGATGGAGAAGAGGGTGAATCTACATTGGTTGCTAAGGCAGAAAATTATCCTAGAGCTTTACAAATATATACAAATAAGTAAGAATTCAATTGATTTGGATTCTTTTTTAATATCATGAAAAAATATATATAATTATATTCCTATGATAGCTTTATTTCATGTTTTTTGAAAAAGTGGGATAGCAATGAATTACAGGAAAGGGTATGGGTATGAAAAGGGCAACATTGATAATATTAAAGACTTTTGTAGTCGTTTTTTTTTAGCGTGTTTTTATTTAATGAACTAAGTGGGCCGCGTATGAGTTCGCTGATTTTGGTGTTGTTGAGGTGTTGAAAAGAAAAAATAAATAATTAATAAAAATATAACCATTTTAAAGGGATTGTGTGATGCAATTCCTTTTTTAGTTTATTGAAATTGAAAGCGTTTTTTATTAAAATATAGAATATAACGGAGGATAGAGTATGAATGATAGATTAAAACCGGTTTTGGCTTTGATTCTAACCATGTTTATGTCTGTTTCTACATTGTCTAATACTTATACTGTTTCTGCAGAAGGGGAAGAAACAGTTACTACAGAGCAGACAACGACGGAAGATGTAAATGAACAAGAAGAAGTTGAAGATAATAATGTAAATGAAGAGGATTCTTCGAATGTGGAGGAAGTAACAACTGAAGAGGATACTTCAGAAGATGTTGCAAATGAAGAACAAGAACAAGCTGTAGAAGAAAAGCTTGGGGATGCTTCAATGATGGAGTATTTCTTAGTGGATAGTCCTGTTGTAGATAATTCTGTTACTGAGAATTTTGTTCTTTCTTTAAATAATACGGAGGGGTATTCTGATTTTCGTATTACTGTTAAGAAGAGTGATGGTTCTACTTTTGATTTAGAGAGTAATGAACAGGTTGATAATTTAGTTAAGTTTTCAAGAGTATTTAGTGCTGAAGAAAAAGGTGAATACCTTGTTGCTTCGCTTCATTATTCTTTGAATGGTGAGAAGTATTATTTGAATTTCAGTGATTTGGGTATGAATGTTAAGTTTGGTGTTGATCAGGAGTATACAGGATATGATGAGACATTACCAGATATGACAGAGGATATTACAGAAGAGGAAGAAGAATTAAATAATTCGGTTATTCAAGTAACGGATGTAAATAATGCTTCTGAAGAAGTGGCTGAGGGAATGATGGCTCAAGATTTTCCTGCGGCTATGGCTTTGATTGATGAGGATATTGATACACAATCAAATGAGGGTATTACTTTATGTTTGGATCCTGGTCATGGTGGAGCTGAGAGTGGTACTTTAAATTATAATGGTACGGGTTTAGAGAAAGACTATAATCTTAAGATTGCGAAGTATTGTTATGATGAATTGCAGAAATATAATTGTAAGGTTGTTATGACACGTTCGACAGATAAGTATATGGATCTTGAGGAGCGTGCTGAATATGCAAAACAGCAGGGAGCTCAATATTTGATTAGCTTCCATTTAAATGCTTCTGTTTCTCACAAGGCTTATGGTGCAGAGGTTTATTATCCAAATACAAACTGGCGTCCTGATATTTCTGAAAAGGGTAAGGTTATGGCGCAGGCGATTCAGAATCAATTGGTTTCACTTGGTTTACATGATCGTGGTATTAAGTTTAGAACGATTGATATTAATGAATATCCAAACCCACATAGATATGATGATAATAGCATCGCGGATTATTATGGTGTAATTCGTAATGCGAAAACTAGAGGTATTACTGGTTTGATTATTGAGCATTGTTGTATGGATAATGCGTCAGATTTTAATAAGTATTTGGGTTCAGAGGAAAAAATTAAGCAATTAGGTGTTGCGGATGCGAATGGTATTGTGGCTGCCTTAGGATTGACAAAAGCGGTAGCTAATACAAATCCTTCTGTAACATATCAAACTCACGTTCAAGATTATGGCTGGCAAGAATGGAAGAATGATGGGGAAATGTCAGGTACTTCTGGGCAGTCCAAACGGCTTGAAGGTATCAATATTAAACTACAAAACCTATCTGGAAGTGTTGAGTATCAAACACATGTACAAGATATTGGATGGCAGGGTTGGAAATCCAATGGTGCTATGGCAGGTACTTCTGGACAATCAAAACGATTAGAAGCTATCAAAATCAAATTGTCAGGCGATGCAGCAAATAAGTATGATATTTATTATCGTGTTCATGCACAGGATTATGGCTGGTTAGGCTGGGCTAAAAATGGTGAGTCGGCTGGTAGTGAAGGATATTGTAAACGTCTAGAGGGTATTGAGATTAAATTAGTAAAAAAGGGAGGAGCAGCACCTGGCTCTACTTCTCGTCCATTTGTTTGTAAGACAATAACTTATCAAACGCATGTTCAAAACATTGGATGGCAAGCAGAAAAAGCAGATGGCGAAGTAAGCGGAACATCTGGACAGTCTCTTCGTTTGGAAGCGATTAAAATTAAACTTGGAAGTTCAATTGAAGGTGGACTGACATATGCTACACACGTACAAGATATTGGTTGGCAATCATTTGTATCAAACGGACAGTTAAGTGGAACATCTGGACAGTCAAAGCGTTTGGAAGCAATTAAAATCAACTTAACTGGAAATGCTACTAAGCAGTATGATATTTATTATCGTGTACATGCGCAAAACTTTGGTTGGCTAGGTTGGGCTAAAAATGGTCAATCTGCAGGTACAGCTGGATATTGTTATCGTTTAGAGGCTATTCAAATTGTTTTAGTACCAAAAGGAGGAAATGCACCTGGAAGTACAACAAATCATTACTACAATAAGGGTCATGCAGCAGATGATGAGAGTACTGTATTAACAAAGCCAAATACAAATACTTCAAAACCTAATACGAACAACACAACAAGTGATAAGACTCCTATTATGGGAGCTTCACAGACGAGTGTAGCTCAGATGGTTCGTTACTATAATTCAAAGTCTAGTGGGTATGATACATTTACTGGAGAGAATAAGAAATACAATGGTTCTTTAGCTAAAGGTGGAGCAAAAACAATTGAGCAATTTGCACAAATCGTATATGAAGAGGCTAGAGCTGAGGGTGTTCGTGCTGAAGTAGTATTTGCACAGTGTATGTTAGAAACAGGCTTCTTAAAGTATGGTGGAGATGTATTACCAAACCAATATAACTTTGCGGGTATTGGTGCAACAGGTGCTGTACATGGTGCAAGCTTTGAAAGTGTAAGAGTTGGTGTTCGTGCTCAAGTACAACATTTAAAGGCTT
>OIYV01001165.1_pt1 | contig 12918 bp, 13 predicted proteins | sample 1588251 | NCBI WGS metagenome assembly OIYV01 (sample SAMN03283282) | human gut metagenome | biome: human-associated habitat; material: feces | host: Homo sapiens | place: Peru | collected 2012
CTCCTATTGCCAGCAGCAGAAACAGCGGAAAATGATTATATCCGTTCCATGCGGTCAGAAACACCCATATGCCCATAAAGTCCGCCGCACAGTAAAAAGTGTGCATCCACAGCGGATAAGGACCAACTTTGTCCTTTTCGGTCAGCACTATAGGTATGATATATACCAGAAGTCCGAATACAACGGCAAGCGCAATAGCAATCCATGCGCCTATATATCCGTCTGCTCCTATACTCAAATGGTCGATAAAATCCTGTGGTGATACATCTCCGGAGGGATATCCGGAAGTCAGCTTTTCAAATATATTCATTAGAATTCACCTCCTGAATTCATTATATTCACTTGACTTTACCAGCACAATGAGCAAAAATATATAGTGTGATGCTTAATATACACTTTGTATATTTTTGTATATTTTCCCAAATTGCATAACCATATGGTTTTATTGCTATACAACCTTTTGTGCTTGTGTAGTCTGCAAGTTCAGCTTTTAATACTATGTCTGTGTACCATTGTGCAAAATTTTCATCTATGTTTGTTATGTCTTTTACAAATCCTTTTTGTTCGTTCATGTTTTTTTCTGCTAATATGTGTGTGATATTAGCATTTCCTCCTTTTTTGTTTTTTATGGTTTATGGTTAATAATATAACATATTGTGGGAGTTTTTTCAAGGGTTTGTGTTATTTCGTCAGGATAACGGCATGAAAAAATTTTTTCATGTCTTTATCTTGTTATTTTGTTTTTGGGTATTGCCCTATAGTTAGCCGGCGAAATAAAATATATTAAAATTCCGTTCCTTTGCTGGTCGTTTTGGTGTGTTAAAATGTGTAAGTGCTCACGCTCCCAAACTGCGCATCCACTGCATTTTAATATATTTTATTTTGCCTACTCTACTGTTTTTTGGGGGTGGTGGGGTTTTGTAGCACAATATTTATTTATATAGTTATATGATAGAGTTTTTTCACTAATTACAAAAGTATCAAATAGCATATTATTTTCAACAATCGAATTAAAACCTCTTCCATCTTTAAGAGATTTATTGTATAATAAAGTCGAATATTATTGAACTTTAGGAGGGCTGATTTTTAAATGTATGGAATAATTGAAACTCCAGAAAAGAAGCATGTTCATTTTTTTCGAATATTTTATGTGCTTTTTTCAATATTAATTATAGTTTTTTTACTATATGTTTTATTTATGTATGTATACAATAATTCTAAAGTTACCAACACAACACCTCAAACAATTCATTTTGCAGAAAATTTTTCATTAGCTAGTTGTAAGAACACATTTAATATCAAGAAAAATGAGTTATTGCAGATTAAAAAAGGAGATTTGCTTACTGAAGAACAATATAATAAAATAATAAATATATATTCAAATCAAACGGAAAAAACAGTGTTTCTAACATTTGATGATGGGCCTTCTAAAAATGTTACTCCTTTGATTTTAGATTTATTAAAACAGGAGAATATCAAGGCAACGTTTTTTGTTTTAGGTTCAAATGTTGAACGATATCCAGAAATATTACAAAGAGAGTATTATGAAGGTCATTTTATAGCAAGCCATGGGTATTCACATAGATATTCAGAAATATATCAGAGTGTTGATACTATATTAAATGATTATAAATTATGTGAGAATGCTGTGCGTTTAGCTTTAAATATGCCAAATTTTAGTTGCAGAGTTTACCGTTTTCCTGGTGGATCTGTTGGTGGAAAATATCATGATATAAAGCATAACTCAAAGGAATTACTAAAACAAGAACATATAGCATATTTAGATTGGAATGCTCTTACACGAGATGCAGAAGGAACTCCTACACGCGAATCTATTATTGAAAGTTTAGAATCTACAGTTAATGATAAAGATGTTGTTGTTTTATTAATGCATGATTCATCTAGTAAAATTTTAACTTATGACACTTTACCTAATGTTATTAATTTTTTTAAGGAAAAAGGTTATACTTTTAAATGTTTATATGATGTATTATAAAATGTATTCTGTTTTGCAGGTTACTTCTAATAAAGCTGTAACCTGCAAAATTTTTTCGATTTTTTTCTAAAAAACTATTGACAAAATTTTAATAAATATTTATAATAAAAAATGTCTTTAGAAATTTTGCAAAACATATGCAGGTGTCGTATAATGGCTATTACCTCAGCCTTCCAAGCTGATGACGAGGGTTCGATTCCCTCTACCTGCTCCATAAGGTAAAATCGTCGCACCAGACGAAAAATTTAATCGACTGTAAAAGGTCGATTTTTTTGTCGCTTTTTATACAAATTTCGATTTCAATATACACATTTTTTGGAAAATATGGTAAAATTAAAAGAGAAAAAGTTAAAAAAGGAGATGTTGTATAATGAATAAAAAAGCTAAAATTTTAATTATTGTTGCAATTTTAATAGTTCTATTAATTATTGGAGTAATTGTAATAAACAAAACAAATATTGTAGGAAAAACAGCTACTAAATTACAACAAGCAGATGGAATTACTGTTGTTCCAACTATGAGAGATACAATAACAGCAGATAGTAGTTGGTGTGGAACATTTCAATTAGTATGGAATGATATGAAAAATGATGTTGTAAAAAAAGATGTTATATTTACACCTCAAGAAGAAATGGCAGAAAATCTTAATAGAGGAGAATTTACCCAAGATATGCTTTCAGAAGAATATTACTTTAAGACATATGGACTTAAATCACTTGAATTAAAAGAACAAATAGAAAATGGTATAAAGGAAAAATTTAATCAAGAAAGTGATATATTAAACGATTTTAATTGGTCTGAAAGTGAACTAGATGATCCAAACAATGCAGATGTAAGAAGATATTTCTTCTATGTTATGCTATATAGGAAATTTGAATTTTTACAAGAATTTGATAAATTAGAAAATGGAAAGTTTGGAGATAAATATAATGATATTGAATATTTCGGTATAGATGAAAGTACTAAAAATTCAGTTGGTAATCAAATTGATGTATTATATTATAACTCAAAAGATGATTTTGCAATTATAGTAAATACAAAAACTGACGATGAAGTTATTTTTTGCAAAAGTCCTCAAGGAAAAACATTTAATGAAATATATGAAAATATGAATAAAGAGTCAAAAAAATACACAGGAAGTAAAAATTTTAAAAATGTAGATGAATTTAAAGCACCAAATTTAACATTTAATGAAAAAAGAGAATATACAGAATTACAAAATAAAGAATTTAAAACAGCTGACCCTATTTATGACACTGCTAAAATTGAAAAAGCAATTCAGACAATAAAGTTTTCATTAGATGAAAAAGGTGGAAAAATAAAAAGCGAAGCAGCTATTGATATGACAATGATTTCAACATCAGTAGATACAAAAACAAAAACAGATGAACCTAGATATTTTTATGTAGATGATACATTTACAATATTCCTAAGAGAAAAAGGTCAAAGCTTACCTTACTTTGCTGGAAGAGTTGAAGATATAACTAAATTTCAATAGATTTATATTATGCATAAAATAAGAGACTTGGAATATAATAATATTGTCAAATAATGATTTGACAAGTTAAATATTATATGTTAAAATATATTTAACTTAACCCTCTACTACTTATGTAGTAAGACGGGAGCCAAAAAGATTTTGGAGAGTTCAATAGCAACTCTCCTCTTTTTTTTACTTTGTAAAATATTTTATAATTTGCTTATCTATTAAGTCTAGTGAATTATTAGATAGTTTTACATTTCTTCTTAATGTATCTTTAAAAATTCTTTGTTTGCTAATTGTAGTTATTTGATTTATTAAAGCTATACTATCTTGTTTCATTTTAGAAATCTCATCTTCCATTTTTTCAATATATTTCTTTTCTTTTTCTATTATATTTTGAATGTTAATAGGAATATCTTCTATTTTATCTAATTCATCTAAAATTTGTTTTAATTTTTGTTTTTCTTTTTCTAGTTTTTCTTGTAAAATACTATATAATTCATTTCCAAGATTTACAGTGGAAGAATCATATTTCTTATTTGCTTTCTTTGAAGTCAAAGGAATAATATTTAATGATCCATTTCTAGTATTATCATATTTACTTAATACAACACAGTAATGTAGACCACCTAATTCATGTCCTATGTTAAAACCTAAGTTGACTTTTATAATATCCCCACGAGAAAATACACCCGATTTTGAAATATTAAAAGTTCTTTCTTCATCGTGGTAAACTGCAAAATCATTAATCCAATAAGCTAGTAAATCACTCTTTTTATATTCTTCTAATTCTATATGTTTTAAAAAAGATAAATCTAGCCTATTTAATGATTTATCTTTGTGAATAATAGTACTATTTTTTATTTTTATATCATTTTCAGTCATAATTTATTGACTCCTTATCATTAATTACTTTTACAATTACGCAACAATTTGTTGTACAATTTCCAAAAACTATAGATATTATAACATAAAAACTGTAAAAAACTAGAAATTTTATAGCAATTCTACAAAAAAATTAAATTATATGGTATAGTAATAAAAAGATGAGGTGTTAAAAAATGGTTTTATTAATTATAATTATTGTTATTCTAATTATTATGGGTTTTATAAAACAACTATACGAAGTAAATAAATTTACAAATGATTATGATACTGTTAAAGAATATTTTAATATTTTTGTAAATGTTACTAATAACATAGTCAATAAACAGAATCTTGATAACAATGCTTATATTCAACTTGTAAAGCGAAGTGAAGAAATACAATTATTAATGGGATATTATGGAGTAATTGATTTAGCAGAAGGAGGACGAATATATAATAATTATCCATTAGTGTTAAATACAATACCTAAAATAAAAGAGCTTAAAATTAATGATTCTTTTGATGCCGAAAATATATTAAAAGAATTAGAAATGCTACAAAATGGCTTTTTAAGATATTTTAATAATTTAGAAATAATACTTAATACATACAAGAAACATTTTTTAAATCCATTTACAAATTTAAAAGAAGGAATTCATTTTATATTGTCATTACCAATAAAACTGTTATATTGGGTAGGCTTAATTAATCAAAATAATAAAAATAAAATAGAGAATAGTAATTTTATTAGTATATTAAGTGGTATTGGAACATTATTAACTCTAATATATACTATTATGAGCATATTTATTGATTGGAATACGTTTGTAAGTACAATAAAAAATCTATTTTGATTATGATTTTTAATTTTTTAGTATACTTTTTTAAAATCTTATGTTAAAATGTATTTACAGTTGATTAAAGAACGGAAATATTGGAGAGTTTTTTCGCAAATAACCACGACAAACGCTCCATAAAAAGCTCTCAAGTAATGAGAGTTTTTTTATTTTTTTCTTGTAAACAACTTTTATTTATTGTATAATATTTATATGTTAAATATTTGCGGGTGTAATTTAGTGGTAGAATGTCATGCTTCCGACCTGATAGCGCGGGTTCGATTCCCGCCACCCGCTCCATAAGATAAAATCGTCGCACCAATCATCTCAAAAGCAAATAGTCCTTCTATTCATTTTGTAATTCATCATCCAAAACTACGAAATGCAATTGAAAATTTTATTCCCCCCGTTGTTGAGCAAAGTACAAAAATTTAATAAAAAATTTCTTTATTGTTTCAAGATTTTCGAGATTTTTTATCTTCGTTTTGCTTATTTTTCAGTATTTCTATAACCTTATGTAAGTGCTCATACATAAGGTTTTTAAATTTTCTATCGGATACATATTTATACTCTCATCCTCCTCTCTATTTTTCTATAATTTGTAATTTGTTTTTAACTTTTATATTCTCTCACACATTTAATAATAAATTCTTATTTACTCCATTTTCTTTTTATATTTTCTTTTTCCTTATCTTTTAGTGATGAAAATAAATCAATATTTAATTTATTACAAATACTACACAAAACAATAAAAACATCTGCCACTTCGCTTTCGATAGTATCGTAATTTTTTATTTTTAACCTATCAATTGACATTGAAGTTTCATCTTTTCTTATCGCTTTTGCTAGTTCTCCAACTTCTTCTGTTAAAAGTAACATAGTTTTTTCTATATTTTGCTCAGAAAATCCTCTTAATTCTATTACCTTTTTTATATATTCTTGCACTTGAATAAGTGAATTTTCTTCATTCAAATTTTTCCACAATTCTAATTGTATATTATCCATAAGATCTTCTCCTATATCTATTTATAACTTCCTAGAAATTTATTCTATTTCTCAAATGATTCATTGGTCCATCACACATAGTACATAAGTATACACTCTCAGCATTATAAACCTCTTTCAATACATTCATAACTTTTTTTGCTAGTAAAAATATTTCATTACAAGTTTCATCATCTATTTCCATCATATCTTTAAAATGCTTTTTTGTGCTTATTGCAACATGCCCGTCGGCTCGCGGATTTCCTACCAAAAAGCATTCAAATTATCCATTCTAAATTCTCCAATCTCAGCGCCAACCTACTATTTCTTACTATTATTCATCTTTAAATTCTTTGAATAATAATACATATCAGTACAATACAAGTCTCCATCCCTTATTTTTTCATCATAATTATCTACGAAGAAGTTTTTTATTGTCTTTTCATATTTATCAAATCCTTGCTTAACATAGAATGGAATATTATTTTCTGTTGTTCCAATTAGCATCTTATTATATTTTTGTTTATAGTTATCACATAAATATTTTATCATTTTTTTAGCATAACCTTTGCCTCTATATTTTTCTTCTGTCGCAATATCTTTTAATTCACATGTATCATTATCTACTTTAGTTACAACAGCAACACATGCAACTTCATTTTTATAAGTTAAAGTAAATAAATCGCCATCTACTAAATACTGTCTAATCAACTTTTCACTTGAGTCTGCCTCAAGTAGTAAATTCATATATTGTTCTTTATTTTCTCTTTTTTTTTATAACAATGCTTCGTTCAACAGGTAAGAATTCAAATCCTTCTGGTAATTTTAGTCTTTCATTTGTGTGGGTTAAAACCATTTCTTCCTCTGGGCTCCTTGTATCTAGCCATACAAATTCGCGTACTCTGTCATTCTTCATCAAAACATTTATAATATCAAGGTTTTTGAGGTTTATATTCCTTATTTCTTCATACTTTTCAGGTATTCTCGCAATCCTATGTAAGTGTTTATACATCATTATTTCAGGTTTTTGCGGTTATAATATATAACCTCCTATATTTTTAACTACTTTTTATTATTTAATCTATTTGCTTCAATAATTAGCTTATCAAAATCTGAAACTATCTTTTGATTTTTGTTAAATTCATCATACTCTTTTCCTGCTTTTTCTTCTGCTTGTTTTCTTGATATTTTACCATTATCTTTCAAAATATCATATTTTCTAAACTCCAAAAACTCATTTATACTTTTTGCAAAATCTTCCATAGTAAAAGTATTTTCTCTTTCTACTAAATCTTCTATATAGTCAAAATATCCAGATACTGCTCTTTCAAGTCTTTTTATTTGTTTTTCATCTAAATAATTTTTAGCAATAACAACATCAGATTTCAAAATTCTTCCATCTGGTGAATTTTTCCAAGTAGTTAATCCCATATTTTCTTTAGTATGCTCTGCTTTTTGATATATAATTTCTGCTGCTGTATTACCTGTAATCGCATAATGGAATTTATTTTGAACAGTTGCATAAAATCTTTGAGTTATATCAGAATCTTTATCATAATCTATACTACATTCTGCAAATATATCTGTTATCTGTTGCCATATTCTTCGTTCACTTGTCCTAATTGAACGAATTCTTTCTAATAGCTCTTTAAAATAGTCTTTTCCAAATTTAGGGCCGTTTTTTAATAGTTCATCATTTAAAACAAATCCTTTTTTTATGTATTCTTTCAATGTATTAGTTGCCCATATTCTAAAGTCTGTTGCTTGTTTTGAGTTTACTCTATACCCGACTGCTATAATAGCGTCTAAACTATAAAACGATATTTCTCTTGAAACCTCTCTATTTCCCTCTTTCTGAACTATTCGAATTTTTCGAATAGTTCGATTTTCTTCTAATTCATGTGTTTCAAAAATCTCCTTTAAATGATAATTTATTGTATTTACTTCTACATCAAATAATTTTGACATTGATTTTTGAGTTAACCAAAAATCTTCATTATCATATAAAACTTCTACAGAAACATTATCATTATTTTGACTTTGGTATATGATTAAATCTTTTAAATTTTCTATTGGATTCATTTATACTCTCATCCCTTCTCTTTATATCTCTATAACTTGTAATTTGTATAGCTAATTAAAATTCTTTATTTCATCTAAAACAATGTCTTTGTACATATGATGGATAAAATGAGATGATTTAGAAACATTAATTATTTTAGCTTGCTTTAAGTAATCTTTATATATAATATTTCTCTTGTAAGAAACCTTTCTACATATACAAGTAAATGGTATGTTATTCAACAAATTTATATTCTTGTAAATATTTTTTAGACTTTTTATTGAATCTTGCAACTCATTCAACACAGTTTTATTATAAATTTTAGTTCTTGTTATTTTTATAGCTTGTTGTTTTATATCTTCAGGTAGTTTCCTGTCTTTAAATAATAGCTTTTCTATTTTATCATTGTTTATTTTTTTAAAATATCCTATTTTTCTTAAGAAAAGAATAATGTATGCCATTATATAGTTAAATAGAAATGCAAATCTTTCATAAGTATATTTAATTGGATAACTATCTATAAGTAGTATTGCTTTAATATATTCTTTATGTTTCTTTGCAAATTCTATGGATATAAATGTTCCTAAAGAATGACCTATCAAAATAATATTATCATTTATTTTCAAATATTGTAGCACTACTTCCATTTCTTTTGAAATTTGTTCTAAACTTCTTTTAAAGTTGACATTAGAACTTTCTCCATATCCAAATCGTTCTATAACGAAGCATCTACCATACTCACTCATTTCATCAGCAAGCTCATACATATCAGATAGTGATGTCGGATTTGCCCACCCAGAAACGAAGATATAATTATTTTTACCTATACCTTTTTCATAAACATATATCTCTTTGTCATCATATATAACTTTATTAATTTTATATCCGTGCATAGTTTCTCCCTTCAAATTACTAGTTATCTTTAACTTTTTTCTTTAAGTCCTTTGAATAATATATTAAATCAGTACAAACTAAATCTCCATCTTTTATTTCTTCTTTATAATTATCTATAAAGAAATTCTTAATTGTTTTCTCGTATTTATCAAATCCTTGTTTAACATAGAAAGGAATATTATTCTCTGCCACCCCTACCAACATTCTATCGTATTTCTGTTTATAATTACCACATAATGATTTTAAAAGTGTTTTTGCATAACCTTTATTTCTGTAATTTTCTCTTGTAACTATGTTTTTTAATTCTAATGTTTTTCTATCAATGTGCAAAATAACTGCAATAGAAATTAGCTCATCTCCCTTTTTTAAAGCATATACATCAGAATCGTTCAAATACTTATGTATCATGTCTTTTGAAGGATCTGCCTCTAAAAGTAAATCAATATAATCTTCTTTATTTTCTATTTTTTTAACTTGCATTCTAGGTTTTCTTGGCATCTCGTAATCTTTGGGAAAACTAGGTTTCGTGGCATTGCGGTTATTATATCTCATCTCTTCCGAAAAAATACAACCACAATATTTTTGCATATAAAGTCCTAATTCTCTTGCTTTATCATGTCCAACCCAAAATCCATCTCTAAAATCTCTATACAAAAATTCTATTCCATATTCTTTAGCTAACTTTTCACAATAAGCTTTTATAAAATCATGTTGTTGGTAAATACTATATAAAAGTGTTGTTGAAACCGAATCAAATCCATTTTGTTTTGCATACTCGAAAGTTTTTCTTAACCTTACTGGATAACAATAATTAACACATCTTGTATTTAATGCATTTGATACATTTTTACAGAATTCATCTAATCCATAATCTTCTTCAAATATTGCATTTATTCCTATTGATTTTGTATATTCTTTTAAGCAATCTCTTCTTGCTTTATATTCCATATATGGATGAATATTTGGATTATACCAATATACTGTTGGTTCTATATTTTCTTTTCTTAAAGAATCTATACAATATACACTACATGGCGCACAACAAGTATGTAATAATAAGTTCATTTTTTATTTTTCCCTTCTATAAATTAATCTATATATTCTCTTCTGTTAATTTATATATATATATATTATCAAATGTTTTTATTTTCTCACATTTTACATTTTTCCCATAGTGTTCCTTTATAAATTGTATTACATGTTCTTTATAATTTTTATAATATACTCCAGACCATTCAACATCTCCGTCTATTAAATATACATTTTCCTTTAACAAATCTAAAAATGTACCATCTAAACTATTTCTTTGTTTAAATTCATAATAATTTTCCGTAAATATATCCCAACCTCCCATAACTCTTAAATTTGAAAAAGCTCCTTTAGGTGGCATGGAATATACAGAATATGTTAAATATCTAAATTGTAATGCTGGCGCTGTATATAAATAAACATTTTCTTTATGTGAATTTGTATATTCTATTACTTCTTGATAATTTTTGTAGTTTTCTAATTTATAATTAAAATTATATTTATTTGCTGATAACAAAACTACAGATAAAACTATAAATACTAAAATACATCCAATATCATCCTTTTCTTTATCCTTATATTTTACAAAGTATAACAATATTGCCGTTCCTAAAATGTACTCTGGAATAACTACTCTTAACATTGCTCTATTTAAAACTATAAACAAAACATTTATCCCTATTGTTGTTAATAATATAATTATTGAAAAAGCAGTTTTGTTTTTATTTAAGCATAATACTAATATAAAAGCTACCAAAAATATTATTGTAAATAATTCATTACTTTCTACTAATTGTCTAATCAATTGCTCTAAAATACTTTTAAAATTAGTATTCAAATTATACTCTATTCCATTATCCTTCATATATTCAACTATTTTCTCTAAGTTTTCTTTACTATATATGTTTTCATCTCCATAGTTAAAAGTATAAAATAGATAATGATCATTTTTTGACCATCCTATTTCATTAAATATTTCTTTGTTTTCCTCATAATCTGTATATGACAAATCCTGAAGTTTAGTTCTTAATTCATTATATTCAATATAATTTTTATATAATGAATTTGTATTATAAAATATTATATTTGAAGAATATATTAAAATAGTTAAAATAAATAAAATTATATATTGTTTAACAAGCTCCTTTATATCACTAATTTTTAATGTTCTTTTATTTTTTAAAATTATATATACTAAATATACAATAAAAAATGGTAAAATTATCATTAAACTTTGCAATCTTATCATTATTCCTAAAACAAATAATATATCTGCAAATACTTTTTTTCGTTTGCTAAAACTTTTTTCTTCTTGCATATCAAATATTATAAAAAATGCTGTAGCTATTAGCAATGCTGATACTGATGTATATTGAATTAATAACAATAATGATGTATAACAAATACTTGCAAATATAGTATACAAAATATAACAAACTTTACTTGATTTATTTTTAAGCAATATAGTTCCTATTACTGTAAAACATATGAATTGCATACTTAATAATAATACTGTATGCCAATTTATTATTGAACAAATTTTATATAAATTACTTAATACTAAACATATTAAAGGATATATATATATTCCATGGATATTATATGTACTATCTAACCCAGAATAAAGACTATAAATAATCATATCATCTACTTGTTCATACTTTATGTTAAATAAGATATTAGCAATTCCAAATATTACTAAATTTATAATTGCAACTTTAAAATATGTTTTATTTATAATATTCTTTAACATATCCTTCATTACATTACTCTCCTTTATAATCATAACCTAAATGTTTGTATGCTGGTGGCAGAACCATTCTACCTCTTAAAGTTCTAGCAATAAACCCAATTTGAATTAAATATGGTTCATATACATCTTCAATAGTATCTACTTCTTCTCCTATAGTTACTGCTAATGCTTCAATTCCTACTGGTCTTCCCCCATATTGTATAATCATACTTTCTAATAGTTTTCTATCAATTTCATCCAAACCTAATTCGTCAATTTCTAATTTATTTAAAGCATGTTTAGCTATTTTAAGATCAATCTTACCATTTCCTAGAACCATAGCATAGTCTCTTACTCTTTTTAATAACCTATTTGCAATTCTTGGTGTTCCTCTTGACCTTCTTGCTATCTCTACTGCCGCTTCTTTTTCAATTTCTATATTTAGAATTTTACTTGATCTTTTTACTATAGTTGTTAAATCTTCTATAGAATATAATTCCAATCTATGTATTATTCCAAATCTATCACGAAGAGGTGAAGACAAACTTCCAGCCTTTGTTGTCGCACCAATAAGTGTAAACTTCGGCAAGTCAAGTCTTATAGACCTCGCACTTGGTCCTTTTCCTATGATTATATCAAGTGCAAAATCCTCTAAGGCAGGATACAAAACTTCCTCAACACTTTTATTCAATCTATGAATCTCATCGATAAACAAAATAACAGAATCATCCTGTGTTGCTTCGGTTACGATGCGCTTCATTCGTTCTTCAAATTCCCCACGGAATTTCGTTCCAGCGATCACCTTCGTAAGATCTAAGGACAAAATTCTCTTATTCTTAAGAATTCTTGGCATATTGCCTTCTGCGATCCTTTGTGCAAGTCCTTCAACGATCGCTGTTTTACCAACCCCTGGATCACCGATCAGACATGGATTATTCTTTGTCCTTCTGCAAAGGATCTGCATCAGACGCTCCATTTCTGCTTCTCTTCCGATCACAAGGTCCAATTTCCCGTCTGATGCTTTCTGCGTCAGAT
>OIYV01001166.1_pt1 | contig 12912 bp, 12 predicted proteins | sample 1588251 | NCBI WGS metagenome assembly OIYV01 (sample SAMN03283282) | human gut metagenome | biome: human-associated habitat; material: feces | host: Homo sapiens | place: Peru | collected 2012
AGCGTGTAAATCTTGTATAGGGAAGGAAATAAGGAAAATTTTCGGTAGGGCGCCGTGTGAACGAAGTGAACCCAGCCCGTATGGTGGAGTGGGACGTTACTCCCACGACAACCCGAATAATTTTATTTTGTTTATTTATTTTTAAGAGAATAAGTTGAATGTTTTGTCAACGTTATCTTTAATTAATGATTTGATAGAATCTTGTTCAGTTTTTAAAGCTGAGTGTTCAGTATCTAATGCTTTCAAATCGTTATCTAATAATTTTTCTTTGTTGTTGATTTTTAAAGTTTTAGCGTTGTATTCAGCTTCTGCTTTAGCTAATTCAGTTTGATCAGCTTCAATAGCTAATTGAGTGTTGCTAGAAGTTGAAGTATCAAAGTAGTCTCTTTTTTGTTTGCCAGTAGCATCAGTTTTTGTAGTGTATTCTTGTAACATATATTCGCCTGATTCTAACATTTCATATAATTGAGATTCAGTGAATTTAGCGCCGAATGGGTTAGTTTTAGCGTCATATAAAGCAACTTCTTGGTTGCTACCATCAGCTTTGATAAGTCTGAATCTTTGAACTGAGTTACCATTTTCGTCAATAGTTTTAAGTTTAACTAAGTTAGCAGAGTTTAAATCTACTTTAATGCTACCGTGATCTTTATCATAAGTGCTGAAAGTTAATTTAGTTTTGTTTAAAGCTTTAGTATAAGCGTTAGCAACTTGCTCAGCTTCATCTGCTAATCTAACTTTTGTATTTGAAATTTGTTGAGATTTGTACTCAACGTCGTTCATTCTTGATGTGATTGATAATAATCTTGCTTGTGATGCTGACATTCCCATAGTGCTAACTCCTTATTAAGTTTGCTTTTCCCTTACATACTTTATATCGGTATATTTAATGAAAACTTTAGGTTTTTAAAGTGTTTCTTTACAATTTGTTACAATTGCTAAAATTACATAACATTGCTATAATAGAACAGTAATTTATACGCCCGTAGCTCAGTGGATAGAGCGTCAGAGTCCGAACCTGAAGGGCACGGGTTTGAATCCCGTCGGGCGTTTGCTTAAACTTTTATTTTTAAATACTCCATTTCTCGTATTCATGTATCTGAAAGAAAACTCTATAATGTTTACGTAAAAGCATGTTTGTATTAAATTTATAGTAGTAATGAGTAACGGTTTTAACAATTTTGATAATTCAGATTCTTTAAGAAATTCTCCAATAATCAAAGAGAGAGTTTCCTTAATTTCTGCGCACATGTACAAGCAATTTTGTGATTATCAACATTCTAACGAAAATACAAGCGAAATATTTGCTCACATGGCATCAGCTTTAAATGATTTGGTTGATAATTTAAGACAATCTTTTGCCTCTCGAGGTGTTGCAACAGAAAACATTTGGAAAAAAATTGAACCTAATGTGCCAGCTATTGTAGTTAATATATTTTGGCAACAATTCAGTTTTACAATGCGTTGTAACTTCAAACCTCAAGCTTTATTCAGAGAAAAAGAATCTGCTCTGTTCTCAGGTAGAATTATGGCGATAAAAGGCGATTATTTTGAATTAATCAAGCAAGCTAAAAATCCCGATGAAGAAATGGCAATTTTACTAGATAATGAAATTGCATCTCTTTTTGTTCCTGAAAATAAAATGCAAAGCGCAATTTTTAAACTAAAACATAGAGCAAATAAAGAATTTTTACTCGCGCAAATTGACGCTGGCAGAGAATTTGCACTAACTGTATCAGAAGCGATTTGCGGTGGAACTGTTTACCACGAAGAGGGTAGTAGAAAAAGTTTTAATATTTAATTAATCCCCATAAACAGATGGCAACTGCGAGGATACTTCCGCTAAAACCCTTTGCACATCTGGCCCACCAAATGTAACCTCAATTAACATATTGTGCTGGATTATAACCGTTTCACGATATTCCATTGTTTCTATGTCTATAATATTAAATTCGTAATAATCCTCACCAGATTTTACTAATTTTGCATAATCATTTCCGCCAATCCATTTTATAAACATGTACTGACCTTCTAATAATCTTAATCTTTCAAATAATTTCATACGCTATCCTATGTACCATTTTTATCATCTACACTAATATATTAGTGATATTTAATGGAAAGTCAAACATCAGACTAAAAATGTTATGATAATTGGTATAAGAAGCATTGTCCAACAATAAAATCAATATCAGCTTGATTTATTGTCGTTAACATAAAAGCATGCTGAAACATAGGGCGACCTTCTTCAACAGAGGTTCTTGTATAAACATATTCAGCTTTTGTAGAAATTTCTCTGTTTTTAAACGTTAACAAAACATTAATTGACTCATAGGGCAAAAACGGCTTTGAATTCTTAATGCAAATACCTTTTCCGCAAATGTTTAATGTTTCACCAAATAAAATATCTTCTTTATCAGCTCTTTTAACAATCATTTTAAACGGAATATGTAAATCTGCTCTAAAATATTCTCTGCGTTGAGTTACCTTATTTTGCGATGGATAAGAAATAGAATATGTCGTATTTACACCGTCATCATTAACTTCTAAAACTTTTGAGATTGAATTATAAATACCATTTTCAGAATAAACATTCAAAGTTAAACTGTCGCCAACCTTTGGTTTAACATCGCCAGTTTTTGCGTTTTCAGAAATTATTAACATCTTCTCTGGCTCAATATTTTTAATCTTACACATAATTCTGTGCATATAAACATCGTCAAAAAACTCGACTTCAAACGATTTTAAATTTTTATACTCTTCAAAAATATCTGCCATAATTCACCTATAAAAAAGGACTTCCGAAGAAGCCCTAAAATGGTGGGCCCGGAGAGACTCGAACTCTCACACATCGCTGCGCTAGATCCTAAGTCTAGTGCGTCTACCAATTTCGCCACAGGCCCATTAGTTTTTATTTAATTATCAATGTATTTTTTCAACTTTTGAGCATGTATTAAGTGTGTCTACCACCTCTCAAAAATGATTATTAATCATTTTTTCGGCAGAGTGCCACAGGCCCATTAGTTTTTATTTAATTATCAATATAAGTTTAAGATAACTCAAAATTTCTAGTTTGTCAATGACTATACCTGATATTTATTCTTTTCAAAGAACAGAATATTCACTAAAGAAAATGCCATAACTATCACCAATAAAACTACTGCAAGCGCTGAAGCATAACCTAAATCAAGGTTTTCGAATGCTCTTTCGTAAATATAATAAACAATTGTTTTACTAGAATTTAATGGTCCGCCTTTTGTCATAACATAAATTTCTGCAAAAACCTTCATGGCTGAAATTGCGCTAATTGTTGTTACAAGTGCAATTGTAGGCATAATATGAGGTATAGTTACAGTTAAATGTTTGCGTAAAAAACTTGCACCATCTATATCACATGCTTCATATAATTCGTTTGGAACGCTCATTAATGCTGCCAAATAAATCATCATGTAATACCCTATTCCCTTCCAAATCGTAACAATAATTACTGAAATCAAAGAAAATCTTGTATCTGTAAGCCAACCTATGCTATTTAAGCCAAAAATTTGCAAACAATAGTTCAAAACTCCTGTTTGTGCATAAAGCCATTTAAAAGCAATTGCCGCAACTACAATAGAAACAATTACTGGAAAATAAATCAATATCTTATATAAAGTTAAAAATCTTAATTTTTGATTTATCAAAATTGCAATAAAAAGTGGGACAATAGCCAAAATTGGTACGGCTAAAAACAAATAGACAAAAGTGTTAAACATAACTTTATAAAATATTGCAGAATGAAAAAGAGTTTTATAATTTTCTAAGCCTATATATGCTGGCATGTAAATATTGTTATGATAACTTAGAAAACTAAAATAAATAGTCTGAAAAAAAGGTATAAAGAAAAACACTAGCAAGACTATTCCTGCTGGTAACAAAAATAAATATGGTGCGTATTTCTTATAATACCTGAACATATAATAAATTATAGATACTATTTAAGTTTTGTGCAATTTTATTACGATAAATAACAAAAAAGCGAGCCTAAACCCGCTTTTTAAACAAAATATAAATTTGCTATTTATTATTTACCTGCATTTCTTAAATATTTGCCAGCTCTGGCCGCAATTTCAGCACTTCTGTCAACTTTTTGAGAATTTGAATCAGCTGATGCATTATCAGTTGTTGGGTTTTGGTTAACATTAGCACCAGGAGTTCCTTTATCTTTGCTACCTGCATGCCAAATTGAGTAATTAGCAATTTGGTTGCCTTTATTATATAACCAAGATGCACCTGACATTGCAGAACCAACAGTGCTAATTGTATTTGCAGTTTTTTCTGAAACGCCCATTTTACCAAGTAAACCACCGTTTTCACCTGCACCTGCTGCTGAAGCAGTTGCATTAACAGTACCCCAAGCCGAGCTAAGGATTGATTTTGTATCACCAGAATCAATTGCAAAGCCTAAGTTTACAGCTTGAGAACCAGCTGCCATCCATTGAGTTGCTGTTTGTACACCAGAATTGTTGCTAAATGACATACCTGATGCAACAGTACCAATACCGCTTGTAATCATACCTTGTAAATTACCTTGGTCGATTGCAACACCTAATTGAATACCATTTTGAGCTACTGAAATTGCTTTTGATGCTGTTGAAATAGCTTTTTGAGTAGATTCGCTCATTTTTCCAGTCATTTCACCAAGACCACCAGCAAAAGATAAAGCTTGACCAGCCACAGACATACCGCTTGTAATAGCACCCAACCAATTACCTTCAGCAATATTAACGCCCATCATACCTGCGTTAGCACCAAGTGTTATACCTTGACCAACTTTTTCAGTAACTTGGCCTATCTTTTGAGTTGTTTGTCCAGCAGTTCTTAAACCAGAACCTGTTGATGTTAAACCTGCACCTGCACTAGTTGTACCTGAACCAGCTCCAGTAGTTGTACCACCTGCAGCAACAATCGGAGTACCTGCGCCAAATAATGCAACTAATGGACCACCAATTGATGTTAATGCTGCGCCAATACCTGTAACAGTTGCACCAGTTGCAGTTACGCCAGCACCCGCAGTGCCTAATGCAGTACCAGCAGCTGTTAAGCCAACACCAGTAGCTTTAGTAACTAAACCCATTGTAGTTGTCATATCGCCAATTTCTAATGCATAGCCTAAATATTCTTTTGTTGTTTGTAAACCATCATTTACTGAGTTTGCATTATCAACTGATTCATTAGCTGCCGCTTCTGTATCAGTCATTGCAGTAGTTGCATCATCAGTAGTTGTCATGAAATCATCATTTGTTTTTGCTAAAAGTTCGCTTAATCCAGTTGCTCTAGCTGACTTTTCTTCTAGTTGAGCTGTAACATCTGTTGAAGAAGAACCTGCTGTTGAAGGAACTGGTTGTGGATTTTTTTGAGCATCTTCTTCTGCTTCAACGGCTGTTGTTAATGTGTAAGCACTATTTGCACCAATACCAGTACCATCATTAACTCCATTTTGTTTTTCATCTTCTTCTGACATTGTTTGAGCTTGAGCAGATAAAGATTCAATTTCGTCCATCAAGCCTTCTAATTCTTCATTACCTTCTTCAACAATTGCATATTGTTCTTCTGATTGAGCAGTTAAATCTTCATAGTTTGAAGTAATTGTTTCTAATGTTTCGTCTAAATTTGCTTGTTCTTCTAAACCTGCATCACCTGAAGTATTCATTTCAGCTGACATTTGGCTTAAACTTTCAGCAGAAGGAGCAGCTTGTTGTTTTTCGTTTGATTGTTTTTCATCATTATCAGCTTTTTTATCTTGGTCAAAAGCTTTATCTACATCATAATTTGTATCATCAATTTGATTTTGAGAATCTTTAATTTCGCTTTGAGCATCACTAATTTTATCACGTCCTTGATAAACTTGGCTTCTTTGAGAAGAGTTTAAAACTCTGATACCCATAACTTTTTTATTAGCAATTTTTTTTGCATTAATTTGTGTAGGATTTTCTAAAGTAATATTCAAATCAGGTTTTTGAACTTTTCTTGCCATAATTAACTCCTTACACATTTCCTTTTACATGTAACATGTCGGCATTTTGTTGAATTTCTTTAATTTTTTAAGACTTTTTTTACAAAAGTTAATAAAAAAAGAAGAAAGTTTAAACTTTCTTCTTTTTCATTACATATTATTAATTATTTATTTCTTAAATATCTTGATGCTCTAGCTGCGATTTCTGCACTATAATCAGGTTTTTGTTCAACTTGTTGAGTAGTAGCTTCTTGACCTTGAGCATTTGCTTCGTGGCTAGCTTTAATAGCTTTTAATTGTTTAGTTAAAGCATCAACTTCAGTGTATACACCTAAAGCGCCAGTAGCAGCTTCTAATGAATGACCTGCAGTTTGAATTGCATACATTGTTTTAGCATTTTTACTGCTTGTAATAACATCACCTAATTTACCTAAAGAACCGCTTTTAGCTGCGTCTTTAACAGTATTTTTGATATCTTTGCGTAAATCTTTCATTTCATCTTTTGACAAGTCAGCGTCAGTTTTTGAGTATTTGCTTACTAAGTCATTTTCTAATTTTGATTTTAATGTATTGATAGACTCTTTCATTTTATCTGATGAATAAGAACCTTCTTGTTTTTCAGTATTCTTAGCAATTTTTGCTTCATTTAATAAAGTATCTACTGCTGAAACAGTTGACTTTTCAGTTAAATCAGCATCAGCAAATTCTCTATTAGCAGTTCTATCAAGAATGTTATTAGCATCTAAATTCATGTTTGCATTTAAGTAACTTTGATTAGGAGTTGCATCTGGTTGCGCAAACATAACATTTGTGTTGTTTTCAGAATTTTCATCTGTAAATACTTCATTATATCTTGAAACAAAGTCTGTATCTTTATTTTGCATTTTTTCAGCGATAGTTGAGCCAGCAAAACCAACTGCGCCAGAACCAATAGCCATACCGCTTGAAATCATGCCTAAAGTATCTTTATTCTTAGCAGCAAAACCAAAGTTTACTGCGCCTGTTGCCATTGCAATACCAGATGTAATTTGACCAACTTGGTTATCATTAAGACCCATTGAAGAACCAAATGCTCCGATACCTGATGATGCCATTGATAATCCTGAAGTTAAAGCGCCTTGTAAATCACCTTCAGCACAAGCAAAACCAAATGTTACAGCTTGTGATGCAGTATTAGCAACTTGAGAAGCAGTTTGTAACACTTCTCCACCACCAATTGATAAGCCACCTGCAACTGCTGATAAACCAGAAGTTAAAGCGCCTTTCACATCACCATTTGCAATTGCAGTACCCATTGTGATTGCTTTATTTGCTGTATCTGCAGCTTTACCTGCAATTTCAATACCTTTTGTTAATTTATCCATTTGTTCCATACCAGGAATGCTACCTGCAAATGAAGCAGCGTCAGCAACTGCTGATAAACCTGATTGCAATGCACCTAGCCAATCACCTTGTGCAACAGAAACACCCATAGATGCAGCATTAGCTGCTAATGTAACACCAGTACCAACTTGTTTGATTGTAGTACCAACACCTGCAGTTGAAGCGCCTGAAGCAGTTAATGATGTACCTGAAGCAATTTGAGCTGTTCCAGCAGTTACCATTGTTGTACCTGCTGCGATTGCTGCAGAACCTGTACCAACAAAAGAACCACCAGTTGCAACCATTGAAGCACCTAAAGCTGCAGTAAATGGATTTGATAATAATGGCGTACCAGCTGCAATTAAAGAATTGCCTAATGTAACCTGAGTTGTACCTGTTGTAATACCAATTGTACCACCTGCTACTTGACCTGTACCTGATGCAGTAATGCTTGAGCCAATTGAACCCATAACCTTACCAACACCAGCAACTGTCAAACCAGTCATTTTAATTACGCCACCAGCAGTTTTTGTAATGCCTAAAACTTCTTGTGTTTTTGCTAAGCTATCAGTTTGTGCTTCTGCTTCTTCTACAACACCTTCTGTATATTCTGTTTGATTTTCAGCAGTTTCAGTAGCTTCTTCGTTGCTTGTTTTAACATTTTCAAACGCTGCAGCTAAACGAGTATTTACACTTTCTGATCTTTCAGCAAGAGCGCCAAATTCAGAAGCGTAATCTCTCTTATTTGAGCCACTATCTTGAGTAGATGTTGGATTATTTTGTTGATTTTCTTGAGCTTCGGTAGCAGTTGTTAAAGAATATGTATTGCTTGCGCCTTCACCAAAACCTGCAGTTGCTTGTTCTGATTCCATTTCTGCAGTTAAATCTTCAATCGAACCATTAATATCATCTAATTCAGAATATAAAGAATCTGCATCTTCGCCAGCAGATGTAGCAATTTCATTGTAGCTTTCAACTTCTGCATTAAAGGCTTCAACCTGAGCATCTACTTCATCAGTTTTTGAAACGCCTTCAGTAGATGTATTGTTAGCTTCATTACCAACTTGATTTGTTTGTTCTTTTGTTGGTGATTTTTTAACTAAACTATTTGCTTTATTTTGTCTGTTATCAGAATCTTGAATTCTTGAATTTGCATTTGCATCAGCAGCTTCAGCAGAAGATACTGCATCTTCTGCACCCATTTCTAAATTAGCTAAATCAGATTCAGCATCACTAATATCATAATCAGCGCTGTCTGCTTGTTCTTCAACAACAGGAGCTTTTTGTTCTTTTACTTCTGTATTATTATTATCAGCTTTTTGATTCTTTTCTAGTTTTAAAGCTTGTAATTCTTCGTTTGTAAGACTATTAATGCGAATTGTCATATTTAACTCTCTATAAAATCTCTCTGTAATTATATAAAGTATTTTAATAAAAAAAAATTGCCTTTTTAATGTATTTTTTATTTATTTATGTTATAATTGTTTACAAAAGAAGTATGAGGAATTAAAAATGTCAATATTACTTGAACAAAAACAAGCACTAATAGCAGGTGATGGTCAATTACCAGTAAAAATGGCTGAAGGCGCAAGCAAGAATGGATTAGATGTTATTTGTATATCTTTATCTAAAGATAACTATCAAGAACTTAAAAAAGTTTGCTCAAAGGTCTATTCTGTTGCACCAGGAGAACTTTTAAAAATAAAAAAAATACTAGAAGATGAACAAGTAAAACAATTGACGTTCTTAGGTAAAGTCCATAAAGGACTTATATTAAGACGACCTAAGTTTGACTCTATGGCGTTAGATTTGATGAAATCAGTTAAAAGATTAAACGATGATCAAGTCATGCTTTTGTTGGTTGAAGAATTAAATAAATTAGGTATTACAGTTTTAGACCAAACTTTATTTATTAAAAATTTAATGATTCCAGCTGGTGTTTTAGGTAAAAATAAACCGACTGAAGAACAAATTAACGATGTTCAATACGGATATAGCATGGCAAAAGAAATGGGCAAACTTGATGTTGGACAATCTGTTGTCGTTAAAGACAAGATGATTATGGCAGTTGAAGCTATTGAAGGGACTGACAAATGTATTCAACGCGGTGGAAAAATTGCAAAAAAAGGCGGAGTTGTTGTTAAAGTCGCAAAACCTTCTCAAGATAAACGTTTTGATATCCCTGCCATTGGTTTAAAAACTTTAAAAAACATGAAAAAATATAAATTATCTGTTCTAGCTTTAGAAGCAAATGAAACTATTATCGTTGACATGGACGAAGTTGTTAAGTTTGCAGACAAAAACAACATTGTAATCATGGCAGTTTAATTATGAAAAAAATATTCATTATAACTGGAGAATATTCAGGAGATATGCATGCCTCTAATGTGGCAAAGCATCTTTTTGAAATGAATAAAGATGTTCAAATTGAGGCTATTGGCGGGGAAAACTTAAAAAAACTTGGTGTTAAGCTATTCTCTGACCACTCGAAAATGAGTGCTATGGGACTTACTCCGAAAATCGTTTGGAATCATTTAACACTTGGTGTAAAATTAATCAATTATTTGACCAAAGAATATAAGCCCGACTTAGTTTTGCTCATTGATTATGGCGTATTTAACCTAAAGATGGCAAAACATCTCAAAAAAGCGGGAATAAGAACAAATTATTACATTCCTCCGCAGGTTTGGGCAAGTCGCAAAGGCAGAATTAACAAAATCAAAAAATATGTTGACGAAGTTTTCTGCATTTTTCCTTTTGAAAAGGACATGTACGAATCCTATGGAATTAAAACTACTTACTGCGGACACCCATTAATTAGCCAGCTACCAGAAAAAGCTGACAAAAATAATTTCTTTGAAAAGCATGGGTTTGATGTTAACAAAAAATTAATCGCAATTTTCCCTGGTTCAAGAGTCTTTGAACTAAAAAACCTTATGGAAACTTTTCTTAAATCCACAAATATATTAAAGAAAATGCACCCAGATTTGCAGTTTGTGTTTTCACAAGCTCCAAATCTAAAAGACGAAGTTTACAAAAAATATTTCAAAAACTCTGATTTCAAAATCATTAAAGGTGAAAATCAAGCTCTACTAAGCGTTTCTGATGCGTTAATCCTTGCATCAGGTACAGTTGCACTAGAAGCGTCTTTATACAACACACCCATGATTATCGCCTACAAAGGACCTTATTTATTTTATCTAATATATTTACTAGTAAGATGTATTAAGCGCGTGTCTTTGCCAAATATCATTACAGATAAAGATATCGTTCCTGAAATTATTGAAAATTCTGCAAAACCTGACTTCATTGCTTACAATATCGAAAAACTTATCTACGATGAAGAAGTTAGAAACAAACAAATTGAAGGTTTAAAATCGGTTAGAGAACTATTATCCGATAAAAATTCTTCACTTGAAGTTGCAAAAAGAATTAATGAAGAACTTTCAGAGATGTAATATGGCTTATCCAACCTCAGCTTACATTCACATACCTTTCTGTTGCTCTAAATGCTTTTACTGCGCGTTTACATCAACCGTAAACCAAAAACTTCAATTAGGCTATCTTATCGCTCTTTTAAAAGATATTGATACTAATTATAAGGATAATTCGCTTAATACACTCTACTTTGGCGGTGGTACGCCTTCAACTCTGCCTATTGGATATCTTACTAAAATTATTAATAAGTTTAATTTAAACAAAAATGCGGAAATTACCTTCGAAATTAATCCCGAACACGCCTCAATTGAGTATTTATTAAAATTGAAGGAATTGGGCATTAACCGCTTGAGTGTTGGGATACAAACTCTTAACGATGAAATCTTAAAAAATATCGGAAGAAAACATACTGCTAAAGAAGCACTTATGGCGGTTCAAAACGCTAAAGAAGCCGGATTTACGAACATATCAATTGATTTAATTTATGGATTACCAAATCAAACACTACAAGACTTTGAAAAAGATTTAAATACGGTTAAAGCACTAGAAATAACACATATATCGCTTTACGGACTTAAAATTGAAGAAAATTCTGTATTCGGCAAAAAAACTCCGCTAAATCTGCCAGATGATGATCTTCAAGCAGATATGTACCTGAAAGCTATTGAAGTTCTAAAGGATTACAATCACTACGAAATAAGTAATTTTGCAAAAAATGGTTTTGAATCGAAACATAACACAACTTATTGGAAGAACGAAGAATATTATGGATTTGGTTGTAGTGCCCACGGTTATGAAAATGGAGTTAGATATGCAAATTCATTTAACCTGCACCAATACATGGAAACCCCTCTCATAAAAGACTTTGGGCATACTGAAACAACCGAAGAAAAACTCGAAGAAGAAATTTTCTTAGGGTTTAGATTAAAAGAAGGGTTACATGTATATAATATAAATAGTAAATATAATATAAATTTTGATGAAAAATATAAAGATATCTTAAAAAAATATCTTACAACCAACCACATAAAAAAAACAGATAACGGATACGCACTGACAGATAAAGGCTTTTTACTTAGTACCGTTATTTTAGCAGAATTTTTGCAATAAAAAAGTGGTCATTAGACCACTTTTAATAATATTTGTTATAAATTTATTTTTTTGGAACAAATTTTCCAACAGTTTTATCTACGACAACCTCAGTTGCAGCTTTTGCAAAAGCATCTACTGTCATGTTTACAAAGGACTTAACACCATTGCCAATAGCCTTGCAAGTAGATTTAATTACACCATCTTCTTCGTCTGCTTTTTTATTTGACGAATTAAAAGTATCTTGTGCTAAATAATCACTTCGTTTTGTATAATCCTGATATTCAGCCTGCATGCCACCTCTAAAACCAACATTTTCCATTCTTGGATTAAATCCAACTTGTTGATCTGGGACAATTCTTGTCATAATAAAACCTCCAAAAATAATCTATTAAAAATAACCACTTATATAAAGTATTTTTTTACAAAAAAATTGCCTTTTTGTAAAATTTGATTACAAAATAAAACGGGCGATGATGTTATCATCGCCCGTTTATAATTTAATTACTTATTTTCAGGATAAAATGGTAATCCTAAAGGTGCTTGCGCAACTGCGTTGTCTTTCTTCTTCGCGAATTTATCTTTTACCCATTCAATAGCATCATTTCCTTTAGTAGATACATATTGAACACCAGTTTCTACAGCTTTACCGCCTTTGAAAGCTAAGTTTTGAAGTTTTTCTGTCCATTTAGTTGCATTTGCTACTTCTGTCAATTTACCTGATTTAACACCTGCATACAATGCTGCGGCTGCAACTGCTACTCCGATAATAGTTCCAATGATACCTTTTTTAACTCCACTTTTTTTCTTACCTGCAATTTCTACTGTATCTGCAGTTGGAGCACCTGCGTATTGATATTGTTGCGCCATATATGGACGAGCGTTTGTCGCTGTGTTAATTCCACCTTGAAAACCTACATTTGCATTGATACCAGAAACCATTTAAAAAACCTCCTATAAACCTATAAATTTCTTTCCTTACCTTCATAAAGTTTTTTTTTGCAAAAAAATTGCCTTTTAAGAAAATGTTT
>OIYV01001168.1_pt1 | contig 12901 bp, 11 predicted proteins | sample 1588251 | NCBI WGS metagenome assembly OIYV01 (sample SAMN03283282) | human gut metagenome | biome: human-associated habitat; material: feces | host: Homo sapiens | place: Peru | collected 2012
CCCCAATAGTTTCTTAATAATATAGTTATTATCATACAATATTAAATGATATATATCAATAGATTTTTATCATTTTTTTCGAAAACTTTTTCGACTTTTGGAAGAACTTTCTTATAAGCTAAAAAAATAAGCACTACATGTACTTATTCATTTGTTTCATCATTTGGTTAATTTGCTTTTGAGTTGGTGTTCTTCCCATCCCGCTCATCATAGCTTTAATCATTTCTTCATTAATTGGTGGGTTTTTCTTTAAATATTTTTTCATAAAATGTCTTGATAGGAAAAATCCTAGTACACCACCAATAACAAATCCTACTAATACTAATAATATATCGTGTAACATATTTTTTCCTCCATATCTATATTTTATAAGATATTTTATTATTTAACAAGTATTTTATGATTATTTTTTTGTCTTTAGGTATTTTCCATTGTAATTTTATATTTTTTTAGAAAGAAGTAGTCTTGTTCTTTAAAATTGCAAACGAATAAATACTCATTATATTTTCTTAAGTCATTAAAAAATGTACAGTTTTCACTATTGGTTTCTATTTTAATATTGGAACTTTTTACAGTTAAAACACTTATTTCATTTAAAAATAAGTTATTAATTATGTGTTCATCTTCTGATAAAGAATACATTAATTTGTCTTTGTATGTTTCATAAATAAAACTATTTAATTCTTCTTTATTGTAAAAGTTACATATTTGTTCAAATAGGTTATATCCATAGTTTTTATCTATTTCTTTCATATAGTAAATACGATTAAATATATAGAATAATTCTTCTGGTCTATTTCTGTAAAGAATAGCAAATTCCTTTTTAATATTAAATACTAAATACTCTTTCATTTTCATCACCATATTTAGTATAAATATAATGATATAAATATTTTGTCATAAAAAAAGAATAATTTAAAATTTTATTCTTTCTTCAAGATATTTTTCTATTTCTTCAATAGCTATTTTTTCTTGTTCCATAGTGTCTCTATTTCTTATTGTTACTGTATTATTATTTAGCGTGTCATCATCTATAGTAATGCAAAATGGCGTTCCTATAGCGTCTGCTCTTCTGTAACGTTTTCCTATTGAGCCTGTTTCATCTATGCTGATTGTGAAGTTTCTACATAGTTTTTGGTATAATTCGTTTGCTTTTTCGCCATGTACTTTCTTTACAAGTGGTAAAATTGTTGCTTTAATTGGCGCTAGGAAAGGGTGAATTTTTAATACTTCTCTTTCTCCGTTATCTGTTTGTTCTATAGTGTAGTTACTGCAAAGAATAGTTAAGAATAAGCGGTCTAGTCCTACAGATGGTTCAATTGTATATGGTAAATATTTTTCATTTGTTTGTTCATCAATTGTTCTTAAGTCTTCACCGCTATTTGTCATATGAACGTTTAAATCGTAATCAGTGCGGTCTGCAATACCCCATAGTTCGCCCCATCCAAATGGGAATAGGAATTCAATATCGGTAGTTGCTTTACTATAGAATGATAGTTCTTCTTTGGCGTGGTCACGATACCTTAGTTTGTTTTTGTCTATACCTAAGTCTTCTAGAAAGTTTAAACAGAAGTTTTTCCAGTAATTAAACCATTCTAAATCAGTACCCGGTTTACAGAAAAATTCTAGTTCCATTTGTTCAAACTCGCGAACTCTAAAGATAAAGTTACCTGGAGTTATTTCGTTTCTGAAGGCTTTACCTGTTTGGCAAATACCGAATGGTATTTTAGCGCGCATTGTTCTTTCTACATTTTTAAAGTTTACAAAAATTCCTTGTGCTGTTTCTCCTCTTAAGTAAACAGTATTTTTAGTGTCTTCAGTTACTCCTAGTGATGTTTCAAATAAAAGATTAAATTTACGAATTGGTGTAAAATCAGTTGCACCACAAACTGGACATTTTATATTATTATTTTTTATGTAATTTTCTAGTTTTTCATTTTCCCAACCGTCACCAGTTTCTGCACCTTTAGTGAAGTCTTCGATTAATTTATCTGCTCTATGACGGGATTTACATTTTTTGCAATCGATTAAGGGGTCTGCGAAAGATGCAACATGTCCTGATGCTACCCATACTTTTGGGTTCATTATGATTGCGGCGTCTATCCCGTAATTGTATGGATTTTCATTAATAAATTTCTTTTTCCATGCATTTCTTAGGTTTTCTTTTAAGTTAGTGCCGAGTGGTCCGTAGTCCCAGCTGTTAGCTAGTCCACCATAAATTTCACTTCCTTGAAAAATAAATCCATAATTTTTGCAATAATTTACTAGTTTTTCCATTGTTAATTTATCCATTAAAACTCCTCCATTTTCATTTGTAATACTCTATTTTTGTTTAAATTGTTATTGTGTTCTAAAACAAATTTTTCAAAAATTTCTTTAATTCTTTCATCGTGTAAAAACAAAGTAGAAAATTCTAATGTATGTTTTTCACTATATAATTCTATATTATCCCACAATGCACTTTTTGTATATCCTAGGGATACTTTTTCATTTTTAAATAGTGTTTCTAATAAAAAGTTTAAAAATTTAATTTCCATATCTAATAATTTTCCATCTTTATCAATTCCTAATGTAAATAATGCTTTATCTTCTTGTACTCGATAAAGTGACTCTTTTTGATACACAGAAATTTTAACATTATTAATGTCTTCGTTTAAGACAAAGTTTTCTCTAGAGAAGATATAATTTTCTAGCATTGTAACTGCACCTTTTTGAGGTAAAGGTTTTTCATATGATAAGGTTTTTCCATCTGAAGTTCTTACTTCTCCAATTGCTAAACGTTCATTTATATAATTAATACTATGGTATCTCGTAAAATATGAACATATTAAGTCAATTATTTCATTGTCAGATAGTATTTTTACATAATCAAAGTCTGATTTTTGTTTAATCGTAGATACAGTATCTCCTCCAAGTACTTTGATTTTACCATCTCTTATTTTAATTTGTTCATAATTATTTCTTTTTAGTTTTTTAATTCCACTTATTTCCATATTTCTCACCTGTTTCATATATATTTTAATACAAATTATAAATATTGTAAATAATAAATAATTATGTATATTTACTATCAGAAAAATCTATGATAAAATTAAAACATAAGGAATTAGTCTGAAAAATAATTATATTCTTGATGGCTATGTGTACCTTGAACGAAGTGAAAGGAATGAATGTTAATATGGAAAATATAAAGTTAGAAAAGTTAACTAATAGTCAAGAAGTTATTTTGGATTCTTTAAAAAGGTTTATGGCTATAAATGGGTATCCTCCTACTGTAAGGGAATTATGTGAAATTAATAATTTGAGTTCGAGTGCAACAATACAATTACATTTAGAGAAATTGCAGGAAAAGGGATATATAAATAAAAAGGATGCCAAGAGTAGAACTTTAGAGCTTTTGGTGCCTAATGAATATGATAAGGATAATAGAAAAGTTATTAAAGTTCCTTTTTATAAAATGGGGCTAAAGAATAATATAGAAGATATTCCAAATCATTATGTTGATATACTAAGTTCACTTGTAAATATTAAAAAAGATATATTTGTTTTAAAGGTTAAAGGAAATGAAATGAATGGTGCTGGTATTTTTGATAAAGATTTAATAATAGTGGAAAGAACTGATAAGGTTTATAATGGTTCTGTTGTTGTAGCATTTAATGAATATAATGAAATTGTTATTAGATATTTTAATAAAGAGAATGATTATATTAAACTAGTTGCAACTGATGATTTTGTAAAGCCTTCGATTATGAAAGAGGCAAAGATATTTGGAAAAGTTGTAGGAGTTTACCATAAGTTTTAAATGGTAAATTTTTTTGTATTTAAAAAAGACGATTGCTCGTCTATTCTAATACAGCTTTTATTCTTCTTACTCCTGCTGAAGAAGCTTCTTCTTTTTTTATTTTAAAGGTTCCAAGTTCACTTGTATTATTTACATGTGGTCCGGTACATATTTCTTTTGAAACATTACCTATGTAATAAACAGTTACAATGTCTGGATATCTATCAATAAATTGATGTTCTGCTCCTTCTTTTACTGCTTCTTCTTTAGTCATTTCTTTTTTAGTAACAGGTAAAGCGTTTTTTATCCATTCATTTACTAAATTTTCTGCTTTTTCTAGTTCTTCTTTTGAAAGTTTATGGTCGCATGAAAAATCAAAACGCATTCTTTCACTTGTTATGTTTGAACCCATTTGATGTGAACTAGGTCCTATTACAAGTTTTAGAGCAGAATTTAATAAGTGAGTTGCAGTGTGATATTTTACTTCGATTAAATTATCTTTGTCTGATAAACCGCTTTTAAATTTACCTTGTGCTCCTTGTCTTGATAATTCTTGATGTGCTTTGAAGTATTTTTCAAATCCTTCTTTATCAACTTTTAAAGTTCTTTCACTAGCAAGTTCTATAGTAAGTTCTATTGGAAAACCATATGTATCATATAAATGGAAAGCAGTTTCCCCATCTATATTTTTATTACCTTTGGTTTGCTTTTCAAATTCTTTTAAGCCTTTTTCTAGGGTTTTATTGAATTTTATTTTTTCATTTTTTAATACATCAAATACTACATTTTTATTTGCTTCTAATTCACTATAATAGTTTTTATATTTTTCTATTATTAGGTTTGCGATTTCAATATCAAAATCACTATTTGTATCAATACCTAACTTTTTAGCATATCTTATTGTTCTTCTTATTAGTCTTCTTAAAATGTAGCCTTGATCAGTATTGCTTGGTTTAATACCAGCATAATCTGCACTTATAAAAACTGAAGTTCTTATGTGGTCTGCGATAATACGCATTTCTTTTTCGTTTCCTTTGTATGGTTTGTTGGATATTTTTTCTATTAGCTTTATTACATCTATCCAAATGCTAGACATGTAATTATCATTGACCCCTTCTAGGATAGCAGTTGTTCTTTCTACTCCCATTCCAGTATCTACATTTTTCTTTGGTAATTCTGTAATAGAGCCATCTTCTTTATGCATATATTGCATGAAGACATCATTCCAGATTTCTACCCATCTATCATCATTTACATCAAATTCTTTTGGTATTTCGTCATCACTTCTAAAGTAAAACATTTCAGTATCTGGTCCGCATGGTCCAAACATTTCCATATTAGGCCACCAGTTGTCTTCTTTTGTTTCTACTATTCTTTCTTCTTTTATTCCTAAACTTTTCCATATTTCTTTTGCAGTTTCATCTTTTGGTGCGATTTCATTACCTTTAAATACAGTAACTGCTAGACGTTCTACAGGAATATTTAAAACTTCAGTTAGAAATTCAAAGCTCCATGTTATTGCTTCTTTTTTGAAATAATCTCCTAAAGACCAGTTACCAAGCATTTCAAAAAATGTGTGATGTGTAGGGTCACCAACTTCATCTAAATCGTTTGTTCTTATGCATTTTTGATAGTCACATAATCTTGTACCGTATGGATGAACTTCCCCTTTTAAATATGGTGTAAGGGGTTGCATGCCTGCAGTATTAAATAGAACTGTGTTATCATTTTCGGGTACTACGGGACTACTTGGAATTTGTACGTGGCCTTTACTTTTAAAAAAATTTATATATAAGTCTTTTAAATTCATTTTACTTCCTCTTTTTCTATTATTTCTTTTACTTGTTTTTTTAAATCTTCTAATGAACCATCATTTATTATTTTATAATCATATGAATTAAAGTTATCAAGTGCTACCTCGGTGAAATGTTTCTTTTCTTTTTCTTCTAGTCCATTTTCAAAGTTTGTTCTTTTTACATTTATTGTTACAACGTCTTTAAACTTTTCTTTTGGTACTGTTATTTCTATAGGTTCTCTTACATCTGGTATTACTGCAATATCATAAAAGTATGATAAAACTTCTATATCTTCCATAATTCTATTTACATGAAACATAGGATTTATTTTTTCTCTTATTATGTTTGTTCCTAATTCTTGAAGAAAACTTCTTGGTTTTGTTTCTTCTTTTCCATCCCAACCAAAGTATGTTTTTGCATAATATTTTATGTATGAACCATACCCTATTTCACAAACTTTTTTTCCTCTTTTTTCATATTCTTCTTTTATAAATTCTCCAATTGTGCTTTTACCATTTCTGGCTTTACCACTAATTAAATATATTTTCATTCTTCTACCTCTTTATTTTTTAATTTGACTATCAAGTCATATTTCTTATCAAAATAATTAATTATTACTTTAATTCCTGATATAATTGGCGTTGCTAAAATCATACCTACTATACCGAAGAAATAGCCAAATACTAAAAGTCCAATCATGATTGTTACTGGATGAAGTTTCATGGTTTTTCCCATAATTAATGGTTGGAACACAATGGAATCTAGTTGTTGTACTACAAAGCAAATAACTGCAGTTATTATACCTACAAAAGGGCTTACTGTAAATCCGATAATAGCGCATATGCCTCCACCTAGCCATGGTCCAATATAAGGAATAATATTAGTTATACCGCAAACTAAACCAAATAGCATTGGAGATGGAAGTCCAACTATTTTAAATGCTACTGATGATATTATAAATATAATCAAAGATATTGATAAAGTCCCTCCAATGAAGTCTTTAAATGTTGCATCTAATTTTGTAGTTAATTCATAGATACTATTATGATATTTTTTAGGTACAAAGTCTAATACATGTTTTACTCCACCAAAATCTATAAGTAAATAGAAACCTACTATAAGTCCTAATAAGAATGTACCAATACTAGAAACTAAACCTGATATAAAATTGATAACTGATGTTGGCAAATTCGTAGTTAGGTTTAAACTTATATTTTCAATTGCAGTATATACATTCTTTTCTACGGTTGTAAAGTCAATACCACTACTACTAAATTTATCAAATGTATTATGAATGAAATCAGATATTTCTACAAATAAACTTGGCAAGAGGCTTACAAAATCATTTATTTGATTATATAGCATAGGTAATAATATTCTAAAAAATAAGTAAACTATTACAACAAATATAAAAAATACAAATATTGAGCCTATAGTCCTTTTAATACCTTTCTTTTCTAAGTATTTTACTGGAGTATTTAGTAACCATGCTACTACTATACCTATAAATAATGGGGACATTACTTTTAAAATATTTAATAAGATTTTAAAAACTTTTAATTGTTCACACAAATATAAGCATAGTAAAATAATAGATAAAATCATTGTTATAAATAATACTCTAAGTATTTTTTTGCCAAGTGATAAACAATCATTTAAGCTTTCATAATCAACTTCTTTTTTCTTTTTAACCATATCGATCACCACCATATATAGATTATACCATTAATTACCATGTTTCACCATATTTTTTTAGAAAAAAAAGAAGTTTAGTCGCATAAACATTCTTTAATCATTTTTTTCTTCTTTTTCCATCTTTTTCTTAAGACAATTTTTTACTTCATTTTTTCTTTTCTCATCCATAGAAAGATAAGATACTGTACCTATTAGAATTGGTACTACAATTAAATGAATCATAATATCACGAAATGTTTTCATATTTCACCTCATAATTATTGTGATTAATTATTTTATTTCTATACATGAAATTAAAAAATCTTTTAAACTTGTCTTTCTTTTTTCTTCTCTATTTGTTTTTACTGCACGCTCTAAGGCAGATAGTTCTCCTATTAAGATTAATTTCTTTTTAGCGCGTGTTATTCCTGTATATATTAGTTTTTTATATAACATATTACTATAAGTATTAAGAATAGGTATTATTACTACATCGAATTCACTACCTTGTGCTTTGTGAATACTTATACAATAACCTAGTTTTAAATTAGATAAATCATTTAATGTAAATCTTACAATATTATCATCAAAAGAAATATATGTTTCTTTTTGAGGACTATTTTTTATTCTTATTATTTTACCAATATCACCATTAAATATATTATCATCTATATTATTTACTAGGTGTAATACTTTATCATTTTCTTTATATGTTATTCCATCGTGTATTATCTTGTTTTTATCTTTTGTATTAAGTAAATCTTGTAAAAAATAGTTTAAATTATCAATACCATTATCACCTTTATATATTGGTGCTAGAACTTGAAATTTATCAAAATCTAAATCTTTATATTCTAAGATATAACTAGTTAGTTTTTCTTTTAAGTTGGAAGAATTTGCTTCTATGAAAAGTAAATCTTCATTTTTATTAAAAATATCATAATCTATTTTATTATTATTTATATCATGTGCTAATATGTTGATACTAGAGTTTTCTTCTTGTCTATATAGTTTAGATAAACTTATATAGTTTACAGTATCACTTTCTATTATATCTTTTAGTACTTGTCCTGGTCCAACTGATGGCAATTGATTGGAATCTCCAATCATAATTATCTTAGTATTATATTGTAAACCAAGTAATAAATTATATAGTAAATATGTATCTATCATACTTGCTTCATCTATAATAACAAATTTTGCATCACTTAAATTATCTTCATTAATTCTGAAGGTATTGGATTCTTTGTCCCATTTTAAAAAACGATGAATAGTAGAACTTGGAAGAGATGTTTGCTCGCTTATTCTTTTTGAAGCTCTACCTGTTGGTGCTAGAAGTGCTAAGTTTTTAATAAGAGTTTTATCGTCTAATCCGTAAAGATTTTGATATAACTTGCATATTGCTTTTATAATGGTTGTTTTCCCAGTACCTGGTCCACCTGTTATAACTAGGAAATTATGTTTCATACTTTTTTCTATAGCATGAACTTGGTCTATATTAAAGACTATATTAAAATGTTTTTCTAGTTCTTTTATATCATTTATAGTTACTTTTGTTTTAATATCTTCATTACTTAGTTTATATAATCTATATGCTATGTATTTTTCTGCTAAAAACATATCTTTTAAGTAATATTTATCATTAAATATAATTATATCTTTATTGTTTAATAGATTATTTAACGCTTTGCTGATTAAATCTTCATCATAAATATTTAATACTTTTTTTGTATATGCATATATTTCTAACTCTTCTAAATATGTGCTTCCTAAAGAATAGTTTACTTCACTAAATACATATTTTATACCGGATTGTATTCTATTTAGATTATCATCACTAATATTAAAATTATTTCTTAATTTATCTATTTTTTTAAAAGTTATTTCTTTTATATCATTAATAATTGAATATGGGTTTTCGTTTATTATATCAAGTGTTTTGGTTTTATAATAATTATTAATTAAAAGAGCATCTTTACTTGAAAAACCTAGTTTAGTTAGTTCTACTATGATATTAAAACTATCTTGGTATTTAACTAATGAATCATAAATTACATCTTTTTGTTTATTAGTTAATTTAGGTACTTTGTTTAAAACTTCTTTATTTTCTAAAATTAAATTTAAACAATTTGAACCTAGAACTTCGATCACATCACTTGCTTTTTTTGTACTTATTCCTTTAAAAAGAGTACTAGATAAAAATTCTATAATATTATCTTTTTCTTCAGGAAAAACTACTTCATAACTTGTGACATTAAATTGTAAGCCATAGCGTTCGTGTTCTAGTAAGTCCCCATGTAATAGATATAAATCGCTTTCGTTTAAGTCACTAAAATATCCGGTAAAAGTAATTGTTTTATTTTTGTATTCTATAATAGAAGTATCACGGACTTTAAAAAGTCCTACAACATAGCCTTTGTCGGAACGAAATATATATTTTTTAAAGTTTCCTTTTATATAATTCATAATTCCCCCTTATTTATTAATGTTAATGATACTTTGTTTTTTTCTTTTAAAATATCAAGTACATAGCAAGTAACCACATCACCAACAGAAAGTATCTCGCTTGGATGTTTTATGTATTTATTTGATATTTCTTTGATATGCACTAATGCATTATTTTTTAAGCCTATATCAATAAATGCTCCAAAGTCTACAACATTTCTTACAGTTCCTTCTAATTTCATACCTGGTTTTAGGTTATCTATAGTTAGAATATCACTTCTAAGTAAGGGTTTTATTAAGTCATTTCTTGGGTCTAAAAGTGGTTTTTTTAAGCATTCTATTATGTCTTCTAGAGTATATTTATCGATATTTAATGTTTTTTCTATGTCAGAAAGGTCAATATTATCTAGTTTATCAATTAGTTGTTTGGTTCCTATTTCTTTTACATCAAGTGATAAGTATTTTAGTATTTTATAAGTTTTATCGTAACTTTCAGGGTGAATACTTGTTCTATCTAGGGGGTTAACTGCATCATCTATTCTTAAAAAACCGATTGATTGTTCATAAGTTTTGGGAGTAATTCCTTTTATTTTTTTTATTTCTTCTCTTGATGTAAATTTTCCTATTTTTTCTTTTTCTTTTAATAATAAATCTATAGTTTTACTACTTAAACCAGATATATAAGATAATATTGAAGAAGATGCTGTATTTATGTTTACTCCAACTAAGTTTACTACTTTGGACACTACAAAGTTTAGGGTGCTATCTAGTTTGTTTTGTTTTACATCGTGTTGATATAGTCCTACTCCAATACCTTTGGGGTCTATTTTTACAAGTTCTGATAAGGGGTCTTGTAATCTTCTTCCTATGCTGATAGCGCTTCTTTCTGATACATCTAAGTTTGGAAATTCTTTTATAGCAAGTTTTGATGCTGAATAAATAGATGCTCCTGCTTCATTTACTATGATGTATTTTACATGAGGTCTATCTTTTATTACGTTTGAAACAAATGCTTCGCTTTCACGAGAAGCAGTTCCGTTTCCTATAGCGATAACATCTATATTATATTTATCTATTAAAGATAGGATTAATTCTTTACTTTTTTCTTTTTCATTTTTAGGTTCATGGGGATAAATTACTTTTATGTCTAAAACATTACCGGTTTTATCTAGGACTGCTAATTTACATCCTGTTCTAAAGGCTGGGTCAAATCCTAAAACAGTTATTTCTTCCATTCTAGGAGTCATTAATAATCTTTCTACATTTAGAGCAAAATTTTCTATAGAAGTATCACTTGCTTTTTCTGTTAGTTCATTTCGTACTTCTCTTTCTACACTTTTAAATATTAATCTTTTATAACTATCTAAAATTGCTTCTTTTACTAAAGGGGTTACCTTGCTATCTTTATTTTTTATTATTTTATCTTCTAAAGCACTAATAATTTCATCTTTATTTACTTCAATTGAAACGTTTAAAACATCTTCTTTTTCTCCACGATTTAAAGCAAGTACTCGATGTGGTTTAATGTATTTTACTTGTTCTTTGAAATCGTAATACATTTCGTAAACCTTAGAGGGGTCTTGGGCATTTTTCTTTATTTTTGAAGTAATATAGCCATATTTATATATGTAGTTTCTTACATACTTACGATAATAGGCATTGTCTGAGATGTATTCTGCAATTATGTATTTCACCCCTTCTTCTTTTTTTAGAGGGTCTATTTCTTTACATTTAAAATTATTAATTATTTCTTCTAAGGACTTATTAGGAGGAAAAGACATAATTATTTTTGCTAAGGGTTCTAAACCAAGTTCTATGGCTTTTGTAGCTTTTGTTTGTTTTTTTTCTTTAAATGGTCTATATAAGTCTTCTACTTCGACAAGTTTGGAAGATAATAGTATTTTGTTTTTTAATTCTTCTGTTAAAAGACCTTTTTCATCTATTAATCTAATTACATCTTCTTTTCTTTTTAATAAGTTAACTTCATATTCATAATATTCATTTATTTTTCTTATTTGTTCTTCATCTAAAGCACCTGTTGCTTCTTTTCTATATCTAGCAATGAATGGAATAGTATTACCTTCACTAAGTAGTTTTAATACACTTTCTACTTGTGTACTTTTTATACCCATATCATTACTAACTTCATTAATAATATTTTCGTTCATAAATCCTCCATAACGTTCTTTATAATTGTATCAAATATTTTGATATTCTTATATATATAAAACATTTTATTTACAGAAAAAACTTGACTTTAATTCAACACCCATGCTATACTCCAGATGTTGAATATAAATCAACATTACACCCGGAACGATTTGCGAAAGGATGGTGCATCAATGAACATTAGCAAGAGGAAAATCGAAGTGATTCAAGCGCGAAAGCAGTTAACGCAAGCCGCGTTTGCTGATTCTGACGGAGTAAGCCGGCAAGCGCTGGCAAAAGCACTTAGGCGCGGGAACTGTACGCCGATCACGGCGGGCAAAATCGCCGCCGCGCTGGGCGTGGACGTAACAGAACTGATGGAGGACTGACGAATGACGAACACTGAACTCCTGGTACGCGCCATTCAGGCGACGGGCCTGAAACTCAAATTCATCTCTGCAAAACTCGGCATCGGCATCGGCACATTGTCCAGTAAAATAAACAATGCGACCGAGTTTAAGGCTTCCGAGATTGCGGGTTTAAGCGAGATTTTGAATCTCGATAACGCGCAAAGAGATGAAATTTTTTTTGCACAAAATGGTGAATAACATTCAACAAACAAGATAATCGAAAGGAGGACCCATGAAGAAACAGACCTACCTAAAGCTCCGGGGACTGCTCGCAGAGAACGACATGACCATTGCGGAGCTGGCGTGTCAGACCGGCAAGTCGACGCCCCACATCAGCCAGTGCCTACTCGGCAAAGCGCAGTGGCGGTTGGATGTGGTGTATCGCATCCTAGACTACTTCGAGATCCCGTACGACCAAATGCACACCTATTTCCCGAAAGGAGGCAAAGCGTGAACGAACTGATCAAGATTGAGTACCTGAACGATAACCCGACCGTGCTTGCGCGTGAGTTGCACGAGGCGTTGAACGTTAAGGAGAAGTACAGCATGTGGTTTCCGAGAATGTGCGAGTACGGGTTTACCGAAGGAAAGGACTTTTTGAGTTTTTCCGAAAAAGCGGAAAAACCCCAAGGCGGCCGTCCGTCGGT
>OIYV01001172.1_pt1 | contig 12874 bp, 10 predicted proteins | sample 1588251 | NCBI WGS metagenome assembly OIYV01 (sample SAMN03283282) | human gut metagenome | biome: human-associated habitat; material: feces | host: Homo sapiens | place: Peru | collected 2012
CAAACCAAGAAGGTGAAATCATGACAGATTATGCGAACATCCTATCAGCACTCGGGAAGAACCCGTACCAACCGCAGATGGACGACATCAACCGCCGTTCCGAGAACTTCCGCATCGCCGAGGAGATGTCCTCTAAGGGCATCTCGCTCTCCGACCTCACCAAACGCCTCGGGGACCTCGAAACGAAGGTCGGGGACCTTGAAAAGGCCAAACCGAAGGTCGACGAGGCCGTCTTCGCCACGATGGAGTCCGCCGTTTCAGACAATGCCGACGTCATCAAGGCCAAGGAGCGTCTGGCCGACGCCAAGGCCGACGTGATCCTCGACCTGTGCATGAAGGACGCGAAATTCAGAGAGGCATTCGAGGAATACAAGGCTACCGTGAACCGCATCTACGTAGAATCAAAGGAAAAGAGACCTAAAACCGAAGAATAAGGCTGTTGAAGGCCCGGAAAACCTTTTTCTTCATTTCAGATGTTGTAATCCTGCATAGTCTGTATACCAAATCTGCTTACCTGGCTTTATGATGTACGGGCCAGCAGGAGTTACAATTGGAATACAAATATCTGATATGAGATCTAAAGATAATTTATAATCCGATAGAGTATTATCCGGCGATATCATGTCTGAATAACCCCTCATGACTTCGATCCCATCTTCGAAAGTATCCAATCCACCAGTATAACTAGAGATACGGGGCAGATTCTCATCATGATTTATGAGGAATACAGCAAATTCTGCATTATTACTTTTCATTTTCATATAATTACATAGAAATCTACCATTGTTTTATAAATGTGTTGAAGTTAGACTATTGACCTTAAAACGCGCTTGAAGTTCAAAAACCTTAACCTGATGGCATCGCACCACTTGGCCATACCATCATAGGATCTAGCTGATGCCAGCATATGCTCTGTGACCTTCCAGCCCTTGCGGATACATTTCAAGATGTGATTGCAGATACGTTTGTACTTTATCTTGTTCCTCTTTCGAATCGCAACATAATCCGGCCAATGAACGTATCCGACGAAATCCAAGCCCTTGGATACAGGCGCGATACGCCAATTGGATTTGAGTTGGAGCCTGTATTCTGTGAGCTTACTCCTGATGGCCTTGTGGATACGGTGCAAGGCGACTTTATTGTCGGAGAAGAAGACCATGTCGTCCATGTATCTGAAATAATACTTGACGTGAAGAACCTCCTTGATCCAATGGTCAAAGAAGGTAAGCATGAATGAAGAGAAAATCTGACTCGAATACATCCCGATAGGGAGGCCCTTGCGACCGGGCGCACCGAAGATGAACTCATGGATGATGTTCAGGATGTTCCTGTCCTTGACTTTACGTTTGATAAGGTCGAACAAAGTCTGGCGAGGGATGTTGTCGAAATATTTCGAGATATCCTCTTTCAGATAATACTTGGTTCCTTCGGGATCGGAATAGATGGCTTCGCGGACTTTCATAGAGCATAGATGCGTCCCCTTGCCCTTCTGAGCCGCATAAGAGTCACGGATACTGGTGCCGAGGAGGATTGGTCCGACGATTTGAAGAACAACATGTTGAACGACCCTGTCGGGGAAAGTCACGGTGTAACAGAGATGACGCTTCTTGCCCCTTTCGAAGATGTCACGGGAACGGAATCTGGAGAAATGAAACTCCCCCGTGCATAGTTCCTGCCAGATCCAATATGCACAGTCTTCTCTATTCTCCTTCATCTAGATGACCTGCGGGTCGTGCGCATGGTCCTTGGATGCGTTGTCGATAGCATCGCATATATTTGATTTATCCAATGCACAGTCGAAAAGTTTCCTTCCGTTTATATTTCCGATCCTTTTCAAGTGGAACTCTCCTGTTTTTTGTGCCACGTCTTCTTCCTTCGCCCGTTCGGGAGTACCAAAGCCGTATCGGCACAATGCCGGCAAGAAATCGTCCGGCCGTTATTTTTCAGCAAGGGCTGAGGCTGCATAGATTTCCCCAAATCCCGAAAGCGGGCTGGAGCGTGATGTACAGGATAGGCGCGACCCGATATTCGTGTTAGTGTTCGTGGCACTATTGTTGAAATTCGCATTGAAAGGACCTGCATTGTCACCGTTGTTGTAGTTGCCACCGACATTCGGGAAATTCGAAGCGTTGACATTGCCATTATCGGCGAACGGTTGACCATTCAAGTTCATTCTCATGTTCAATTCCACTCAGTCGCGGTCTACTATGCCGCCTGCTCGGAACATCTTGCATTCCGGGCACGACTTCATAGCGATTCAAATATAAATCTATGTTCATGAAAATGAAAAGGCGGGGCTTGCGCCCCTATTTATGCGCCCGTCGCCTCCGGCTGGCCGGGCGCGATGGTTTGCTGGCGGTGTCAAAGCCGATAGGAGAGGCGCGACCCGACAGACGCGTAAGTGTCCGTGGCACTATAGTAGAAACCCGCACGGAAAGGACCCGCAACGTCACCGCCGTTGTAGCTGCCACCGACATCCGGGAAACTCGAAGCGCTGACAAGGCCATAATCGGCGAAGTACGTGGTTGCGGCGCCGGAGCATTCAACAGGGAAGAATCCTGCATCCGTGGTTCCCACGACCTTAGAGATGTAGCTTGAAATATTGCCTGCAGGCCCTCCAAGAGATTCCTTATCGAAATCAAAGACGGACGAGTATCCAGTAGATGTCATCAGCTTGCACAACGGATCCGTCATCGCACCTCCGACGAACTGGTACATATTACCCCACAGATTCTGGATCCAGAAGAACGCCATCTGTTGCGTTGTGCTCGTTGAACCCGCCATGCCGTAGTCGTTGGAGAACGTCAGCGCAGTCTCGGACTGTACGCTCGAACCGCCGACGTAACCCTGCGCCATAGCTGCTTGAAGGTTCGTAGACTTGTAGAGTAGGACTGCAAGAGCTGTGAGGTAGGTCCACTGATACCAAGTCATAATGTCGTAACCGGTTCCAAGCGCCTTGCAACCTGGGATGAAATCTGAGATGCTCGTGTTGACCTTCGGACTACCCGAATACGACCTGAAATCAGATTTGCAGGTATAACAACCTACACGGAAATGCCCCTTCCTATCATTGCCGACAGAACCTGCATAATCTTTCCAATCATCGTTGATTTTTATCGCAGAAAACGCGCAGTCTATATTCGTCCCGTCGTTGGTCATCTTCATATACCATGTTGGAACATAGGTCATGACATTCTGGGATGATGAACCTGCAACAGCCGACTTCTTATTCGCTACATCAGTATACGTTGAGCCCGAACCCACCTGTCTTTTGATTCCGGAGATCAGCTCGCATCCTGCCCAACCATTCATACAATTGGCGCCCGTGCCTGATGCAGGCATTTTACCTTTAGAACTATTTGTAAGACCAAAGATTGTATCTGGGTACGTTACCCTCTCGGATGGATCGATTGTTGAAACCGCGATTCTGAATCCATAAATCGCTTTCAATCCCAGGGTAATTGATGTTTGGGATCCTCTAATCAACGATTCCTCATGAGAGTTATAATAATCCGCAGAAAATGTCCAGGCACCTTGGGCAAGATTCGTGAAGATTGCGACTCCACTGGAATTGGAAACTGCGGTCTTAGCCGTACCGACCGCAGGTGTTGCAGTGACCGTGACCCCGCTTACTTTACCTTCTAGTGTAACCGCTACGTTCGCAGTGGAACTGGAACTTCCTCCGGATATGCCGGTAACAGTGAAGAGCGTAACATTGTCAGCATTCTTGAACTCTATCTTCCCCTTCCCCGACACCTCGTCTTCCGAGTATACCCCTTGGGTGCACACTTTGTTGTCTACGACATCCAACGCGGTCTTATCGGCCTTCTTCGCAACCTCTGCGCTCGTAGCGAGATCTGAGGTGTCTTTTTGCGCGTTCGTCATGCCTTTCACATGCTCACCGCCGAAGAACAAGGACATACACGGCTACCCGTCTTTGACGAATTAGCGCAATCGCAATCGGGTCTAAGGCCGGGCTGAGAAACGGCCTTCTTCTGCAGCTTTACGCCCAGAAACCGCATTTTTACCGCGTTCTGAACCGCATCTGCAGCCATTACTGTGGCGTTTATGATGCCTTTCATGCACGTTCATGCAGTACCAAGCTTATAAACTCTCGTCCACGATGGGTAGCCGTGTGTGTCCAAGAACAGGAGGTGCATCCGCATGAAAGGCATGACTAACGCCCAGAAGGACGTCTCCGGCCTGGCTACGAAGACAGAGCTCTCGGCGAAGACGGACCAGAGCGCCCTGGACAGCACGAACACAGAAGTGGCTAAGAAGGCTAACCAGAGCGACTTGACGGCGTTGCAGACCACGGTGGAAGGGAAGCAGGACAAGCTGACTGCGGGCGAGGGAATCACAATAGTTGGTACTGAGATCTCTGCAACTCCTTCGTCACAAAGCGTGTCTATTAATGCTATGTTAAAGCCCGTCTCAGATTATATTTCTTCTCTCTCCTACGATACTTCTTCGACATCATCTGAACCTGTAGCTGCAATAGGGTATACTGCGAGTAAAATTGTGTACGCAGATGGATTGTTTATTATAGCACCTGATACCTATACATATAATCTTTCAAAAGATGGTTCAGCCTATTATCTTAGATCCTTACGTAAATACATCGACCTAGAATTACCATTTTGTATTCAAATAAACAGCCTCCCTGACGGCGTATATCAGTTCTATATTTATATAGGAATATGCAAATATTATACCTGGCTAAATGCTATCAAGTATAAATGTACTGCCATCTTTAAAAATAATAGAATTCAACACATTTATCTCAGTGATTCTGGATATCAGATAACATATTTCTCTGGCTCAAACAACAGTGGAACGGGCGCAACCCTTTATTTATGGCCTGTTAATTTGTCGAAACATAGCTCTAGTTCGTTCAATTTTACAATACAAAATAACTGCAATAGCTCTATTTCTATATCTTGTGACAACTCTGATGTACCCGTGCCTAGCACGTTGGCTAGCGACAGGTCTACTCAAATCACAATAAATAAACAAATTATAGATGGATTTACCCTTACGTTCACAGGGCCCAGCTCTTATACTTATAAAATTGGAGAAAATTATGGATGCAAAATAATCACAAGTGAATCTAGCTCGGGCAAAATGATATGTAAAGTATTCGCATTTGACGAATCGCGTATCGAGATAAATAAATCAAGCTAATTAATGCTCTATAAAACTGTTTCCAGGGGGCTTGAAAGCCCCCTTTCTTCTCATGGTTTGACCACGATGACCGACGGCACCGTTATCGCCGTGTTCACCTTCGACCAGATGTACACTCCGCCCGCATAGGTCTCGGCGACAGGACAGTAGTTGCCCGATATAGCCTGTGTGCCGTTGAACGTCACCACAGGCACATAGTCCGCCGTGCAGCCCGATATAGCGATGGACGCTCTGTACTTGAACCCGCTCATAGTCGTGTTGGACGACCAGCCGGAGGCCGAAATGGACACGGAGCTCTTGCTGATGGCCTTGGCATAGGTCGAGGCCGCATCCGTCTTCTTCAGGTATGTGCTGGAGATGGTATTGCCATCCGCATCCTGCGTGGCCTTGGTGGCGGTGGTCGCGCTCGTGGCGGTGTTGGCACTGGTGGCAGTCGTAGCAGTCGTAGCAGTGTCCGCAGTGCCCGCGGATGTGGCCTTTCCTTCCAATGCTCCCTTGAACTTGGTAGCCGTAATGGTGCCTGTGGAGGGCTGTACGGTCACTCCGCTGTTGAACAGCGCCGTGTTCGTTGTCGTGCTGGTACCGGTGCCGTTCTTCAGCAGGATGGGATAGTCGGACGTGCCCGTGCTGTTCGTCTGTTTGACATAGGTGTCCGTGTTGGTATCCTGCGTGGTCAAAGTGCCGGAGGTGCCGTCGCCCTTGGTGTATGTGATGACCTTCCCGGAGATGGACAGCGACTTGATGGTGTCGGCCTTCTTCGAGTAGTTGGCCAGGTCGGCCATGGTCGTTCCGATGATCTCCCACTTGCTGTTCACATACAGATATTCGTCATAGATATTGTTAGTGCCCGAGCTGGTATCCGCCTTCAGATATATCGTAGAAGCGGAGATGTTGCTCGTGGGGAGCGATGTCACCACCTTGACATCGAACTTAGGGATGGCCGTGACCTCACCCTTGGTGGCGTATGTGCTGGCTATATTGTTGCCGTTGGCATCGGCGGTAGCTTTCGCAGCCGTGCCGTTGGAGGCCAGCGCTCCCACGTCCGTTGCTGTCAGGGAGATATTAGAGCTAAGGGCTTTGCCGTTGACCGTCCTAGTGTTGGGAACGTAGCCTGTCGGCACATCGCTCTTCAATGCGAGGTCATTGCCGTTCCACGTCGGGCGGGCCTGCTTGCCGCGGAGCGCGATGTTGTAGGTCGAACTGCCGATCGTCAACGTGTCGGCGGCCGGGAACCCGAGCAGCGTCGCCGTGGATGTGTCCGTTATCTGGCCCTTGTTGGACTGGTCCAGCATTATCTTCCCAGCCGTCGTCTGGTCCCCTCCCGTGACCTTCAGCGGTTTGGACAGAGTCCCCCCCTGCGGAATCGCATCGTTCGCAGTGGTCTTGACACCGTTAATCTGTGCCTGGATGTTCGATGTCACGTCGGTCAGGTAGCCGAGCTTCGCGGATGTGATGGTCGAGACGGCCACCTTCCCGCTGGAATTGGAAATGAGCGCCCTGCTGGCTGTCAGATTGCTGGACGCGATGGTCGTGGCCGCGCCGGTCAACTTCGCCTGGTAATCCTCCAGGCGGGATGCCACGGCTCCGCTGGTGACTGGGTCGGAAGAGCCCGCTGTCACTGAGGACGTGACGGTCACGACCTTGCCGAGAGATGTCCAGGTCGTGCCGTTCGACTTATAGAATGTGTGGGGTGTGTATGTGCCCGCGGTACCCTCGTAGAGCACCACGCAGTCCGTGCAGTCCGCGGCTGCGGGCATGGTCGTCACCTTGCCCATCAGCAGACCTGCTTTGGAATCGACTATGCCTCCGACCGTCAGGCCGTTCAGTGTAGGAGTTGTCATTCTTTCACCTTGTAATTGATGGGCGATGGTATGCTGGGTTTAAAATGGGTGTGAAAAGGTTTGGGGGCCGGAGCCCCCTCGGTCATCCTCAGAGGGACACGACGACGGTGTAGGTTCCGCCGAGGTCCACCTGGTACATGAGCTGCTTGTTCGTCGAATCGTACTTGATGTTGGCGATGACGATCTGCCCGTCGGAATTGTAGACGGTGACGGCAGAGGGGAACTCCGAGATGTCGTTCTTGGCACCGATGGCGAGCCACTCGGAACCCGCGGTGAACTCGACTCCGGAGTAGATCTTCTTGGCGGCGGCCGCGGCCTTGGCGTTGAAGTCGGTGATCTTCGAAGCGGTCAGAGAGGGGATGTCACCCGCGACGAGATTGGCACCGGCAGTGACCTGACCCTCGGCGTTGATTGTGACCTTGGTGTAGGTGTCGGCGGTGGGCTTGGTGACGAGCTTGTCGACCTTCTTGTCCAGAGCGGTCTGGGTGGCGGTGGAGACAGGCTTGTCCGCATCGGCGGTGTTCTCGACGGCTCCGAGTCCGACGTCGGCCGCAGTGACGGTCACGTTGGCGGAGAGCGCGTGTCCGTTGACGGTGGTGGTCTTGTCGACCTTCTTGGCCAGCCCGGCGTTGACGGACTCAGTAGTTGCGAGACCTGCGGCGGTGATCTTGGTGTCGATCGCCGAGTTCATCTCGGTCGTAGTAGAGTAGTCAGAAAGGTCGGTGACTCCGGCCAGGGGGTCCCACCTTCCGGTTCCGTCCTCGACGACCCACACGACGTTGGTTCCGGCAGGATAATTCTTGCTCTCGTAGGTGAACGGCTCGGAGACGTTGTAGACATCTCCCTCGTTCTTCGTGACCTCGTTCAGTTGGGCGAAGGTCTTGGTTCCCTTGGGCTTGTAGGTGGACGAGACGGCGGCCGCGATCTTGTCGTCGACCTGAGTCGTGGTATAAGAATCGGCGATGGTACGATATGTGGTCGCTGCGAGAGCGGAAGTAAGATAGCCTGCGTTGTTGATGGCCTCGATGGCGGCTGCGTTGGTAGCGGCGGCATCGGTGGCCTTCTTGACCTCGGCATCGGTCTGAGTCTTGGTGTAGACGTCGGCGGAGTTGGCCTTCTTGGCGACGTCCGTCTTCAGGTCGGCAACGTCCTTGACGATTCCGCTGGTAGCATTTCCGACTGTGGTCTCCAGGGTGGCGACCTTTCCTCTCAGTCCGGCGGAGTCAGATGTTCCGACGGAAGTCTCCAGAGCATCGAGTCTGCCCTCGTCGGCCGCAGAGGAGGTCTCCAGGGCCTTGATGCGTCCTTTGACGGTGTCTGCGGAATCATCGGCTCCGATGACGCCGTTGATGGTAACGATATCGGCAGCCGCCTTGTCGGCGGTCGTCTTGACGGCTGCGACACCGGACTTGTTCTCGGCGACACCGGACTTGTTGGTGGCGATGTCCTTCTTGTTCTGGTCGACGTCGGTCCTGAGAGCGGTGATCTTATCAGCGAGGGACTCCCCGGGTGCGGAGCCTCCTGTTCCAGTGGCCGCCTCGACGACAGACAGCCTGTCTGCGAGCGCCTTTTCGGCAGTCTCGGTTCCGACGCACTCCCATTTGGTTCCGTCGGAGTAGTAGAATCCCGCTTTGTTGTCCCCGCTGGCCTCGGAGAGGTAGACGAATCTACCTACGGCGGCTGTGGGGAGCGCGGTGACGTTCTCTGCACGTGCATTCAGAATCTGAAGACCTTTCAGCTTCAGGTTCGTGATATATTCCTGACCATTTGCATCAGCCATGAAATTTACCTCGTTCTGTTCAACATCAACGTAGTTTTAAAACACTATGGTCCTTGGATATCTGGTTTGTATCCATCATCTTAAGAGCATAACTCCTATAATGATCGATATCGGGGCAGGACCCCGCCCGAAGGCGGAGTCCTAGTCCCTTCAGATCACTATGACCTCTCCGTCGATAGCGATATCGGCATAAACGGTCAGGACGTTGTCCGTGCAGGTCATCTCGCCCAGGGCGAGACCCTCGCTGGTATACACCTGCGCTCCGACGAGCCTCTTCTTGTTGTGCTGGTATGTTATCTTGTACCTGCCGTTCTCCTGGGTCATCTCGGAAGCCTTCCAGGACTTGGACCCGGTGGCCTTGTAGAGCGCGATGATGCCCTTCCAGTGGATCTCGGACCCGACATGGATGTTGCTTGCGGTCTGGATGATATCGGGTCTGGCTTGTCCCTCTCCGTCGGTGAAGCACTGGACAAGGTACTTCTCGGTTATCGGGATGTCCACGGACGTTCCGTCCATCTCGACGACCTTCGCGGCCTTGTCCACGAACAGCTTCCCGCTGAAGGGCTCCTCGAACGAGACCGTCAGAGGAGAGTATCCTGTGGTGCTATCCTGCTTCGCGTCACCCTCTATCTCGGCACCCGCGTCGTTGTATGCCTTCACGTACAGAGGCTTGCCCGTGCTGTTGGTGACTGACCACTCCATATCGGGGTTGGGGAAGTCTATCACTGCGGGATACTCGGTCACAGGCGTGGGCACCACGGTCCTGGCCTTGATGATACTCACCCTCAGCGCATTCATCCCGGGAGCCTCCGTGAGCTGCACGCGGAGGGTGTTCAGGGTAGGTGCGGACACCATCGTCGGGAAGACGAACTGGTGGTCTCCTCCGACCTTGGCGAAGCTGAACACCACATCGCGGGAGTTCAGGTTGTGGGTGATGGTGTAGGTAGTGTCGGTCTCGTTCCCGAACACTCCGATGAAGGTGGCGGGCGTGATGCCGACGGACTGCGTGAGGGCTCCGCCTCTCACGACAGCCCAGCACTTCTCGTCGTCCGGGTGATGGTTGTTGTTGTCGACCTTGGAGATGTAGAGGGCGTTCTCATAGACCACGACGTCGCCTGCGTTGTACAGATAGAGCCCGTCCTGGGTGACTCCCTTCCATACTCCGACCCCCTCTCCGATGTTCGCCTTCTTGTCCAGCTCGCGGGTTATCACGCGGTTCTGGACGGGGTTGACGGAGGAGGAGTTCAGAGCATCGTCGACGGCGATCTCCTGGACCTTGGCGTTCAGGACGCCGTTCTCCAGGGTCATCTTATCTCCGACGGTGAACTTGTTCTGCTTCTTGTCGAACTCCTGCACGAGGACCTTGTTCTGGACAGGGTTGGTGGATGTTCCCGACATCCTGTCGTCCACGTCGATGTTCGGCCCGGAGTAGGAGATAACGTTGCTGTCGCTGATGGCGATGTTGGCGCCGGGGATGAGCCTGTCCTGCTTGGGTGCGACCGCCATGGTCAGGTCGTCGATGGACGCCTTCGTGGCGAGCTCGAACCTGATGGCGGTGTTCTCGGCATCTATCCTGGCGATATCCTCGTTGTGCTTCTCGATGATGCCCCCCTCTTCGCCCGAGCCGTTGAGCTGCGTCTCAAGATTGTTGACGCGGACCCTCACACCGTCGATGGTCGTATTGAGCGCATCGGACGCGGCCTGGATGGCGTTCTGCTGAGGCACACTGACGGGCTTGTTGGCATCCGCCGTGTTATCCACCTGGTCGAGGCCCACCTGGGCCTTGGTGACGTTGTGCGGGTTGTTGCGGTCGTCCTTGTGCCTTCCGAGGTCCTGCTCGATATCTGCGATGCGGGCGAGGAACTGCGGAGACAGGGCGATGGTGTAGTAGGTGGCGTTGTTGGCGGAGGTGTTGGTTCCCTGGGAGATCTCTATCTCGCCGGGCTTGCCCTCATAGATATCCACCAGGTCGTTGATGGGCACCGAGAAGTCCATCGACTCGTCCTCGAAGTGGAACACGATGGTTTTGGATGCGGGGTCGTACTCCGCTCCCGTTATCAGATTCTCGATAGGGAGGTCGACCTCGGACAGGGTCAGGCCGTTCGCATCCTGGAGCTCCACGATGTGGCGTTTGATGACCTCTCCGTTGTTGTTGACAACCGCAGGGCGATACTTCAGAATCGCAGGAAGGGCTGCGCCCTTGAATCCCTTCAGAGTACCATCGTACACGATAGTCTGATTGTTCCCTACGGATGTCGCGAGGACGGGGATATTACCCACACCATTGCCGGTCGGGAAGTACTTGGAGTCGAGCTTGCCTTTATCCGTCAGAATCGGGACAGGGAGCTCCAGTTGCTGGATCCTTCCGGTGTAGCTATGAACGGTCAGATCGAACCCGAAGCCCCTTTTGCCGTTGATAATGCGCTCCTTGAGGTCGATCGGCATCATGACGCCGTTCTCCTTCCAATAGTTCACCCATCCGAGCACGGAGGGCTCACAGGAGGAGGGTGCAAACGGCCTGTCTCCGTGGCACCTGTCATTCTTGCTCATGATGCTGGGCTTGAGCGCGAGTCCGTCGATAGCGGAAAGGATATACTGCGTAGCGTCGAGACCGTCGAACACGCCGTGGAAGTCGATCTCGGCCTTCAGGAAGAAGAGCTGATACTCCAACCTCGAGGAGGTCAGCCTGCTCGTCAGATCGTAGCCGACACTGAAGACGTGTCCGTCGAAGATCGGAGATGAATCGGGGCCGTACACCTGAGGGTTCCCGCAGTCGTCGTAAACCCGGAAGATGATGTACGCAGTATAGCCGTCTGCATCGGGAATCCAAGGCTCGCCATCCTTTAGCAGGTCAAAATGAAGTCTGATGGAGTTATTGTCGAAGACCTGACCGCAATACTTCTTGGTGGACCCCGAGATGGTGCGTGTGGACACCTCGAAGACCCTGTATATGTCTGTCATATACACTTTATCTTGTGCGAAGTTTATAAAACGGTCGATTTCGCTGATTTCTGGAATGAGTCTGTATGGACCGCTCCCTCCTGTAACATCCGCACGATCTGGTGTTCCCGAAGATAAGGTCAAAGGTCTGCACTATTGTCTTGTTTCCGCAGACGCATACACAATTCCATACGACCTTCTTCCCCCGGTTCGGTGCCCTGCCGATGACCGTCAACCGACCGTACTTCTGGCCTGTCAAATCGCATTCGAGTTTTCTTGGCATTATTTTTACCTTCATTCGGAACATAGAATAATGCACGCTCCATACTCCAGCCTCTACTTAGCCGAGTACGCACCGTACTTTGACATACAGGGGAGATGTTTATCCATTCCATTAAAGTGTGCACTCTGCCATCTATCTCATATAGCGCCGACCTGCTTCTACGCACGGGTATCTTTCCGTCAACTATGTCTTCAATAGATGTCCCCTTTGCGACACGCCCATACACAAAGCTATATCCTAGATTGAAAGTCCTGGCCAGATCTGCAATAGTATATTTTTTTCCTCCATACTCTACGAGATGATTTGTACTCCTATTATTCTGTTGAGTTACTGCGTCTACCCATCTGCAATTCTCGGGGCAATAGTCTCCGTTACAGTCAATACGATCTATTGATAAGCCCTTTTGATACCCATTAGCAAGGGCCCAATTACGGAATGCCATAAAATCTTCTCTCCATTCTTTGCAGATATTGATTCCCCTGCCTCCGTACCTATCATATCTTTCCACATTAGGATTCTCACACCTTGCAACCATTGTACAAAACACTCCATATAGACGTGTCTTGGACTGATTATGAGTAGTATTTCTTTGAGTCGTTATTTCTCTTAGTAAACATCCACATGACGTTTTATTCCCGCTAATCAACGCATGAGTGGATGCATGGCTGACATTGCCACAATCACATATACATTTCCAATACCTTCCATGATCAGTAGGCCTGGTTTCATCCTTACAAACCACAGTCAGCCTTCCAAACCTCTGACCTTCCAAATCAGGCGTAATGCGCATCGTTCCACTCCTCCGTCTTTTCCACCCTCATAATAGATATGCGGAACCTGCTAGAG